>Ga0308160_10002634_pt1 | contig 21288 bp, 16 predicted proteins | sample PhyFR1_FD_201036 | JGI IMG/M metagenome (GOLD analysis project Ga0308160, IMG submission 201036) | Phyllosphere microbial communities from UC Gill Tract Community Farm, Albany, California, United States - DLSLF.R1 | ecosystem: Host-associated > Plants > Phyllosphere > Unclassified | place: USA...
GCGAGACCTTCTTTTCGATCGAGTAGGAGGCGAACGAGGCCAGCATGGCGCCGCCGCCCGGCAGGATGCCGAGGGCCGAGCCGAGCACGGTGCCGCGCAGGACCGGCGCGATGATGCGCTTGAAGTCCTCTTTCGTCAGCATCAGGCCCTTGACCTTCTTCATCATCAGCGTGCGGCCTTCGTCGTGCTCGAGGTTGCGGATGATCTCGCCGATGCCGAACATGCCCATCGCGACGATCACGAAGTTCACGCCGTCGGCCAGTTCAGGCAGGTCGAAGGTGTAGCGTGCGGCGCCCGAGTTGACGTCGGTGCCGACCAGGCCCAGCAGCAGGCCGACGATGACCATGCCGATCGCATTGAGCAGCGAACCGCTGGCCAGCACGACCGAGGCCACCAGACCCAGCACCATCAGCGAGAAGTACTCGGCCGGGCCGAACTTCAGGGCCAGGTCGGCCAGCGGCGGCGCGAACAGGGCCAGCAGGACGGTGGCGACGGAGCCGGCGAAGAAGGAGCCGAGCGCAGCGGTCGCCAGCGCCTTGCCGGCGTGGCCGTTACGCGCCATCTGGTAACCGTCGATGGCTGTCACCACCGAGGACGATTCCCCCGGAAGATTGACCAGGATGGCGGTGGTCGAGCCGCCGTACTGGGCGCCGTAGTAGATACCCGCGAGCATGATGAGTGCCGACACCGGCGGCAGGCCGAAGGTGGCCGGCAGCAGCATCGCGATGGTGGCGACCGGACCCAGGCCCGGCAGCACGCCGACGGCGGTGCCGACGAACACGCCGATCAGGCAGTAGAGCAGGTTGGTAATGGTAAAGGCCGTTTCCAGGCCCAGTCCGAGATTGGTAAAGATTTCCATGTCTGTTCTTCTTAGTTAAAACCGAGCCATGGGCCGAGGATGGGCATCGGCAAGCCGAGCAGCTTGACGAAGACGACGACCGCGAACACGGCCAGGCCGACCGCCAGCAGGATCGAAGCGCCCCAGGTGAACTTGGGGCTGGCATATGCACTCATCAGGATCAGCACCAGGGCCGCCGGCACCAGGCCCGCGCCGCGCACCAGGAAGCCGAACAGAAGGACGGCGACCAGGATCAAGACGATTTCCTTGATGTAGAACTTGCCGATCGCTTCACCCGGACGCAGGAAGGAGCGGATCACGCCGATCAGGCCGATCAGGGCGAGCATGCCGCCCAGCACGGTAGGAAAATAAGCCGGACCCATGCGGCCGGCGGACCCCATCGGGTAGTCGCGGCCGATGATGATGGCGGCGAGTCCGATGAACAGAAAGATGATGCCGGTCCAAAAGTCCTTTGGATGGCGGATGAATGAAGGCACTGCACGCTCCTTTTATTGCTGTTTGAATGCTGTCCCGCCGTCGCGCCGCCTCAGTCTCCCCCCGAGCGCACGCGCAGGCGCCAGGCCGCCGCGGAGGATCCCCCGCGGCGGCCTGGTGTTCTTCACGAAGTCTTAGTCGGCGTAGACGCCGGCCTTGCTGATGATGGGCGACCAGCGCTCGATTTCGGCCTTGACGTGGGCACGCAGGGCTTCCGGCGTGGCGCGCTTCTCGGCGACCGGCTCGGTGCCGAGGTCGGCGAAGCGGGTCTTCACGTTCGGATCCTTGAGGGCCGTCTGCAGGGCGCCGGCGAGGGTGTCGACGATCTGCTTCGGCGTGCCCTTCGGCGCGTACAGGCCGTGCCAGACGGCGACCTCGAAGCCCGGCAGGCCGGATTCGTTCAGGGTCGGCAGGTCGGGCATGTTGGCCAGGCGGGTCTTGGTGGTGACCGCGTAGGCCTTGATCTTGCCGCTCTTGATCTGGCTGGTGGTGTTGGTGGTCTGGTCGCACATGATGTCGACCTGGCCGCCGAGCAGGTCGTTCATGGCAGGACCCGTGCCCTTGTACGGGACGGTGGTGAGGTCGGTGCCCATGGCGGTCATGAGCAGCATGCCGCACAGGTGCGAGGCCGAGCCGACGCCGGCGTTGGCGTAGGTGACCTTGTCCTTGTTGGCCTTCACGTAGCTCAGGAATTCCTTGATGTCCTTGGCCGGGAAGTCCTTGCGTGCGACGATGGTCATCGGCACGTCGGTGACGAGGCCGATCGGTTCGAAGTCGGTCTGGGCGTTGTACGAGAGCTTGCGGTAGAGCGAAGGCGCGGTCGAGTGGCCGATGTGGTGCAGGAACAGCGTGTAGCCGTCCGGTGCCGCCTTGGCGACGCGCGCGGCGCCGATCGTGCCGCCGGCGCCGCCGACGTTCTCGATGATGATCTGCTGCTTGAGCTTGTTGCCCATGGACTGGGCCACCAGGCGCGCGACCGTATCGGTCGGGCCGCCGGCCGCGAACGGCACGATCATGGTGATGGTCTTGGTCGGGTAGGTCTGGGCGTGGGCAAAGGCGCTGCCGAACAGTGCCAGGCATGCGGCGGCGCGCATCAGGGTGATCTTCATGGTGTCTTCCTCGGTCTCTGTTTATATGTGTTGTGCTGCCGTCCACCTGTGCCCCGTATGCGGGTGTTATAGAACAGGTATGTACGCAGCCTCGGTTGTACCAGTAAATAGTTCGGTTGGCAACTAAGGGAAAACCGCAATAGCCAGTTGTAGAAATGCTCATCCATATTAGCGCGGAGCGCATTTTTCCGCCCTGCGCGCGGCCTCTCGCGTGCGCGGGATGCTAGGCTGGAAGCGGAGGCCATCATGCTGCGCACACTCTTTGCCGCACTCGCGCTGGGCGCCGCCCCGGGCTGGCGGGACACCGTCGAGATCGCCGCGGGCCGCGGCGAAAAGGGCCCGTGGCGCCAGAACCTGTCGCGCTACGACTACGTCGACGACGCCACCGTCGCCCCCAGGCCCGGTGGCGGCCAGCTGGTCGCGTGGGTCGAGCAGGGCGGCAAGGACGTCTGGCTGCGCGCCGTGCCTGAAAGCGGCCGGCCCGGTCCGCCCGTGAACGTCTCGGGCAGCCCGGCCACCTTCTCCTGGCTGCCGCGCATTGCCGCTGACCCGCGCCGACCCGGCCACGTCTACCTGCTGTGGCAGGAAATCATTTTCTCCGGCGGCTCGCACGGCGGCGACATCCTGTTCGCGCGCTCGCGCGACGGCGGCATAACTTTCTCCGCACCCCTCAACCTGTCGCGTTCGCGCGGCGGCGACGGCAAGGGCCGGCTCAGTCGCAGCATCTGGTCGAACGGCAGCCTCGATCTCGCGGTCGGGAATGACGGCGGGCTGGTCGCGGCCTGGACCGAATACGAGGGCGCCTTGTGGGTCGCCCGCTCGCGCGACGCCGGCGCAAGCTTTTCGGCAGCGCGCGTGGTTGCCGGGGATGGCAGGCAGCCGGCGCGCGCGCCCGCGCTGGCGGCCGGTCTAGGCGCGACCGTCTACCTGGCCTGGACCGTGGGCGAAGACGCCGCGGCGCGCATCCGGGTGGCGCGTTCGACGGATGGCGGCGCCAGCTTCGGCGCGCCGCTGCTGACCGGCGCAGAAGGCCGCGCGGATGCGCCCAGCCTGGCAGTCGACGACGCCGGCAGGCTGCACCTGGCGTATGCGCTACATTCTCTCGGCCGCCGGCCGGAGGTCCGCTACACCAGCCTGCAAGCCGGCGGCTTCGCGCCGGCCCGTACCGTCTCCGCGCCCGGGGCCGCCTATCCCATGCTGGCGGGCGACGGCCGGGACGGCCTCGCGCTCGCCTGGGAAAACCTCGGCCCGTCGGAGCGTCCGGTCTCGCTCGGCCTGGCCGTCTCGCGCGACGCCGGACGCAGCTTTACGGAGCCCGCCGTCGTGCCCGGCAGCGACGCGCCGGCGGGCGGCAGCAACGGCAGTCAGCAGGGGCTGCTGGGCCGGAAGCTGGCGCTGGATCGCGCGGGACGGATGGCGCTTGTCAACAGCAGCCTGGTGCCGGGGGAGGGCAGCCGGGTGTGGCTGATGCGTGGCCGGCCCGACGCGTCAGTACGGTAATTCTACGTATTTCAAATCCGGCAACGATCGCCAATAATCATGCCGCCCGTTGCGGCCGCCATCCGCGCGCCCATCGACGGCGCACGCAGTCGCAATCCACCGCCCCGCAACACGCGGGCGGACCATAAAAGAGAAGAGGAGCACCCTTGTCATTTCTGATCGTACTCGCCGCCCTGGCGTTCCTGATGTTTGCCGCCTATCGCGGCTACAGCGTCATCCTGTTCGCACCGATCGCCGCCCTCGGCGCGGTCCTCCTCACCGACCCGGCCGCCGTGGCGCCGGTGTTTTCCGGCATCTTCATGGAAAAGATGGTCGGTTTCGTGAAACTCTATTTCCCGGTCTTCATGCTGGGCGCCGTCTTCGGCAAGCTGATCGAACTGTCCGGCTTCAGCGAATCCATCGTCGCCGCCGCCGTGCGCTACATCGGCCGCTCGCGTGCAAACGCCGTCATCGTCGCGGTCTGCGCGCTGCTGACCTATGGCGGGGTGTCGCTGTTCGTGGTCGTGTTCGCGGTCTATCCGTTCGCGGCCGAGCTGTATCGCCAGTCGAACATCCCGAAACGCCTGATGCCGGGCGCGCTGGCGCTGGGCGCGTTCTCGTTCACGATGGATTCGCTGCCGGGTACCCCGCAAATCCAGAACATCATCCCGACCACCTTCTTCAAGACCACCTCCTGGGCCGCGCCGATGCTGGGCACGATCGGCTCGCTGTTCATGATCGTGGTCGGCCTGTCCTACCTGGAATGGCGCCGCCGCGCCGCGATGGCCGCCGGTGAAGGCTACGGCAGCAATTTGCAGAATGAACCGGAACGCGTGCAGGCGAGCTCGCTGCCGAACCCGTTCCTGGCACTGCTGCCGCTGATCGTGGTCGGCGTCGCCAACTTCGTGCTGACCCGCATGATCCCGCAGTGGTACGGCGCCGAGTTCACCGTCGCGCCCGAGATCCTGCCGGGCCTGAAGGCGCCGGTCACCACCCCGATCAAGACCGTGGTCGCGATCTGGGCGGTGCAGGGCGCGCTGCTGATGGGCATCCTGTTCGTCGTGTTGACCGCATTCGGCCGCATCAAGGACCGTTTCGCGGCCGGCTCCAAGGCCGCCGTCGGCGGCGCGCTGCTGGCGGCCATGAACACGGCCTCCGAATACGGCTTCGGCGGCGTGATCGCCGCGCTGCCGGGCTTCATGGTGGTCGGCAATGCCCTGAAGAGCATCCCGGATCCGCTGGTCAACGCCGCCGTGTCGGTCAGCTCGCTGGCCGGCATCACCGGCTCGGCCTCGGGCGGCATGAGCATCGCGCTGGCCGCGATGTCGGACCTGTTCATCGCCGGCGCCCAGGCGGCCCAGATTCCGCTCGAGGTGCTGCACCGCGTGGTGGCGATGGCCAGCGGCGGCATGGACACGCTTCCGCACAATGGCGCCGTCATTACGCTGCTGGCGGTGACCGGGCTGACCCACAAGCAGTCCTACAAGGAGATCTTCGCCGTCACCGTCATCAAGACGCTGGCCGTGTTCTTCGTGATCGCGGTGTACTACCTGACCGGGCTGGTGTAAGCGCCGGGCCAGGTCCAAAGCTGGCTCAGTTGGCCAGGTTGCGGGCGACGATGGCGTCGGTCGCCGCCTGCGCCTGCTGGAGCGGCTGGTTCAGGGCCGTCGTCACGTAGCGGGCCGGCGCGGGTGCGACCGCACCCAGGGCGCCGCCTTCCTTGCGGCTGATGTCCACGTTCGCCGTCGCCGACAGGCCGACGCGCAACGGGTGCGCGGCCAGCTCCTTCGGGTCGAGCGAGATTCGCACCGGAACGCGCTGCACCACCTTGATCCAGTTGCCGCTGGCGTTCTGCGCCGGCAGCAGCGAGAAGGCGCTGCCGGTGCCGGCGGCGAGGCCCAGCACCTTGCCGTGGAATGTGACCTTGTCGCCGTACATGTCGGCCTCGATGGTGACCGGCTGGCCGACGCGGATGTCGCGCAGCTCGGATTCCTTGAAGTTGGCATCGACCCAGAGCTGGTCGAGCGGCACCACCGACAGCAGGGGCGCGCCCGGCGTCACCCGGCTGCCGACCTGCACGCTGCGCTTGGCGACGTAACCCGAGACCGGCGCGACGATCGCATTGCGTCGCGCGGCCAGCCAGGCCGACAGGTACTCGGCCTTTGCGGCGAGTACGCTCGGATGGTGGGCCGCGTCCACGCCGGCGGTGCCGGCGCGCGCGGCCGCGACCTGCTTCAGGGCGACGTCGAGGGCGGCCCTGGCGTCTTCCACCGCGCGCCGCGCGTGCGCCACGTCCTCGCCCGAGACGACCTGTTCGCCGGCCAGCGGCGTGCGCCGGCCCAAGTCTTCGGCGGCCGTCTGCAGGGCCACGCGGCGCTGCGCGACCACGGCCAGCAGCTGCTCGACGTTGGAATAGCGTTCGCGCTGCTGGCGCACCGCGCTGCCGAGGCGCGCCTCGGCCTGGGTGAGAGCAATCTCGGCGTCGCTCGGATCGAGGCGGACGATCTCGGCGCCCGCCTGCACCATCTGTGTTTCGTCGGCGCGGATCTCGATCACGCTGCCGGCGACCTGCGAGGAGACATTGACCAGGTTGCCGCCCACATAGGCGTTGTCGGTCTCGGCGCGCTGCGACAGCACCAGGGTGGCGTAGGCGCCCCAGGCGATGGCGCCGAGGGCGAACACGCCGGTGATGCCGAGCAGGACGGCCTTGCGTTTGTTCGGGTGTTGGGTGGCTTGGGTGATTTCGGTGGTCATGGAAGTTGTGTTGTCGATGCGTGAACGGAGGCGGTCTGGCTGGCAGGGGCATGGTAGCCGCCGCCAAGCGCCTTGATGAGGGCGACCTGTGTTTGCAGCTGCGCGTCCTGCAGCTGCAGCGCATCGCCGCGCAGGCGCAGCACCTCGAGCTGCGCCTGCAGGACGGCCGAGCGCTCGGCCAGCCCGCGCGCCAGGCGGGCTTCGACACTGGCCACGAGCCGGCCGCTGGCCTGCTCGGCCTGCGCGTGGGCCGCCAGCTCGCGCTCGATGCCCTGCAGCGTCGCGCCTTCCTGGGCCACGTCGCGCACGGCATTCAGCACCGCTTCGTTGTACTCGGCCAGCAGCGCGTCGCGTTCGGCGCGGGCGATGCCGAGGTTCGCGTCGAGGCGACCGCTGTCGAACAGCGGCAGGTCGAGCACGGCGCCGGCCAGCATCGTCCGGCTGGCGCCGCGCAGCAGCTTGCCGAGCGAAACGGCGTTCAGGCCGAGCGCGCCGGACAGGTTCAGGTCCGGATAGAAGGCGGCTTCGCTGGCGGCCACGCGGCCCAGCGCCGCCTCGACGCGCCAGCGCGCCGCCTGCAGGTCGGGCCGGCGCGCCAGCAGTTCCATGCCGAGCACGCGCGGCAGCGCGGCCTGCGCGGTTTGCGGCAGGCGCCGTTCCAGCTGGGGGAAGTCGTCCGGGCCGGCTGCGACCAGCGCGCGCAGGGCTTCGCGTTCGCGTGCCGCCTGGGTGTCGAGCAGGGCCGCCTGTTCGGCCAGCTTGCCCAGCTCCAGTTCGACGCCGCGCTGGGCGTCCACCGTGGCCAGGCCGTGAGCGAGGCGGGCGGTGCGGTCGGCCAGCAGCTGGCGCTCGACCCGCGCCAGTGCGACGACGTTGTCCGCGCGCGCCCACAGCAGTTGCAGGCGGAAGTAGCTCTGGGCGACGCTGGCGGCCAGCGCCTGCTGCGCCTGGCTGGCCTGGGCCCGGGCCGCATTCGTCTCGCCGATGGCGGCGGCGACCTGGGCGCGGTGCTTGCCCCACCAGTCGAGCTCGTAGCTGATGCGGCCTTGCACTGTGGTGTCGGTGTACCAGCTGCCGCCGATCGGCTCGGGGAAGAAGCCGTTGGCCGAATAGCGCTGGCGGTTGATGCCGGTCTCCAGGCCCGCCTGCACGCCGCCGGCGGCGCGCTCGGCGCCGAGCTGGGCGCCGGCGAGGCGCACGCGCGAGGCGGCCACCGCCAGCGTCGGATTGCCGGCCAGCGCCTGTTCGATCAGGCGGTCGAGCTGGGGATCGCGGTAGTCGCGCCACCAGTGCTCGACCGGCCAGGCGTCACGCCCGAGGTCGATGGTCGCGGCGTGCTGGGCACGCGCGAAGTCGGGCGCCTTGGCCGCATCCTTATCAAGCGGGACGTGCACGCAGCCGGCGAGCGCGAGCGCCAGGGGAATCAATCGTAAATGTCGCACTAGGTGGTCCATCATCAGGGTTAATCGAGGGCGGCGTGGTCGACAGGCGCGGGACTTGCCTGTGCCTTGGGCGGCCGGATCAGCAGCAGGGCCGGGATCACGGCGGCGGTCAGGATCATCATCAGCCAGTAGTCGTTGGTGTAGGCGATCATCGAGGCCTGGCGCGTGATCTCGCTGTCGACCAGGGCGGCGCCGGCCGCATTAGTGATACTGGCCAGGCTGTAGCCGCCCGCCGGATCCATCAGCGCCGGATTGGCGATGTTGACCTTGGCCGCCAGCTCGGCATGCATGGTGGCGCTGTTCCGGACCAGCAGCGTCTGCACCAGGGCGATGCCGATGCTGCTGCCGATGTTGCGGATCAGGCTGTACAGGGCGGTGCCTTCGGCGCGCATCTGCGGCGACAGGGTGGCGAAGGTGGCGGCCGACAGCGGCACGAACACCAGGCCCAGGCCGACGCCCTGGATCACGCCGGGCCAGACGATGTCGGCCTGGCTCATGACGATCGTGTACTGCGCCATCTGCCACAGCGAGAAGGCGGTGATCGCGAAGCCGGCGCCGAGCAGGATGCGGAAGTCGATCTTGCCGGTGACGCGGCCGACCACCAGCATCGCCAGCATGGTGCCCAGGCCCGATGGCGCGGTCACCAGGCCGGCCAGCGCCGCCGGATAGCCCATCAGGCCCTGCAGCATGGTCGGCATCAGGGCGCGCGTGGCGAACAGCACCATGCCGACCGTGAAGATCAGGAACAGGCCGGTCACGTAGTTCGGGTTCTTCAGCAGGCGGTAGTCGAGGAAGGACTGGCCGGCAGGACGCAGCGCCGTGTGGGCGATAAAGTAGGACAGGCTCAGGGCCAGCAGCACGGCCTCGATCCAGGTTTCAGGGGAAGCGAACCAGTCGTTCTGCTCGCCGCGGTCGAGCAGCATCTGCAGTGCGCCGATGGCCAGGCTCAGGGTGATGAAGCCGAAGGCGTCGAAGCTCACGCGGCGCGTCGGCGCGGTCGGGCGGATGTAGCGCCAGATGCCGTAGAAGGCGATGGCGCCGATCGGCACGTTGATGAAGAAGACCCAGCGCCAGTTGTAGCTGTCGGTCAGCCAGCCGCCCAGGGTCGGCCCGAGGATGGGACCGATCATCACGCCCATGCCCCACACGGCCATCGCCGAGCCGTGCTTTTCGCGTGGATTGATGTCGAGCAGGACCGATTGCGAGAGCGGCACCAGGGCCGCGCCGAACACGCCCTGCAGCACCCGCGCGCCGACGATCTGCGCCAGCGAGCCGGCCAGTCCGCACAGGACGGAGGCGATGGTGAAGCCGGCGACCGAGACCAGGAAGACCTTCTTCAGGCCGAAGCGGTCGACCAGCCAGCCGTTGAGCGGCGTGGCGATCGCCGCGGCCACGATGAAGGAGGTCAGCACCCAGGTGATCTGGTCGGTCGAGGCGGACAGCGAGCCCTGCATGTGCGGCAGGGCGACGTTGGCGATGGTGCCGTCCAGGGCCTGGATGATGGTGGCGAGCATGATCGAGATCGTGATCATGCGGCGGTTCAGGGGCTGTGCCTGGTCCGGCGCGGCCGTTGCGGTCGAAGCTTGCACTGCTTAGTCCCCGTTTTCGATGCGCGCGCGCAGGCCTTCGAGCAGCTCGGCGGCCGCCAGCAATGTCTCCTGCGGCAGGCCCGCGAGCATGCTGCTGCGATAGGCGTCGGCTTCCTTGCGCACGCGGGCGTACAGTGTGCGACCGTCCTCGGTCAGGTGGGCCAGCTTGACGCGGCGGTCGTTCGGACTCGGCTCCCGGCGCACCAGGCCGCCGCGCTCGAGGCGGTCGAGCATCGAGACCACGGACGGCCCTTCGATGCCGAGCAGGTCGGCGAGCTCGCGCTGCGAGGGCGGCTGCTTGGCCTTGGCGATCATGGCGATGGTCATCCAGCCGGCCTGGCCGATGCCCAGGTCCTTCAGGCGTGCATCGATCGCCAGGCGCCAGCTGCGGGCGGTGGCGTGGAGGGCGGCGGAGAAGCGTTCTTCGACGGTGGGAGCTGTGGGCGGCATCGATAGGGACCAAATAGATAGGTGTCTATCTAGTTTATCAAATGAAATGCCAAGCCGTAAAGGGTAGGTCTTGTAGGGTGGGCACTTTTGCCCACGCGGTACGGTGCGTGCCAGTCGAAAGCGGTGCGCAATGGCGCCGATCCGTGCCCAAGCAGTGCGGTGTGCAAAAGTACGACCGCGTGGGCAAAAGTGCCCACCCTACGGCACTACGTCACCATTTGCCGTTCCAGAAACGCCTCGAATGCCTCGCGCGGCACGGCCGGCGAGAAATGCCAGCCCTGGATGTAGTCGCAGCCGAGAGCCGCCAGGATGTCGCGCTGGGCGGCCGTCTCGACACCCTCGGCAATCGCCTCGATCCCGAGCCGGTGCGCCAGGTCGACGATCGCCTCGGTGAGGGCCTTGTCGCTGCCGTCCTCGGTCAGGTGGTTGATGAAGGACTTGTCGATCTTGAGGTAGTCGACGTCGAACTGCTTCAGGTAGGACAGCGAGGAGAAGCCGGTGCCGAAGTCGTCGATCGAGACCCGGGCGCCGGCCGCGTGCAGGGCGTCGAGGCAGCGCCGCACCTGTTCGGCGTCGCTTACCAGCACGCCTTCGGTGATCTCGATGGTGATGCTGTTGGGCGGCAGGCCGGCATTCACGACCCGGGTCAGCCAGGGCAGGCCGGAGCGCTGTTCGAACTGCACCGGCGAGACGTTCACGCTGAGTTCGACGTCGATGCCATAGAGGCGGCGCCAGCGCTCGATGCTGGCGATGGCTTCGACCAGCACCCATTCGCCGATCTCGTGGATCAGGCCCGCTTCCTCGGCCAGCGGAATGAAGCGCGCCGGGCTGATCATGCCGTGCTCGGGATGCAGCCAGCGCAGCAGGGTCTCGGCCTTGCGGATGCCGCCCGTTGCCGTCTCGACGATCGGCTGGTAGTGCACCTGCAGCTGGTTGTGCGCCAGTGCCGCGCGCAGGTCGTTGGTCAGGGACAGCTTGTCGCGCGCGTGCTGCTGCAGCGCGGGCGTGAAGTACTGGAAGCGTCCGCGCCCGGCGCTCTTGGCCAGGTAGACGGCCTGCTCGGCATTGCGCAGCAGTTCGGCCGCATCGCCGCCGTCGTCCGGGAACACGCTGATGCCGACGCTGGCCGACACATAGGCGACGATGCCCGGGCCCAGCTCCAGTGGCGCGGCGATCGCGCCGATCACGGCATCGGCGGTCGTCTCGAGGTGGCGCCGGCCGTCGAATTCGCTCACCACGAGCGCGAACATGTTGCTGCCCAGGCGCGCGATGGTGGCATCCGGCGGGACGCAGCGCGCCAGGCGCCGGGTCATCTCGACCAGCGCGGCGTCGCCCCGGGCGTGGCCGTAGCTGTCGTTGATCTCCTTGAAGCGGTCGAGGTCGAGCAGCAGCACGCCCAGGCCGTGGCCGGCGGCGCCAAGCTTCTTGAGGTCCTGTTCGAGGCGGTCGAGGAACAGGCGCCGGTTCGGCAGGCCGGTCAGGGCGTCGAAGTTGGTCTGGTGCCAGATCAGCTCATCCTTCTGCTTCTGTTCGCTGATGTCGTGGAACTGCAGCACGTGGCGGTGCACGCGGCCGTCGGGGTGGCGGATCACGCGGAGGTCGACGTAGCTGGCGGCGAAGGAGCCGTCGCGGTTGCGGTCCAGGATCTCGCCTTCCCAGTGGTCGTTCTTCAGCAGCGCCTCCCACAGGCGGCCGTAGAAGCAGCTGTCGTGGACGCGCGACTCGAACAGCGCCGGCGTCGTGCCCATCACCCCGGCCAGCGTGGCGTCGGCCTGGCGCAGGAAGGCCGGATTGGCGTCGACGATGCGGTTCTCCTCGTCGGTCACGACGATCGCTTCCAGGCTGGTCTGGTAGATCAGGTTTGCCATGCGCATCGATTCCTCGAGCTCGTGGCGCTGGGTCACGTCCTGCACGGTGCCACGCAGCCTGACCGGCCGCCCGTCCTCGAGCTCGGCGCTGCAGATCGAGCGGATCCACTTGGGATTGCCGGCGCCGCTGACCATCGGCAGTTCGATCGAGAAGGACTTGCCCTGTTTTACCGCCTCGTCCAGGGTCTTGCCGATCAGCTCGCGGTCTTCTTCGCTGTAGCAGGCGGTGCAGGTGGCCGGCGTCAGCGGCAGGTCGGGCGGGATCTCGTAGATGCGGGCCAGTTCGCCGGTCCAGCTGAAGGCTTCGGTCGCGATGTCGATTTCCCAGGCCCCGATCTGGGCCAGGGCGCTCATTTCCTGCAGCATCCGGTCCTGTTCGCGGATCGTACGCTCCTGTTCGCGCCGGTCGGTGATGTCGCGCGCCACGCCCAGCACGCCGAGCACGGTGCCGTCCGGCTGGGTGACGGGCGTCTTGATGGTCTCGAAGACGCAGTGTTTTCCCGCGTCGCCGGGCGCGCTTTCCTCGACGGTGATCGGGCCGCCTTTGCGCAGGGCCGCCGCATCGGCATTGCGGAACTCCTCGGCCGTCGCGGCATCGAACAGGTCGCTGTCGCGCTTGCCGACGATGTGCTTGCGCGGCCAGCCGAAGACCTTGGCGACCTGGTCGTTGCAGGCCTGGTAGACGCCTTGCAGGTCCTTCAGCCAGACCAAGTCGGGACTGCTTTCGACCAGGGTGCGCAGCTGCGCCTTTTCGCGTTCCAGTTCGCGCGTGCGGACCCGCACCGCGCGCCGCACCGACGCCAGCCAGGCGGTCAGCAGCACCAGCAGGACGCCGAGCGCCACCAGCCCCTGGATCAGGCGTTCGGCGTAGCGCTCGGAAACCAGGGGGCGGCCCATCCATTTGTCGCGCAGCGCCTCGCGCTCGGCGGCCGTGATGCGCGCCATGCCGTTTTCGACGAGGGCCAGCGTGGCCGTGTCGCCCTTGCGCACGGCGCGCCGCAGCTGGTCGCGCGCGATGTCGAAGGACTTCACGTAGCGCCGGTGCAGGCCGAGGCGGTAGAGCTGGTAGTCGGCCGAGTATTCGTCCAGGCACAGCAGCTTGACCTCCTGGCTGGCCGCCGCAGCCAGCAGCGCCTCGTAGGTGGGAAACACGCGCACGGTGTCGATGCCGCCGCGCTGCAGCTGCTCGGCGCAGGCGTCGCCCGACTGCACGCCGACCACGAAGCCCTTCAGGCTGTGCAGGTCGTGGATGCCGCTGATCGAGGCGTCGGCGTAGATGCTGGTCGACACCATGGCATAGGCCGGCGAAAAATCGTAGCGCGCGGCGCGGTCCGGCGTCAGGAAGATGGGATCGATCACGTCGGCGCGGCCGTCCTCGAGCGCCGGCAAGACCTGGGCCCAGTTGGCCGGCAGCAGCTGGACCTGGCGTCCGGTTTTCTTTTCCCACAGCTTCCACAGGTCAACCGTATAGCCTTCCAGCTTGCCGTCGGCATTGCGCCAGGAATAGGGAGGGTAATTCTGGTCCATGACCACGCGCAGCGGCGCTGCCGGCGCCAGCGCAGGCAGGACGAGACAGGCGATCAGCAGTAGGCGGATGGATCGCGGCATCGTTTCTCCCGGAATTGCAGTTGGCGCAACGCGACCCGGCCCCGGCCGGCGTGGCATGCGCCCCGCAAATGTTTAGAGTGACGATACCATGAACCTGCTGCCCGGCAGCGCGCCGACTGTGCCGTTGGGTCCGCCTGGTCTGCCCAATGCCCGCGCATCTACGCCGGGGAAGCCGGTTCAGGCTTTGGCCGCGCGCTTGTGTGCCTCCTTGATGGTCCAGTAATAAATGGTGCGGCCGTCGACCTGGTCGGTTTTTTCGGGTGGCCATTCCGGCCCCATGTCGAAAGCGTGCGAGACCACGCGCGAGCCCACTTTCAGTTGCTGCCACAGGCGCGGACGCAGGCGCGTGTTGACGTTCGGCAGCAGGTAGAGCGTGACCACGGACGCCGCCGAGACGTCGGTGTCGAACAGGTCGGCCACCTTGAAGTTCACGCGGCTGCCGACGCCGGCCTGTTGCGCGTTCTTGCGCGCCTCGCCGATGCGTTCCGGATCGAGGTCGATGCCGGTGCCGCGCGCACCGTGCTGCTTCGCGGCCGTGATCACGATGCGGCCATCGCCGCAGCCGAGGTCGAACAGCACGTCGTTCGTGCCGACTTTTGCCATCTGCAGCATGCGTTCCACCACGTCCTGGGGCGTGGGCACGTAGGGCACGTCGAGGGCGGGCGCGGTGACCGGCTGGGCCAGCAGGCGCAGCGGCAGCAGGCCGGCGCCGGCGGCGCCCGCGGCGCCAATCGTGAGCAAAGTGCGGCGTCGAGATAGCAGATCCATGGCATTCTCCTTGGGGTGTAGTGGGGTGGACGCGGCTCAGGACGCATGGTCGGGCCGGGCGTGCAGCCAGGGCAGGAGCAGCAGGCCGATCGCCAGCACGGCCACGCCGATCCAGGCGGCGTTCAGGCCGCCGAGCTGCTGGCTGTACACATACGACAGGCTGGACCACAGCATCCAGGCGCAGGCGCCGCAGAACAGCAAGGGGACCAGCGGAAACAGCGGCACCCGGAAGGGGCGCGCCAGGCCGGGTTCGCGCCGGCGCAGCACGAATAGCGAGAGGCCTGCCAGCAGGAAGAACAACCAGAACACGGGCGCCGTGAATTCGACCAAGGACTTGAAGCCGCTGCCGAAGGCGGCGCCCAGCCCGACCAGCAGCAGGGCGGCGGCGCACTGCACCAGCATGGCGGCGGCCGGCGTGCCGCGCTCGCCGTCCCAGGCGCTTAAGGGGCGCAGGCGTTGCCAGTCCAGTCCCATCGCATAGCTCGAACGGGCGCCGACGATCATCGTGGCGTTGATCGAAGTGAGCGCGGAGATCGCGACCAGCAGCGAAATCGTCTTTTCGCCGGCGCTGCCGAGGGTCTGGCGCATGACGTCGGCCGCCAGCGTCTCGGAGGCGGCCATGCCCGCCATGCCGAGCGTCTTCCAGCAGGCCCAGGTGACGAGCAGGTAAAGCGTCGTGATCAAGAGGATCGAGAGCGTCAGCGCGCGCACCATGTTGCGCGGCCCGTCGCGCACCTCGGCGCTGATGTAGGCGGCCTCGTTCCAGCCGCCATAGGTGAGCAGGACGAAGACCATGGCCATGCCGAAGGAGGCCGGCGGACCCGGAGACGCGGGCGAGCCGGACACTGCGGGCCCCGGATCGGCAAACAGCGCGGCCGCCCCGGCGATCAGGAGCAGGCCGCCGACCTCGGCCAGGGTCAGCCAGTTCTGGGTGGCCGCGCCGCTGCGCAGTCCGCGCAGGTTAACCAGGGACAGGATTGCGATCACCGCGCCGGCATAGACGACCGGGCCCCAGGCGGCCGGCAAACCGGGCAGCGGCCAGGCCTGCTGCATGTAGTCGCCGAAGACGAAGGCGAGCAGGGCGAGGGAGCCGGTGGTGATCACGGAAAAGCGCGCCCAGCCGAACAGGAAAGCGACCGGGCGGCCGTAGGCGCGGCGCAGGAAATGGTAGTCGCCGCCGGGATGGGCGCAGGAGGTGGCAAGCTCGGCGTAACACAAGGCGCCGGCGAGCGAGACCAGGCCGCCCAGGATCCACATGCCGAACATGCCCTCGGCGCTGCCGGACAATCCGGCGACGATGGCCGGCGCCTTGAAGATGCCGGCTCCGATCACGACGCCGACGATCAGGGCGACGGTTTCGCGCAGGCCGAGCAGGGGCCGCGGGCCGGCGGCCGCGTGCCGTGTCCCTTCCGTGCCGCTCCGATTCTTCATCGCGCGCCTGGCTCCGCGTTGGTGTCGGGGTTCGACGCTGCCGAGCCGTGATTGGTTCCCGTCCCCGACAGGAGGTTTGCGCCAGCGCGCGCGGATGTGGCTCAGCGCGCCTGTGGCGGCAACTCCCGCTCGACCAGCGCCGCCATGGCCGCGGCGTTCGGGCAGGCCAGGGCGCGCAAGCCGTGTACGGTGCCTGTCCTGTCCTGCAGGTCCTCGTCCTGGCTAGCCTTCAGCTTGCCCTCGAACCGGGTGATCGGAATCTCGATGCCGACGATCGCGCGCAGCAGCTTGTCGATATAGCCGGGCGGCGCATCCTCGAGGCTCCAGGGCCGGGGCTGCTTCGCTTCGTGGGCCGCGCTCAGGCGCCGCAGCATGTCGAGCAGCCAGTCCCGGTCCTCGACGGCGCGCGCGACGCCATGCACATGCACCACCGCATAATCCCAGGTCGGCACGACCTTGCCGTGTTCCAGTTTGCCTGGATACCAGTTCGGCGTGATATAGGCTTGCGGCCCCTGGAAGATCACCAGCGACGGCGCCTGCGCGTCGAGCGCACGCCAGACGGGGTTGGCACGAGCCACGTGGCCGATCAGGCTGCCGTGGGGACCGCGTTCGCGGTTCAAGAGGAAGGGAAGGTGGTTGGCCACGATCCCCTGCTGGCCGGCCAGCACCCAGGTCCCCAGCGCGTGGGCTTCGACCAGCGCGCGCATGGCTTCTTCGTCGCCGAAGCGGTGGTGTCTGTTGATGTACACGGGCGCTCCTAGAAGCCGAACAGGGCGTGGCGCACCAGCATGGCGCTGAGCGCCAACATGGTCAGGCCGATCAGGCCGTCGAGCACCTGCCAGGCAAGCGGCTTGGCGAACAGGGGTGCCAGGCGGCGCGAGCCGAAGCCCAGCAGGCTGAACCAGGCCACGCTGGCGCTGCTGGCGCCGAGCACGAACCAGCCGCGCAGGTGTGACGGCTGCTGGGCGCCGATGCTGCCGACCAGCAGGACGGTGTCGAGGTAGACATGCGGATTGAGCAGGGTGAAGGCGGCGGCTTGCGCCAGCACCGCGGCGCGGCCGCGTCGTACGCTGCCGCTTGCCGCTTCGAGCCGGTTGCTTTGGCCGGCGCGTTTCAAGGCGCGCCAGCCGTAGATGCCCAGGAACAGGGCCCCGGCCAGGGCCAGGGTGCGCGCCAGCAGCGGGCTCTGGCCGAGCGCCTGGCCCATGCCGAGCACGCCGGCGGCGATCAGGACGGCGTCGGCCAGGGCGCAGAACAGCACGACGCTGCCGATGTGTTCGCGGCGCAGGCCCTGGCGCAGGACAAACGCGTTCTGGGCGCCGATCGCGACGATGAGGCCGAAGCCGAGCAGCAGGCCTTGCAGGAAGATGGAGAATGAAAGTGGTGTCAGTGAAAAGGTAGTCATGCGAGGATCTTGTCATCCGGTGTCGATGAAGGCAAACTATCTTTCCTTCACATGATTAAGTAACGCTAACCCATGCTCGATTACGCCGCCCTGTCCGCCCTGGCCGCCGTCGTACGCGAAGGCAGCTTCGAACGCGCGGCACAGGCGCTGCACGTGACGCCCTCCGCCGTGTCCCAGCGCATCCGCCAGCTGGAAGAGCGCGTCGGCTGTGCACTGGTCATCCGCGACCAGCCCTGCCGTCCGACCGAGACCGGCCGCCGCCTGTGCCAGCACGTGGACCGGGTGCGCCTGCTCGAACAGGACCTGCGCGGCACGCTGCCCGGGTTGGAACTGGGCGGCACCGCGCGCGTTTCGCTGCCGGTGGCAGTGAATGCGGACAGCCTGGCGACCTGGCTGGCGCCGGCCATCGCCGCCTTTGCCGCGAACCAGCCGGTGCTGATGGAAGTGGCGGTCGACGACCAGGACCACACGGGCGAATGGCTGCGCAGCGGCGCCGTGGTGGCGGCCGTAACCGGCGTGGCCCGGCCCGCGTCCGGCTGCAACAGCCGCGCGCTCGGTGCGATGCGCTACCTGGCGGCGGCGAGTCCCGCATTCATGCAACGCTGGTTTGCCGATGGCGTCGGCGCCGGGAGCCTGGCCCAGGCGCCCAGCCTGGTCTTCAACACGAAAGACGAGTTGCAGGCGCGCTGGGCGCGGCGCCTGTGCCATCGCCACGTCGAACTGCCGCGCCACACGCTGCCCTCGACCCAGGCGTTCGTCGCCGCCTCGCTGACGGGGATGGGGTGGGGCATGCATCCGCAGGCGCTGATCGCCCCTTACCTGGCGGACGGCACGCTGGTGGAGCTGGTACCGGGCACGCCGCTGGATGTGCCCCTGTACTGGCAGCATGCGCGCGCCGCCTCCAGCCTGCTCGAAGAACTGAGCAAGGCGGTCCTGGCCGCAGCCGGCACCGCGTTGCTCCCTCCGTAAAAGATCTCAGGCCTTGACCAGTTCGCCGTTGCGGATGCGGTGCAGGCCGAGCGGATTGCCTTCCTGCAGCGCCACCGGCAGCAGCCAGCTTGGCAAGTCCTGGTAGCTCACCGGACGCAGGAAGCGGTCGATGGCGCCGGCGCCGACCGAGGTGCTGCGGCTGTCGGAAGTCGCCGGGAACGGGCCGCCATGCACCATCGCGTGCGAGACCTCGACGCCGGTCGGATAGCCGTTGACCAGGATGCGACCGGCCTTGCGCTCCAGGACCGGCAGCAGCGCCTGCGCCGCGTCGCGGTCGGCCTCGTTCAGGAACAGGGTCGCCGTCAGCTGTCCATCCAGGTGCTCGGCCACCTCGACAAACTGGTCCAGGCTGGCGCAGCGCACGATCAGCGAGGACGAGCCGAAGATCTCGTCTTCCAGCGCCGGATTGGCCAGGAAGTTGGCGGCGTCGGTCTCGAACAGCGCGGCCTGGCCTGCGCACACGGTGCTGCCGCACTGGCCGCGCGCGACCAGGGTGACGCCCGCTTCCTTGCCCAGCTTCTCGACGCCGCTGGTGAAGGCGGCGTGGATGCCCGGCGTCAGCATGGTGCTGCCGACTTTCCCCTGGAGGGCCTTGGCGGCGGCTGCACGGAAGCTGTCCAGGGCCGCGCCTTCCAGCGCGATCACGAGGCCCGGATTGGTACAGAACTGGCCGGCGCCCAGCACCAGCGAATCGATGAAGCCGGTGCCGATCTGGGCCGCATTCCCGGCCAGCGCGTTCGGCAGCAGGAAGAGTGGATTGATGCTGCTCATTTCGGCATACACGGGAATCGGTTCCGCGCGCGCGGCGGCCGTGCGCACCAGTGCCAGGCCGCCCTGGCGCGAACCGGTGAAGCCGACCGCCTTGATCGCCGGATGGGCGACCAGGGCCTGGCCGATGGTGCGGCCATCGCCATGCAGCATCGAGAACACGCCCTCTGGCAAGTCGCAGGCGGCGACAGCGGCCTGCACGGCCTTGCCGACCAGTTCCGAGGTCCCGGGATGGGCGCCGTGGGCTTTGACGACGACCGGACAGCCGGCCGCCAGCGCGGAGGCCGTATCGCCGCCGGCCACCGAGAAGGCGAGCGGGAAGTTGCTGGCGCCGAAGACCGCGACCGGACCGAGGCCGATCTTGCGCAGGCGCAGGTCGGGACGCGGCGGGGTGCGCTCAGGCAGGGCCGAATCGAGCGCGGCGCCGAGGAAGTGCCCGTCGCGCACGACCTTGGCGAACAGGCGCAGCTGGTTCACGGTGCGGCCACGCTCGCCTTCGAGACGGGTTTGCGGCAGGCCGGATTCCTGCATCGCGCGCTCGATCAGCTGCGGACCGAGGTCGAGGATGTTCTGGGCTGCCAGTTCAAGGAAGGCGGCGCGCGCTTCCGGGCTGGTATTGCGGTAGCTGTCGAAGGCGGCGGCCGCCAGTTCGCAGGCCTGTTCCACGTCCTCGACGGTGCCGGCGCCGAAGGCCGGTTCGAATTGTTCGCCGGTCGCGGGATTGACTGCGCGGAAGGGCGCGGCGCCGCCTTTGACGGCGCGCGAGCCGATCAGCTGCTCGCCATGGATGGTGATGGTCACGTTGAGTCTCCTGGAACGCAGGCTTACTGCGGGCCGAGCTTGGCGATCAGGGCCGCCAGCTGTTCGTTTTCCTCGCCGGTCAGGTCGGTCAGCGGCGCGCGCACCGGACCGGCCGAGTGGCCGACGATGGCCGCGCCGGCCTTGACGATGCTGACCGCGTAGCCGGCCTTGCGGTTGCGGATGTCCAGGTAAGGCAGGAAGAAGTCGTCGATCAGGCGCGCCTGGGTGGCATGGTCTTCGGTCCGGACGGCTTCGTAGAATTCGATGGCGGTCTTCGGGATGAAGTTGAACACGGCCGACGAGTAGACCGGCACACCCAGCGCCTTGTAGGCCGCGGCATAGACTTCCGCGGTCGGCAGGCCGCCCAGGTAGGTGAAGCGGTCGCCGAGCTTGCGGCGGATGGTGACCATGGTCTCGATCTCGCCCTGGCCATCCTTGAAGCCGATCAGGTTCGGGCAGCGGTCGGCCAGCTTGAGCAAGGATGCCGCGTTCAGTTTGCAGCGGTCGCGGTTGTAGACGACGACGCCGAATTTCACCGAGGCGCAGACGGCCGCCACGTGCTCGATCAGGCCTTCCTGGCTCGCTTCGGTCAGGTAGTGCGGCATCAGGAGGATGCCGTGGGCGCCCAGGCGCTCGGCTTCCTGGGCGTAGCGGATCGCCATGCGGGTCGGGCCGCCGGCCCCGGCCAGGATCGGCACCTTGCCGCGGCAGGTCTCGACCGCGACCTTCACGACCTGCGTGTAGTCCTCCGGCGTCAGCGAGAAGAACTCGCCGGTGCCGCCGGCGACGAACAGGGCCGTCGCGCCGTACGGAGCCAGCCACTCCAGACGCTCGGCATACGTGTCCGGCTTGAACTCGCCGTTGGCGTCGAAGTCGGTGATCGGGAAGGACAGCAGGCCGGAGGAGAGGATCTCTTTGACGTCTTGTGGAGTGAACATGGTCGTGGCTTTCAGGTTGGGTTGTAAGGATGAGGTTGCCTCCTGCCTCACCAGTTATCAGTCATCGTACAACCTAAGCTTGTAATGTGCAAGCGGTCTGACCAATTTAATCCGCGGCCGGTGTGCACCGTAGGGTGGGCACAGCCCACGCGTCACGCGGCCGCCGCGTACCGAAACATCGATTCGAACCGCAACCGTGCGTAACGCGTGGGCCGTGCCCACCCTACGTTACACAACGGTTCCGTGTGGCCGCGTGCGCGTGCGATACGCCACCAGGCTGCTTATGCCGACAGCGTCGTGTTATGCACCTTCCCCCCGATCGTCACATTACTGAGCTTTACGTTGCGGACGTTGTAGAGGTAAAACGGCTGCGCTGCGTTCACCGGCGTGCCGAAATCGCAGTCGGTAATCGTCACGTCGCGAATCGGCAGGATCTCAGCGCCGGCAGGCCCGTTGTAGTCGAAGGCGACAGGTCCCAGCAGCAGCAAGGCCTGGTAACACGAGAAGGCCCCATCCTTCGTCTTCACGTTCCCCAACTTCACGCCCGAAATGTGC
>Ga0308160_10002635_pt1 | contig 21287 bp, 13 predicted proteins | sample PhyFR1_FD_201036 | JGI IMG/M metagenome (GOLD analysis project Ga0308160, IMG submission 201036) | Phyllosphere microbial communities from UC Gill Tract Community Farm, Albany, California, United States - DLSLF.R1 | ecosystem: Host-associated > Plants > Phyllosphere > Unclassified | place: USA...
CAGTCGGGTCGCTGAGGGTTAACTTAATAGACACGGCTAAGCATGTAGTACCGACAGCGGAGTACTGGCGGACGGGGGTTCAAATCCCCCCGGCTCCACCATTTGATCAACTAAAGACGTCCACGGACGTCTTTTTTTGTGCCTGAAATCCAGTGAAATCAAGGGTTTCAGCGCTATTGGGCTCCGCAGAGGATTGTTGAGTTCCAGCCGTTTTGGTATTCCAAATGGTATTCCAAGCCATCCGGTGCTATTTTTTGGAATACCAAAACGGTGTCAGAGGTAGCTCTCATGCCTGCTCCAGCCCTCCGCCTCTCCGACCGCCTGCTCAAGGCAGTCAAAGCAAAAGACAAGGATTATGTCCTCAGCGATGGTGACGGCCTTCAGCTCCGAGTCAGGAGCAATGGCTCGATGCTGTGGAACTTCAACTACCGCGAGCCGGTAACAAAAAACCGTATCAATATGGGGCTGGGCACGTACCCAGAGCTCTCGCTAGCGAACGCCAGGAAGAAAGTGGTGGAAGCACGCGAACTGCTTGCACAAGGCATTGATCCCAAGGTGCAACGCAATGCACAGGACGAAGCCAAACGAGCGGAGACTGAACACACATTCGAAAACGTGACCACCGCCTGGTTCGAGCTGAAGAAGGACTCCGTCACGCCGGCATATGCCGAAGACATTTGGCGCTCGCTCACGCTGCATGTATTTCCAGACCTGAAGACAACGCCGCTCTCAAAAATCAGCGCACCAATGGTCATCGAACTGCTTCGCCCGATCGAGGCAAAAGGCAGCCTCGAGACAGTGAAGCGATTGAGCCAACGTCTCAACGAGATCATGACCTACGGGGTCAACTCCGGGCTTATCTTTGCGAACCCGCTCAGTGGCATTCGCGCAGTGTTCAAGAAACCCAAAAAACAGAACATGGCTGCGCTACGACCTGATGAGCTGTCGGAGCTCATGATGGAAATCGCGAACGCCAGTATCAAGCGGACGACCCGATGCCTAATTGAATGGCAGCTACACACCATGACACGCCCTGCCGAGGCGGCCACCACCCAATGGGCAGACATCGACTTCGACAAACGCATCTGGACGATCCCGCCGGAGCGCATGAAAAAGCGTCGTGCACATACCATCCCGCTGACGGAACAAGCACTCGCGTTATTGGAGACGCTTAAGCCACACAGTGGCCACAGGGAATACGTGTTCCCGGCAGATAGGAACCCGCGCACCCATGCCAACAGCCAGACTGCCAACATGGCATTGAAACGGATGGGCTTCCAGGACCGGTTGGTCAGCCACGGTATGCGTTCGATGGCCAGCACGATCCTGAACGAGCATGGGTGGGATCCGGAGCTGGTCGAAGTCGCGCTGGCGCATGTCGACAAGGACGAAGTCCGAAGTGCCTACAACCGAGCGGACTACATCGAACGTCGGAGACCGATGATGGCTTGGTGGAGTGAGCATATCCAGAAGGCGGCCACTGGCAGCCTGTCGGCATCCGCGATCAATCTAACCAGGGACCGCAACGTCGTGCCGATACGATGAGCGCTCACCGGACGCCGCCGGTAACCGAAAATGACTCCTCAGATGGAGTGATGGTTGATTTGGCGACAGCGGCGACACCGGCGACAACCCGCGCAATACCTGGCCTGCAGCATGGCGACAGAAGTGGCGACTGTCGCCGTTGCAAGCCTCACTCTTGGGCTTCTCGGCCAAGCCCACGCGAGCGGGAAGGCTCCGCATTCCCACTCGCATGGGCTCTGCGTATTTGCATCTCACTTGACCACCTAATTGCATTGCCACTGACCAGTTGTTTGCATCCGACTTGACCAGTCATTTGCATTCGCGCTGACCATCCGTTTGCAGTTGATGGATGTCAGCGGGTGCCACTCAGCGCGAGTGCGTCAGCCAAGCACTGAAGGACTGCAACCGGCCATAAACGGACGATTTCTGCCTACCCTCAGCTAACCAATTAGGGAGCGTATGCTGTTGCCAGGAAAAACTCACACCGTACTACTAAGGCCCACTCGCTGAAAAAGCGTTTGAGAAAAGAATTCAACTATCTCACTGCCTGTCTATATGGTATTTTCAAAATAGTGGCTGGATGACTGACTGCGGTTACGTCCGTGGGTACGAGTCCGTACTCGACAATTTGAGGTCTTACAAATTCCATCCAGCCACCCCATTTCTCCTATCAGCACAACACGATGACAACTACTAGAATTGAAGACATTCATGACCTGACCGAACTATCTTTTGCAGTAGGAGTGAAAGCCGAGCTAATAGAAGCGTATTTAAACGCTCCCCGGCAGGTAGACTACTATCAAATAATAAAAATAGCTAAACGGGGAAGAAATCGTCGAGGGGAATACCGGCAGGTATACAAGGCGAAAAATAAATGGCTTGCGCAACTCCACCGATCTGTTGCGATGATCATTTCAAACAGTGTCGAATTTGATGAGCATGTACAAGGTTTTCTAAGCGGCCGATCAACAGTCTCTAATGCTAAGTTGCATATGCAAAAAGACGTAATTATTCATGCTGATATTAAAGATTTTTTTAACGCGATAACTGAAGCTCAAGTCTATCAATCGATATTAGCGCTTGGTGGCAATCTCCTCATGGCTCAAATTTTGGCACGAGCATGCACTATTGATGGTTTTTTATTACAAGGCACAAGATGTAGTCCTGTCATATCAAACATAGTATGCCGGAGACTAGACTCCGATATGCTGGAGCTAGCCCGCACCACTAAATCTACTTTTAGTCGATACGCAGATAACATAACGTTCTCCGGCAAAACGCCTCCTACTCCGGAAAACATAAAAGCAGTGATCAATGGAAACGGTTTCGAATTACAGGCAAAAGGTTGTTATGTGCAATATCGTGGCGCCCGCCAATTTGTAACAGGTCTCTCAGTAGTCGATCACGAAAGACCAAGACTTCCAAAGCAGATGAAGAAGAAGCTAAGATTGATTGCTTACTACATAAAAAAGTACGGCGATGGGCACTTCGAGTTCTCTTCAGAAAATCATTCAATAGCACCTACTAAAGCTCAATTTGAGGGTTTTATCGCTTATGCTCACTCAGTTGAGCCACAGTTTGCAAAAAAACTGTGGTCAATGATAAATTAGCTTAAGCAATCGGATTTTTGTCCCTCTTATGCTTCTCACCAGTAGCAACGTTTTCTCCGTATCGAATTCTGGTTTTTATGTATGCCATGTATTCCTTTGGATAAATTGATCCATTGGATATGTAATTTGCAGATATCCCAGCAACTAAATCCGACAGCTCCAGTATTTCCTTTCTATTTCTAGCGTAGGAAGTTGATACAATAGAATTAACTGATCGATGGTATCTATTTTGAACTTCCATTGCGGCAGACGCCACTATAAATTCAATGTTTGTAATTTCTGAATAAACCGTCTCGGCGATTTCATTTTTATTGCTTAATCTATGAAATAGCGGAATCACCGCTATCTCTCTTTCAAGTTTCTCAGGAGGCCAACCATTCACCTCAGTCTCCCTAGCATAATAGAGATAAGCAGAAAAATCAGCAGTGGCGAGATCTTGCAGCAGAATATTCGCAAACTGAAAGTATTTAACTAGGTCTTTCAAAGATTTCTCTTCTACTAGAATCTTATCATCTCTGGTCAGCAAAGAGCTGCGCTTTAACTTTTCTTTCCAAGCCCTCACCTCTTTTGCAAGTTTATTTAGATCATCAGACACAATTATTGCAGTAAGGGTTACAGATTTATTCTTCACGACCACATTGGATATGGCAACGCTACAATTTACCGGACTAGCACTATCAAGAATCGGTTGATCCGCAAAACTTGTAGCTACTGTAGAGTCAACTTGACTATTTTTATTTTTAAACTTAAACAAAGGGTACAATATTCGTTTGAGTGATTCATGGTCGTAAGTCGCAGAAACCCCAGCCCCTTCTCTGGATATGTTCTTCAAATACTCCCAAAGATCATGCGCCCGACTAGGGGCGATCAGGATTTGACTTAGCCTATTAATTGTCTCCGAATTAGAAATAGACTCAGGCGTCATGACGTCAAAATTAAAGATGACGAAATTCTTAAGAAAGTTATGCAGTTCGAAGTCGGTGAAAACTAATTGTGTGCCACTCAAGATTTTCCGTATATCATCAATGAACCCTTCAAACTCAATACTGGATGTTCCAAGTTCATTTTTTCTTGAAAAAAATACTTCTTCACTATGACTATGTCTCGCCGCCAGGCAAACAGTTTTAACATTTCGTAAACTAGCGCTGGAAATTGTATCGGTTGCTGCTCCGTAGTGATCATGTCCGTGATGATTACTTGGATTTTTGTAAGTCAACCAGGAATTCTTTACGATCTCACGGAAGTCTTTGTTGCTTTCGGCTGCGGATATTGTCAAGGAACGCTTAACTTGTATATGTAATTTCGCTTCGAAAACATCATCAAAGGTGATAATTATATCATCAAGCGGTGCGCCGTAAGCCGACTGCTGCAACGCGACAGATTTGATCCCCGTATTTAGTGGCGGTCGAATTTCTCCTGTTAGCAATGCTGCTAAAAAATATGCTGCTACGTATCCCTCATAAACAAATCCCGCCCCACCAGTCAACTCAGAAGATTGTGCCATTTTTTTTCCTATTTTGAGTATGCGCTCTCACCTAGTGACTCGGGGCTGCTTTAACTCAGCGTGTTGGGTTGCCTGAACCAATACCGATCCGATCGATCAGCTCTGCTTAACTAAATAAGCCATGAGGCGGCCATTTCGAAAAACGATTTTAGACACTTGTGATGACTACTCATGTGCCGATCCGCCACTCTGGGGCTGTCCACTCAGATGTCCAATCGAGTTCCTCAGACATGGCCGCAATTTGACCATACTCTTCAAAATATGCGTTGACAATTTTCGCATCGGTTATAAACAATGCATTCTCGAGAGACATGGTAGCACTTTTTGTCAAATTAAATGAACCTGTCCAAACAGCATAAGGCGTAATAACTTCAACGCTATTCGGCGCACTATCTTCAACCTTGGCAAACACTAAAAACTTGTTATGCATACGCGGGAAAGCAGGATTTTTTTCGGAATTATGATTCCCTACACATCTAATGGGATCAATAGACGGATCGCTTGAAATTGATATAGAACTTAGAATATTACTAAACGAATACCTTGTTAAGTTACATCTCAGCGCTTTGTACTTCCTACGCAATGCTTTTTCAAAGCCAAATTTAGCGTCTACGTCCGGGCGGAGGAAGTCCTCTTTTTGCACGACAATAGAGACGTTACTCAGCCTGGCCAGTGCATCTAGTATCGGAAAGCTTGTCAGCCAGGCAACGGCCCCAAAGACAGCATCAGACTCTTTAATGTGCTGCAGTAATTTTTCCTCTAGATCTCGAAAGTATACGGTTAAACCAGACTCCGAAGTCAAACTGTTATCGGTGAATTTTTTATCATAGTTACCATCATTTTCCAGTTGATATAAATTTAGGTTATCCATATCTATACCCCCTCCCGCAATTCAACTAGCGCTTGTTTTTTTTGATTTTAACTCAAACCAACAAGTAAGCCACTTTTTTATCGCCAACTTAATGGTGGTGATTATACTTCGGTTCTTCTTGTCGCCGACATTAGATAGTGGCGCTAGGGGCGAATACGGAGCGGATGCCCGCTCTTGGCCGTTCTCCGCCGGTCGTCACTACGGCGTGTGCTGGTCAAGTCGAATGCCATTGACTGGTCAGTGACAATGCAAATGGTCAGGGCCATGCAATTTCGCAGGCTCACATTAAAAACCGACGAACGACCACCCAGCCATGGAAAACCACCGACTTCCAAGATCTTCCATCGCTGCTGATTGGCGCAACAGTGGTCCCCAAAACACGGTTGACCGCGAGCAGAACGAGCGCTAAACCAGAACTGTACAAGCGCTGTCCTCGACAGCACCCAGGTAGCCAGAACCTTTGAGGCTACGCCACATCGTGGTGGTTCTCCCCAAGTGCGAATAGCGTCCGGCGGCTCGCACGGTCACTACCCATGTGATGGATGCCTATTTCTTCCTGAGCGCCCACTGCGGCAACTCATACACCTTATTGGCTGCTCTGCAGCAACTTATCCGCTTGGACATTTCTTGCGCCAACCTGTCGCCCGTCTCTTTCCCCCGAAAGAGACGGGCGCATCTCACACTGCTGCAGCCCCGCTCATACGGGCCTTCGCGGCTTTCCCCCTCGTGACAATCGGCGTGACAAACACCGAATGCTCACTCGCCACAGTGATTTAGATGATGGTGCCGTAGCCCACGGAATGGACTGCACCTGACTGACAGTCAGGCATGCCCCGGTCATCGCCTCACTGCCTTCACCTGACTCAGGATCTCGCGGCACCGGTCTCGTCAGCCAGTGCAGCCTCCACCCGCCCACTTCTTCGGAGGTGTTCAGGAGGCCAGGTCATGAGATGCCCAAGCTCCCGGTCGTAAGGAGCCGTTAGTCCCGCGTGAGTGGACAAACCTCACAGGTCGCAGGGGCCTTGATCCCTGATAACACTCAACAACCGTGGCGGGATGAGTGAGGACGAAGCCGATAACCTCAGGAGAATAGCGATGCAATTGTGCGAAGCGTTTGAGCCACCACAACCGTTGCTGGAATACCAGCAGGTGCCACTGCCGTACCCGGTCGAAGCACTCGGGGATCTGTTAGGCCCTGCGGTCGAACGACTGGCCGAGGTGATCGGCGTACCCTGCGCCATGGCTGCACAATCGGTGCTGGCTACTGCTGCCCTGGTGAGCCAGGGTCATGCCAACGTCCAACTCGATGGCCGAACCTATCCGTTGTCTCTCTACCTACTGACGGTGGCGTCCTCGGGGGATCGCAAAAGCGCGGTGGATCACCAGGCACTGAAGGCGGCGCGTGACTGGGAACGACAGCAGTGGACCCTGTATGCAGAAAAGCTCAAAGCCTACCGCGCCGCTACCAGCATCATGACCAAACCCAAAACCTCAGAGAAACACACGGAGGCGGAAGGCGGTGAGCTATCCGAGCCGGTACCGCCGAGACTGATCATTGCCGAGCCCACCATTGAGGCTCTGGTCAAAAGCCTGTGCCATGGCTTGCCCAGCATGGGCTTGTTCAATGATGAAGGCGGCCAGTTCTTGGGCAGCAGCACCATGAGCAAAGAGAACTTGCTCAAGGCGATCACCACCTTGTCGACACTCTGGGATGGCAGCCCGATCGACCGGGCGCGCTCCATGGCCGGAGAAAGCCTGCGCGCCTATGACCGCCGCCTCAGCCTGCATCTGATGTTGCAACCTTATCTGGCCAACCAGCTGTTCAAAGACCCGGTGATCAATGGCCAAGGCATCCTCGGCCGTTGCCTGATCAGTTGGCCCGAGCGCCTGGTCGGCCAGCGGCTCTACAAGGCAATTGACCTGAACCAGGACGCCAGAGTCCAGCGCTACCAACAGCGGATCACCGCTCTGCTACAACAGCCCTGGTCGCTTCATCAGGATGGATCACTTAATCCCACCACGCTGGTGCTGACATCCCGTGCCCGTCGTGCCTGGATTGATATTCACGACACCATCGAATGTCAGTCTGGCGAGTTCGGCGAGCTGGCCGGCGTTCAGCCTATTGCGAGCAAGGCGGCGGCGAATGTACTGCGTATCGCCGGTGTGCTGGCCATGGTTGAAGAAGCCAGTGCGTTGGACGAAGCACACATCCAGCGCGCCTCCACGCTGATGGACTACTACCTGGCTGAGATCCAGCGTCTGACTGAACAGGAGCCAATAAATAGTCGACGCGAGGAAGCGGATCGGCTGCTGCGCTGGTTGGTGCAGAAAGGCCGGACCCACTTCACCATCCGTGACGTCAATCGCAACGGCCCTCGTTTTGCTCGCAAGAGCGCTAATCATACCGCCTCTTTATTTGCCGAACTGATCATTCATCGCTGGCTGAGCAGCCACGATGGAAAAACCTTCGAGGTCCGCCATGTTTCGCCTCAATGACGCGGTGCGCCGCTACCAAGCGCAACATCAACCGCAGCCAGAATCACGATGTGTCGCCGCCTCTGTCGCCACCCTGTCGCCACGCGCCAGGCCAGAAACGACGCGGGTTGTCGCCACTGTCCCCGCTGTCGCCACACCACCTCTAGACCCTACCCACCTCGCCCTGCTGATCGAGCAACTGCGTGAGGAAGGGGCTCTGCTGCAACACCAGAAGAACGCCCTCCTGATCCGCCCGACACACTGGCAGCAGGTGGACAGGCTCAGCCCCCACTGGAAAGCCCTGCTGCTCTTTCTGCAAGACAACGAAAACGGTGATGATGATGGCTCTGGTCGGTCGGCGTGATGGTCGCAACTTTGGCTATGGCCGCCAGCTGAGCTACGCCGGCCCACAAGCGCTAAACGATCTGTTTGCCGGCGGCCACTTCGCCACGGTCAAAGCACATAGCGATCGCTGGCAAGCGTTCGTGCGCTGGTGTCGATCAGAGTTAGGCCCCGGTTGCAACGATGCGCGCCAAATCGACCGACAGACACTGCAGGACTATGCCGCGTACCTGCGTCAGCAGATCCAGCTAGACGAAGTGTGCATCGCTACCGCGCAGAACCGCCTGAGCAGTGTCAACCGCACCCTCGCTGCGCTGCGCGGTGATCAGGACGTGAGGATCGCCAGTCCGAGCCAGGCGTTAGGACTGCAGCGCTCGAGCGTACGCACCCGCGCGCCGGATGGCCAAGATCATCAACAGGTGCGACGAGCACTCGAGGCGCTTGGCGAACGGCAACACGAGCGGGTGGCCGCGATTGTCCTGTTGGCCCGAGCTACCGGGATGCGCCTGCGCGAAGCGATCCTCGCTGATCTGCCACGTCTCCACCGCGAAGCCGAACACTTAGGCCGCATCAACATCCAGGACGGCACCAAAGGCGGCCGTTCAGGGGCATCAGCGCCGCGATGGGTCGTGGCCAATGAAGAGGTGAAAGCGGCACTGCAGTTTGCTCGTAAGGCATCGCCGCCCCGCAGCCGCAACTTGCTGGCCCGAGGCGAAAGCTACGCCGTATTCCTGCAACAGACCGTACTCCCCGCCCGCGAAGTGCTGCATGAACAAGGGCTGAAGGGCTTTCATGAACTGCGAGCGGCCTATGCCTGCGAGCGTTACGAACAGCTCACTGGCCACGCGGCCCCAGTCAATGGTGGCCACTGCAATCGAATTGACCGCGACCTTGATCAACGGGCGCGCCAACAAATCAGCCTTGAGCTGGGGCATAACCGGATTGATGTGGTTTCGGCTTACATTGGAGGTAGAGCGTGACCAAGCCCTTCGATATGGCGCTGTTCCTGAGCGGCGTACTGACCGGCTCGAAGATCACGCAGCAACGCCACCTACGGCAAGCCAAAATCATGCAAGCTGCCATTCAACAACGATGGCAGCACGATAACCCCTGGTCCTGGCAACTGAAGCACGTGCATTGGTTTTTTGCTCACTATCTCAACGACCGTTCCGGATCTACTCAATATTATTATCGACTAACCGCCGCCCTGATCTGGATGAGGATGGGTAAAAGCCGAACGCACCTGATGATGGGGTAACCATGAAAGCGAATACTGACAGTAGCTCCAGTTCTAACGTAAGCTAAGTCATGGCTATAGGCCACGCTCCAAATTTACGGAGCTGTCAGGCCGGAGATAGCAAAATACCGGTCGCAAAGCTTAGGAGGAGCGTTGATGAGCACAGGAAAGCCCAAAAGGATTACGCTGAACGTTTACTTACTCAAAGAGGCACTAAATTCGGCCTCTTACTGGACAGATAAAGATTTTATAGCGAGCCCCATAGGTCCGAACGGAAAGCCTAAACAAATTGGGACGGAACAGTATCCTCTTGGTCCTGAAGGGGAATATGGCACTCTCTTCATTCGGAAACCTTTTGTAGAGGCCGCTCCAGAATGGTTGAACTTCATTCAGAAGGGCCTAGATGAAGGAGTGAAAACTTCCAAGTGGAAAAATAAAAGCATCTCCGCCATTTTGATTGTGAAAAATGGCTCTCGCCAGTTTGCTATTTCTTTTGGATATGGGCGCTATCTGATTGAGCCGAGATTAATCGAGGATAGATTTGGCATAAAGGTCGTTTTAAACAGTGTCTCACCCGACAAGATAGCATCAATTGATCGTCAGACATTCGACGCATCCCCACGACTAAGCAGGACACAAACGATCAAAGCAGCATCTGTGTCAGATTATATGATTAATGCTGAGCAGGACTTGCTTCGCGGACTAGTAGGACACACAAAAAGCGCTTACTCAGATATTTTTGGAAAAATAATCGCCGGCATTGATTCATTCAAGGCATCCATAGCGATAGATCTTGCTGATCTAGGCAATTTCCTGCAACTGGCATTAGAGCGCTCCGCCTCAAAAGACTACCTCGCTAAAGATGTAGACGGACATGCCAGTGAGTTTTCTTGGGTTGAGAATTTACTCCCGGTTAAAGACAAAGAGCTTTCCGAGGCTCTCGACATTCAACTTTGGAATTCTCTAAGTTCTAATCAAACCAAAGACATGTGGCTCGCCATACCGGATCTAATTGATTGGACCTCCGTTACAGGATTCGCTTACAACCGAACCCCTGACAGTGATGATATTGATCCTGTGCTAGATTTGGGAAGATTTTTTTCTACGTTTAGGAAAGGAGCAACTTTAGATACGCTAAAGCGACGCGAAATTTTTCTGATTCTTTCAAGCGGCAGTCCTCCAAGACCATTCCCTGCATTTAAGTGTCTCTATGCGGAAGTCAAGCATGATGCAAATTTATATATTTTAAATGCAGGAAATTGGTTTAAGGTAGAAGCGTCCTTTCAGACGGCAGTAGAGAGGTATTTCGCGGAACTACCGAGAAAACAGTTCGCGCCACCTTTTACAGAGTATTCGCACGCCGGTGAAGGTCCGTATAATGAGTACGTTTGCGCCCAAGCGCAGAGTTCCCATGCAATGCTCGACAGACAAATGATCAGATTTGGTGGTAGCTACGATAAAATTGAGGTCTGTGACATTTACAGAGTGAAAACTCAAAACGAACGGGGTGAGTTTATTCATGTTAAACGCGGTCGTGGCTCATCGACGCTAAGCCATCTATTCGCGCAGGGTTTTGTGGCCTCGACCCTCATGGTAAGAGAGCCAGGCTTTGTAAAAGACGTAAACTTGCAACTGGCGAAGAATAAATTTGACGCAATTCCTGTTAATTTCGAAGCGCGTGGCAATGACGTTATCTATGCCATCATTGATGGACCCGCCTCGACAGCTCTAGATATACCTTTTTTCAGTAAGGTAACACTACAAAACTACGGAAAGACCATCAACTCATACGGCTACGGGGTAAAGTTGATGCATATTCCAGAATCTGCCGCTCACCTTGCTAGTGTCGCCCAGAAAACTGCAGCAAAAGCTTCCAAAAAGACAACAACAGTTACAAAGAAAAAAACAGTTCGCAAGAAGACCGTCCAGCCAAAATCCGGAGTTTGACTTGAAGTGCCTGTTTTCAATGGCAAAAAGCCCTCTCTCAATCAGAAAACGCCCCTTTTACTCGTTCAAAGCGGGCGTAGTGGTCGGGGAGGCTTACGCGTCTTTCTTCGTGAAGCGCAGCTTTGGGTCGAAACTGCCAGTTGTGACCCAAAGCTGCGCCTCAAGCAGATGTAAGCATGCATTTCGTCGATGCAATGTAAGCGCTTCCTAAATCCCACCGTCTTCAAGGTGGGGGCGCTTAGCTAACTTCATCGCACGGCCGTACGTCATCATCGACTTAGTAATGTTCTTCAATATAGGCGTATGCCCTCTCAAACAGGTCCTTGTCTTTGCTTAGGCCAAACTGCGCCAGGGTCAGCATGAGTGCTTTCTGGATTTCGCGTGGGCCACTGTTGGAGTTCTGCCAGCCCTCAAAGCGGGTAGCGTTCACAATTTTATCGATCTGCTCAACCACATCACCAATCAGCTTCGGCGTGGTTTCCGGACGGGTTTCCAGGAAGAGCTTGGTCAGTGCCTGCTTGTTGTCTGCCTCCGTTACCACCGGGTCACCGGTTTCACGCTCGGCATGCACTGTATCTTTGGCGGCATCCAGTAGGCCCTTGAGCCAATCGATGGCCTTGATTACGCCGGCTTCATATTCTCGGCGCAGTTTCTCCAGGCGCTCGCCCAGTTCGACGAATACCGCCTCGCCATGACCGCGCAGACGTCCCATCAAGTCTATTTCCAGCCGACGGGCACGTTTCTCCTGCTCTTTCTCGGTCAGGGTGAAGATCGCGTGTTCATCCATGATTAGCTCATCGATGTCATCGCGTATGCGACTGATATCGGTGTGCTCGTGAATCATCTTGATGGTCTCGGGCCCTAACGCGGCCCAGACTAGAGCCCCCGTTTGACCAACCGGGCGTACTGATTCATAGATTTGCGCCAGCCATTTGTAATCCTGGCGGTAGGGCGTCAGGAAAGGGTCGGGGTTGATGGCCGACCAGAGTTTGGCCAGCACGCCAAAGGCTGCGGCAAACTCATCGCGGCTTTTATTGTCCGGCAAGCATTCCTGTGCGGCCAGGATGCCGTCGAAGCCTGCCAGGGTGCGGTCCACGTTCGGGAAGAAGGCCAGACACAGCTTCAACTGCTCTGGCAGCAACTCCTTGAATTTCTCGATGCCTTCGACAATCCCGTCGATCTCTTCCGGGTTATAGGCCAGCGCCGTGCGCAGGTTTTCGAATACGCCCAGATAATCGATGATCAGGCCCATATGCTTGACCACCCCGTCCGCCTCATACAGGCGGTTGGTGCGGCACATGGCCTGCAGCAAGGTGTGGTCGCGCAGCGGTTTATCCAGGTACATGCAGTAGCAGATTGGCGCATCGAAACCGGTCAGCAGCTTGGCGGTCACGATCAGCAGTTGCAGGGGTTGTTTCGGGTCTTTGTAGGTTTCCAGCAGGTTTTTCTGCGCCTGCTCTTCACCATCGAATTTCTGCCAGCGCTCAAAGTCGGCTTGCTTGATCGGTAGATCGAGCTCTTCCTTCCACTTGTTCCAGTCCTTGTTGAGCTTGCCGTTCTCATCCTTCACCGGAGCCTGGTCGAGATTCATGACCACCTCCAGTGCGTCGAAACCCAGCTTGTTACCAAGTAGGTAATACATCTGCACGCAGGCATCGCGGTCATAGACCACCACCATGGCCTTCATCTTTTTCGGCTGCACATGACTGGTGAAGTGTTCGGCAATGTCGGCGCTGATGGCCTCCATGCGTTTCGGTGCCTTGAGCATCACGGCCAACTTGCCGGCGCGTTTGGACAGGGCGGCCTTTTCGTCCTCGTCCAGGTTGTTATCTTTGGCCAGTTGCTCGAACTCTTCGTTGATCGCCTCACGGTCGACCCGCAATTCGGCTAAACGGGGCTCAAACTTAACCGGGTTAGTGGCACCGTCGCGGATCGACTGTTTGTAGCTGTAGCGGTTCATATAGCGGCCGGGGTCTTCATCGGCGCCGAACAGCTTGAAGGTATTTCGCTCGATACCGGATATCGGCGTGCCGGTCAGGCCGTAGAAGTGGGCATTGGGCAGCGCCCAGCGCATCTTCTCGCCCAAGCCGCCTTCCTGGGTGCGGTGGGCTTCATCCACCAGCACGATGATGTTGTCGCGATTATTTAGGCCAGCCAGGTTGTGCTCATCAATCTCAACATCTTTGAACTTGAAAATGGTGGTGATGAGGATACCGCGGCTGTCCTGCTCGATATGTTCACCGAGCTTTTTACAGCTCTGCACCTTGATCAGGTTTTTCACATCGGCGCCGCCGAAAGTCTCGCTAATCTGGCTGTCCAAGTCGCGGCGGTCGACCACGATGAGCACGGTGGGGTTTTTCAGCTCGTTGTCGGCACGCAGCATCTTGGCCGCGTAGAGCATCAGCAGCGACTTGCCCGAACCTTGGAAGTGCCAGATCAAGCCTTTTTTCGGGTAACCCTGTTTGACCCGCTCAACAATCTGCTTGGCCGTCTCGAACTGTGGGTAACGCGGCAGCAGTTTGATGCGTTTGGGCGGCGTGTCTTTACCGGTTTTATGGGTAGAGAACAGCGCGAACGAGGCCAGCAGTTGCAGCAGGGTTTGCGGGTTCAACAGACCTTCGGTACTCGCCAGCACGGAGGCCAGGGTGGCGGGAATATCCTCACGCTGATCGGTGTGGTGCCAGGGGCCCCAATCCTTGACCCGGGCATTGATCGCTCCGTAGGCAAAGGTTTTGCCCTCACTGGCGAAGCACAGCAGGTTGGGTACGAAAAAGGCTTTTGCATGCTGCCAATAGTGCTTTTTGCCGCCCATAAAGTCAGCGGCACCGTCCTGCCAACTGACGCTGGGGCGAGTGGCGCTTTTCACTTCACCTACCACCAGCGGGATGCCGTTTACGTACAGCACAATATCGAAGAACACCTCGCCAGCCGCGACATAGTGCACCTGTTGGGCCACTACAAAGTGGTTGTTGTCGAGGTTTTCGAAGTCGATCAGATTGATGGTGACATGTTCACCATTCTCACCAAAGGCCAAGGTTTTTTCGGCCAACAGCCACGCCTGGAAATTCTCGTTGGCCCGGACCAGGCCACTGTGCGGGGCCTCCAGCATTACACCGCGCAGCTTATGAATTACCTCATCGGCGTAATCCGGCTGTTTGTCGATAGCTGGGTTTAACGAACACAACGCGTCTTTTAGCCACTCATCGACAAATATATCCTGCGCCTTCTTGGGCAGGCTCTCGCCGTGGCAGTAAGTCCACTTTCCCCCACTTAAATTTTTTAAGCGGTCGATAATTCCATTTTCGGTGACAGTATGCTCGTTAAACATTCTCAGGCCTGCCTAAGGAAATCTTCAAAAATAGATGTTCTTAACCTTCTCAGATCAGAAAGCTTGATTGATGCAATATTGATAGACTCCAAAAGCTCTCCAATGGAATTATTGATCAACTTCTGCTGCGTGTCTGAAGGGATCGCTATTTTCAGCTTGGAAAACGAACTCTTGTTAATTTTTTTCATACTCCCACTTGTGCCAGCAGCTATCATTTTTATTTGAGATCTAGCGCATGGCGAAAGCAGATAATTTTTTAAGAACTCCTTCGACACAAGATTTTCCTTTACATTCAATCGCCACATTGTGTCAGGGAATATAGCACTCCTTTCAAGTTCATCTTTGTAAATTCCTGCAAAACCAACTAAATCCGCTGTGTTTGCCCTAGAAACCAATAGATCTCCATTGCCTAGCCTCAATTCTCTTGAAAACTTCTGAGCCTCTATAGATTTATATCCATTAGCTTGAAATCCGTGCCGGGTCAAGCAGTTTAGATTCAAGACATAAAAACCAGTATCTTTATCAACTGCAGAAACCGAGTCTCCGCTTTCTGGGGGACTCATCAAAATATCTTTAATTTGATAATTAATCCAGCCACCACCAAGTTCGCAGTTATTTTTTGCATCCACATCGGAACTGTCTTTGAATGCGTTCAATTGAACTGCACGCAAGCATTCTTCAAGGGCAAAAATTATAGATCTAATTGCCTCTTCTTGGTCAGCGACTCTCTGGAGGATCTTCAATATCCGCGCCTGCGCCTTAACATCAGGGATATAAAACTCATACCCTTCAATATCCGACCAGTTTATATATGGATTTGTAGACCCCTTTGAGTTAACAACGGAATGTCGCGTGAATCCTTCGGACAACATGATGAATGGCAGTAGGCGCCCATCAAAAAACCCACAATCCACTGGCTCTATGACATAAGTGGTGTTTGCGGTGACCCCATCAAAATCCGCTACAGCCACTTTCTTCAAATATGTTCGTCTTGAGCCATAGAGTATTTGACCTTTTCGAAATATGCGATGAAATGCGGGCCCCACATAGTCATCCGAGAAGGTGCCATACCTCCTCACTATTAAGTCTTCGGTATCCATATGACCACCCTCTACATATCTTTCGAAGGGGTTATTCTCTCGATCTACAGATTCCTTACACTGCCTAGCGACATCGCTAAATTTTAATCTCTGCCAACCGTCAGACAATGCTCTTTCAAATCGCTCGATTGCTGGACTCAAGGTTTTGGTGGTAGATATTTCTTCTGAAGAAAAACCCAATTCAGCGAGGTTTTTTAACAATCTGCTAGTTTGCTTTTTCAAACGGACGCGACTGACTTTCCAGGCTTCAATGGCGTGTTCGATCTCAAGCAAATCCCCATCGCTGGGGGACTGCACATAAAGCGGGATCGACAAATTGTGTTGGTTCTCGCGAATCGCTTCGATATCCACCAGCGCAGTAATGGCCGGAGATTTGTCCGGCGCGAAGTAGGCTTCGGTTAGTACGGCGAGGTCATCGTCCGAGAGTCGACTATGTGCGCGCTCGCGTGTGACATGTTCGATTCCATTGATAAACAGGATCTTGCCTTTGCGCTCAGTGGGTTTGTTGCAGTTGAGCACCACCACGCAGGATTCCATCGGCGAGTTATAGAAGAGATTGGGGCCAAGGCCAATCACTGCTTCGATAATGTCCGACTCGATCACCTGCTTACGGATGGCCTGTTCCGAGTCACGGAACAGCACGCCGTGGGGCCAGAGCATGGCGGCGCGGCCGGTGTCGGGCTTCAGGCTCTTGATGATATGGGTGTAAAAGCCATAGTCGGCGCAGCCCTGGGGTGGCACGCCGTAAAAGTTACGGCCATAAGGGTCGGCAGCGAACTTGTCGCGGTTCCATTTTTTGATGGAGTACGGCGGGTTAGCGAAAATCACGTCGAACTGTTTGAGCTGGTCGTTATCGATAAACTTAGGCTCGGCCAAGGTATCGCCGCGCAGCACTTCAAACTCTTCGATCTCGTGCAGGAACATGTTCATACGGGCTATGGCGGAGGTGAGCAGGTTCACTTCCTGGCCATAGAGTTTGACACTGCGCCATTCTTTACCTTCGTCCCGCAGGTCCATCACCGCATTGAGCAGCATGCCGCCGGTGCCGCAGGTGGGGTCATAGGCGGTTTCACCGGGTTTGAGACCCATGATGCGGGTCATCAGGTGCACCACGGTGCGATTGGTGTAGAACTCGGCGGCGGTGTGGCCAGAGTCGTCGGCGAACTTCTTGATCAGGTATTCGTAAGCTTCGCCCAGGTCATCCTGGGCCACCGACTTGATGCCAAGGGGGATCTTGCTGAAGTGCTGAATCAGGTCGGCCAGCAGGTGGTCGGGTAGACGCTCTTTGTTGGTCCACTGGGCATCGCCGAATACGCCGTGCAGGCGTTCGTTGTGGGTCTCGATCAGGCGCAGGGCATTCTGGATGGCTTCGCCAATGTTTTTGCTGGTATGGCGTACCTTTTCCCAGCGCGCCTCCTGGGGAATATGGAAGCGGTGAAACATGGGCATGACGGAATAGTCGGCATCGCCCTCGTTGACCTCCATGGCCTCGACATACTCTTCCAGGTAAACGTCGGATAGGCGTTTATAGAACAATAGCGGGAAGATGTACTGCTTGTAATCGGAGGCGTCGATCTGCCCGCGAAGAAACTCGGCCGCTCCCCAAAGGAGGTCTTCGAGTTTCTTTTTGCCAAGTTGAGAAGCTTGGTTTTTCTGGTACTCAATCATTCTTACGAGTCTTGTCTAATAGCTGATGAGCAAGCTGGCTCAGGTCGGCGAGGCGTTTGTCTGCGCTGGCGGCAACTTCATGTTGGCGTTTCTGGTGAAACTGCTCGTACTGCGACTCGGCGTGTTGCTTGATGAACTGCGAGGTGTTGCTGTCAGCGCTATCCATTCTCATAGCTCAAACCCTTCCTTGATCAGCAGTTCTTCCAGCTCCTGCTCGGCCTGCTCCAGTGCGGCCAGTTTCTGCTGAAAGTCTTTCAGCGCCTCTTCGACGGTGATTGTTTCTTCTTCCAGTGGCTTTTGCACATAGCGAGCAATGTTCAGGTTGAAGTCGTTTTCGGCAATTTCACCCAGCGGCACCCAGCGCGCTACTCCTTCCAATGCTATGGCAGAGGGGCCTTGCTGATACTGCTCTAGGTAGATCTGGTAAATCTGATCCGCCTGGGCATTGCTCAGGGTGTTTTGCGCGCGGCCTTTGGTGAAAATCTCCTCGGCATTGATGATAAGTACATGGTCACGATGCTCATTAGGGCGCTGCTTGCGCAGCAACAGGATGCAAGCCGGGATAGCGGTGCCGTAAAACAGGTTGGGCGCTACGCCGATAATGGCTTCGATGCGGTTTTCTTGGAGCAGGCTGGTGCGGATTCGGCCCTCTGCCGCACCACGGAACAGCACGCCATGGGGCAACACAACCGCCATTCGCCCATCGGCATTGAGGGAGGCGAACATGTGCTGTACCCAGGCAAAGTCACCGTTGGTTTTCGGGGCCAGGCCGTGACTGTTACGGCTGTAGGCGTCCGCCGCCCATTGTTCATGACCCCACTCACTGAGGCTGAACGGTGGATTGGCGATCACACAATCAAAGGTTTCGAGCCGGTCGTAGATCAGAAACTTGGGCTCACGCAGGGTATCTCCACGAACAATCTCAAAGTCTTCCTGGCCGTGGAGAAACAGGTTCATGCGGGCAATGGCTTCAGTGGTCAAGTTCTTTTCCTGACCTTTGAGCTTCAGCAGCCGGGGATCACCCGTGTTTTCTCGAACGTGGTGAATGGTCTCCAGCAACATGCCGCCCGTACCGCAAGCCGGGTCATAAACGCTTTCGCCCGCTTTGGGGTCAAGAATGTTGACCATCAGCCGCACAATGGTGCGCGGGGTGTAGAACTCACCGGCTTTCTTGTTGGCTTTGTCAGCAAAGCGCTTGATCAGGTATTCGTAGGCGCGCCCCATATCGTCGTTACGAACGCTGGCAACCCCTAGATCGACTTTGTTGAAGTGGTTGAGCAGCGTGGCTAGCAGCTCATCCGGCAAGCGCTCTTTATTGGTCCAACTGGCATCGCCGAAGATGCCATGCAACTGGGTGTTGGCTTGCTCTATGCCTAGAAAAGCATCCTTAAGTGCCTTGCCGATATCGTGGGACTTGGCAAACACGTCATCCCAGTGGCTGCCAACAGGAACCTCGATGCGATGGAAGATTTTCTCGCGCGCCAGCTCCGCGCTTCCGACCTTGGCCAGCACCTCTTCAAACTCTTCGTCATACACATCGCAGATCCGTTTGAAGAATAGGATCGGGAATATGTAGGTTTTGTAGTCGGAGGCGTCGATGGGGCCGGTGATGATGTGTGCGGCGTGCCATAGGTGCGCTTCAAGGTCTTTTAATTTAATCAGGGTCATTTTTACTCGAAAAAAAACTTGAGCAGCTGTTCGGGTAGCCTGCTCCGCTGGCAGGCTAGAGATGGGGCAAGTGTACTGGATATCACTGAATCGAAGGTCCGCATGTCGAAACTACGGAGGCCTTAGCGCTGTGAGGGTGGAAGCGCTTCAGCTTAGTCAAGAAATTTGGCAGGGATATCGCTGAAAATCCCAACAACCTGCGGAAGCCTCTGGTATTCCAAAAGGTATTCCACATAAATCTCTAAAAGAAAATTACCTATCAAAATCAGAAAGTTACCAATCCTGTTCAACTTACCCCGGCTAAAGACGTCCACGGACGTCTTTTTTGGTGCCTGAAATCCAATAAATACAGGGGCTTCAGCGCTTATGGGAGCTTTCTAGGTTTTTTAAACTCTAAGCATTTTGGCGTCCCATTTTGGGCATGTGGACCGCTGGTGCAACGCACTGCCCCCAAAGCTCACCGCGAGGCGCCGAGGCAAGCCAGTCTGTCGGAGGCCGAAGACAGATTCGAGAATGTCGCCACGACCGGGTTCAAGTTGAAAAAACGCCGTCACCCCAGCCTGCACCGAAGACATTTGGTGTCTCACTCACTCTGCATGTTTTCCCCGCTTGAAAACCACACCACTCGCGGATATCACAGTGCCTACGCTCAGCAAGCTCCTTAGCGCCATAAAGTCCAAAACATGGCGCATTGCGAACCACAAAAAACGCCCCCCTCGCAAACTTATTACAACCCCTTTCAACCTTAATCATTCTCAACATCCAACTAGCAAGTTAGCGAACTATCTATTCCACCCCATCAACTGGATAGACAAACACAAACAACCCATCGCTTTAACGATAAACCCCCTCGTTATTTTGTTTTCAAATGCATTTCAAATACCCACACCCATGCTAATGTCATTACGATATCAGTGCTGTTTAAGCAGGCCTGGGAGGTTATTCGTTGCCCCACATTCTCTCTACTACCAAAGTCTAATAACGATATTTGTGGAGTCACCAATATCCGAGGCGCGCGCATCCTCTTCTAGACGCGTAATAAGAAGACCATCAGCAGAGGGCATACCATGTTGAAGTGCAATGGACCCAATGATCGGGCTGCCGGCGAGGCGAAGCCATTTTGGCGAGATCACGTGGAGGCACCGTGTACCCAGGAGTGCGATGTTCAACCCGCCTCTGACCCGGCAGAACCGGCCACCTTGGCTCCTCTAACGTCCATGAAAGACGAACTGATCGCCGCGCAGGCGATTTGTGGTCGCGCCAAGTCCGCGGTGGTCGAAATGTTCGGCCATGCCCGCATGGGCCGGGCGTTGGAGTTGGAGCATATCGGCGCATTGGTCGACGATATTTCAAGCTCCATTGCACGCCATCCCAATGCTTTTATCAGCCTGGCACGTCTGAAAAGCATCGATGACTACACCTACATGCATTCGGTCGCGGTGTGTGCGTTGATGATCGCCCTGGGCAATCAGTTAGGCCTGCCCACCGCCCTGATTCGCAAGGTCGGGCTGGCCGGACTGCTGCACGACATCGGCAAAATGGCGATTCCCGGTGCCATTCTCAACAAGCCCGGCCGCTTGAGCGATGACGAATTACAGGTGGTGCGAACGCATCCGCTTGAAGGGGAAAAAACATTGCTGGCCACCGCGCAAGTATGCGAGATGGTCGTGGATGTATGCCTGCATCACCACGAGAAAATCGACGGCACCGGCTACCCCCATCAGTTCGCTGGCGACCAGATCAGCCTTGTGGCTCGGATGGCCGCGGTCTGCGATGTCTACGACGCAATTACCTCGGACCGTTCGTACAACCAGGGCTGGGACCCTGCCGTGGCTATTCAACAAATGTCGACATGGGAAGGGCATTTTGACGATGACGTATTCCGCGCGTTTTTAAAGTCCGTGGGTATTTACCCCGTCGGTTCTATCGTTCAATTGCAAAGCGGCGGTATCGGTGTAGTGATAGAACAACATGCCGACTCATTATTGACGCCAAAAATCAAAGTGTTTTTCC
>Ga0308160_10002636_pt1 | contig 21284 bp, 13 predicted proteins | sample PhyFR1_FD_201036 | JGI IMG/M metagenome (GOLD analysis project Ga0308160, IMG submission 201036) | Phyllosphere microbial communities from UC Gill Tract Community Farm, Albany, California, United States - DLSLF.R1 | ecosystem: Host-associated > Plants > Phyllosphere > Unclassified | place: USA...
TGCCGCTCGGTTTCGGCGGCCCGCACGCCGGCTACCTGGCCACGCGCGACGAATACAAGCGCTCGATGGCCGGCCGCCTGGTGGGCGTGACCGTCGACGCGCAAGGCAACCAGGCCTACCGCCTGGCCCTGCAGACCCGCGAGCAGCACATTCGCCGCGAAAAGGCGACCTCGAACATCTGCACCGCCCAGGTGCTGCTGGCCGTGATGGCCGGCATGTATGCCGTCTACCACGGCCCGGATGGCCTGAAGCGCATCGCCCAGCGCGTGCACCGCCAGGCCACGATCCTGGCCGCCGGCCTGGCTTCGCTCGGCCACGAGATCGTCAACCAGACCTACTTCGACACCCTGACCGTGCGCGCGGCCGACGCTGAAGCGCTGGTCGCCGCCGCCGCCGCCCAGGGCATCAACCTGCGCCGCGTCGACAGCACCCACGTCGGCATCTCGCTCGACGAAACCACCACCCGCGACGACCTGGCCATCTTGTTCGGCATCTTCGGCAAGGGCCAACCAGTGGACATCGACGCGCTCGACGCCGCCGCTGCCGACACCTACCCGGCCGCCCTGGTGCGCACCACGGCCTACCTGACCCACCCGACCTTCCACCGCTACCACGCCGAGCACGAGATGCTGCGCTACCTGCGCTCGCTGGCCGACAAGGACCTGGCGCTCGACCGCACCATGATCCCGCTCGGCTCGTGCACGATGAAGCTGAACGCGACCTCGGAAATGATCCCGGTCACCTGGCCCGAGTTCTCGACCATCCACCCGCTGGCGCCCGAAGACCAGACCGTCGGCTACCGCGAGATGATCGCCCAGCTCGAAGCCATGCTGTGCGCCGCCACCGGCTACGCCGCGATCTCGCTGCAGCCGAACGCCGGCTCGCAGGGCGAATACGCCGGCCTGCTGGTCATCCAGAAGTACCACCAGGCGCGCGGCGAAGGCCACCGCAACGTCTGCCTGATCCCGTCGTCGGCCCACGGCACGAATCCGGCATCGGCCAGCATGGTCGGCATGAAGGTGGTGGTCACCGCCTGCGACGAGAACGGCAACGTCGACCTGGCCGACCTGAAGGCCAAGGCCGAGCAGTACAGCAAGGACCTGGCCTGCGTGATGGTCACCTACCCATCGACCCACGGCGTGTTCGAGGAAGGCATCAAGGAACTGTGCGAGATCGTGCACGCGCACGGCGGCCAGGTGTACGTAGACGGCGCCAACATGAACGCGATGGTCGGCGTGGCCGCGCCGGGCGCCTTTGGCGGGGATGTGAGCCACCTGAACCTCCATAAAACCTTCTGCATCCCGCACGGCGGCGGCGGCCCCGGCGTCGGCCCGATCGGTGTCGGCGCCCACCTGGCCCCCTTCCTGCCGAACCAGCTGTCGACCGGCTACGTGCGCGACGAGCAAGGCATCGGCGCGGTCAGCGCGGCGGCCTACGGCTCGGCCTCGATCCTGCCGATCTCGTGGATGTACATCGCGATGATGGGCGCCGAAGGCCTGACGGCCGCGACCGAAGTGGCGATCCTGAACGCCAACTACATCGCGCGCCGCCTGGCGCCGCACTACCCGGTGCTGTACACCGGCCACGACGGCCTGGTGGCGCACGAGTGCATCATCGACCTGCGTCCGCTGCAGGACAAGACCGGCATCTCGAACGAGGACGTGGCCAAGCGTTTGATGGACTTCGGCTTCCACGCCCCGACCATGAGCTTCCCGGTGCCGGGCACCTTGATGATCGAGCCGACCGAGTCGGAATCGAAGGCGGAACTGGATCGCTTCATCGAGGCGATGATCACCATCCACGCCGAGATCGTGAAGGTCGAGCGCGGCGAGTACGACAAGATGGACAATCCGCTGAAGGGCGCCCCGCACACCGCCGAAGTGGTGACCGCCGACGACTGGCAGCACACCTACACCCGCGAGGTGGCGGCCTTCCCGGTGGCATCGCTGCGCAAGAAGAAGTACTGGCCGCCGGTGGGCCGTGCCGACAACGTGTATGGCGACCGCAATTTGTTCTGCGGCTGCGCGCCGATCAGCGATTACGAGTGATGTAGCTTGTAGCTGGTAACCGAAGCCCCGCCGCGTGCGGGGCTTTTTAGTTATTCAGATCGAAACCGCGACCCTGGGGTGGGGGTCTTGAGGCCGGGGCTTCATGACCCCCATCCTACGATGAACGAAGCCCTGCCGCGTGCGGGGCTTTTTATTTGTAGGGTCGAAATGGCGACCGTACGGTGGGCACGCCGTGCCCACGCGGTTACGTGCGTGTCCTTTGCCCCGTTGCCGCGACTATTTGCTCCGCAGCGCAACCATCGATGCGAATGTTAGCGAGACGCTCTTGGAGCAGACGCTGGCCCGCAGCAGATTCGATCACGCCAGACGCCAACATTGACCATCGTTCCGCGTGGGCACAGCGTGCCCACCGTACGGCACACGCTGCGGGCCGAAGGCATACGCCGCCGCCCTTAATCCCGCCGCGAGGCCAGGTGCAAATGCGGCCGTGGATGCCGCCGCCGCTCCGCCCGCACTTCCAGCGCCCCTTCCTGCGTCACCAGCCGCGACCAGGTCTTCACGGCGCCCGGCCTGGCATCGGCTGCCGGCGCCGGCGCAGGCGCCGATGCCGCCACCTCGTCCAGCCTGAACGTCGCCACCGCCCGCGACAGCGTCAGCGCCTGCATCTGCAGCGTGCGCGCTGCATCGGCCGCCTCTTCCACCAGCGTCGAATTGCGCTGCGTAACCTGGTCCATCTGCACGATGGCCTCGTTCACTTCGTTCAAGCCGGTGGCCTGCTCCAGGCTGGCCGAGCTGATCTGGCTGACGATGTCGCCCACCTGCTGCACCGACATCGCCAGCGCCGCCATGCTGCTGCCGGCCTGGGCGGCGCAGGCGGTGCCGCCTTCGATCTCGGCCACCGATTGCGCCATCAGTTCGCGGATCTCGCGCGCGGCGCCGCCCACGCGCAGCGCCAGCGAGCGCACCTCGCCCGCCACCAGGGCGAACTCGCGCCCGCCCTCGCCGACCCGCGCCGCCTCGAGCGCCGCGTTCAGCGCCAGCGTGCCGGTCTCCACCGCAATGGCGTCGATCGTGCCGACGATCTCGTCGACCCGGCGCGCGCTGCCCTTCACGGTCTCCATGGTCGTCACCAGGCGGTCGACCACGCCTTCTCCCTGCAGCGCCACGCTGGAAGCCGATGCGGCCAGCCGGTTCGCGGCCTGGGCGCTGTCGGCGGTCTGGTGCACGGTGGCGGCCAGTTCCTGCATCGACGACGCCGTGTGCTCGAGCGAGCTGGCGCGGAACACGGCGCGCGTGCTCAGGTTCAGGTCGCGCAGGGCGATCTCGCGCGAAGCGCTGCCGATCGAGCGCGCCGATTCGAGGATGGTTCGCAGGGTGCCGTTCAGGTTGCGGATGCTGGCGTCCAGGGCGCGCGAGGTATCCGCGATCTCGTCGTTGCCATACACGCGGTCCTTGACGGTCAGGTCGCCGCTGGCCAGGTCGACCGCCGCGGCGCCGATGCCGCGGATTTCGAGCAGCAGCGCGCGCCGCACCGCCATCGTGATGCGCAAGGACACCAGCACCGCCAGCAGGATCACGCAGGGCGTGGCCAGGGCCATGGCCTTGAAATCGCTGGCCGCGCTTTCCGAGGCCGCCTGCGACAGCGCCGCCTCGTGCTCGGACAGGTCGCCCAGGCGCTGGGCCACCACGGCAAAGGCGCTGTCGGCCTTGCTCATGGCGTTGGCGCCGATCGACTGGTCGTCGCGCACGATCTCGAGCACGTCGCTCACCGCGGCCGTGTAGACGCGGTAGGCTTCCTGCGCCCCGTCCACATAGCGCCGTTCGGCGCCGCCCAGCCGGGTCATCCGGGCCAGGTGCGCCAGGCCGCGGCTGGTGTGCGCGTGCTGGCGGTCGATGGCGTGGATCAGCGGTTCGATCCGGCTCTTCGGGAAGCTGCCGGCAATCCAGGTCTGCAGCTGGTAGACCTGGGCATGGCCGCGCTGGGCACCCGCCACCAGCTCGCCGGCGGCGCGCATGTGGGCCGCGCGCTGGTTGACGATCACTTCCAGCGAGGCGTTCTGGCGCACCATCGCATAGTAGCCGCCGGTGGACAGCAGCACCAGCAGCACCAGCACCACGGCCGGCGCCAGCAGCAGCTTGGGGCCGATCTTCAGCCGGGCTAGCATGGGAGGACAGGGAAAAGGAGGGAAAGGGACACGGCCGGGCCGGCCGCAAGGGGGGAGAAAGCGAGTATCGTCATAAGGCCCTCGATGTCGTCAACATGCGGTATTTCTTTCGCGCATTTGATTAATCTAAGTCATCGTCCGGGGCGCGCCTTTGCGCGAAGTCAAGACCGTCCGCGCCCTGCCTGCCCGCTGTGGCGTCGTGGACAATTGCGTTAGCGCAGTTAAACTAGCGCCATGAAGAAGATTGCCGTCCATCTGGCCCGGCACCGGCGCCTGCTGGCGCTGGGCGGGCTATCCCTGCTGCTGCACCTGCTGGCCCTGGCCTGGATCGGCGGCCGCGTCGACCTTGCCGTGCGCCAGGCGCAGGGCGTCGCGATCGCACTGCGGCTCGAACGCGCGTCGGCGGCGCCCGTGCAGGCGGCGGCCGAGGAAGCCGCCACCGCTGCGGCGCCGGTCCAGGCGCCGCCATCCCCGGCCCGGGAACCCGTTGAGAAGGCCGCAGCGCCGGCCATGCTGCCGCCGCTTCAGGCGCTGCTACCAGCCGCCGCCGATGCGGACCAGTCGCCGCAAACGGACGCCCTGCCCGCCCCCGCCCCCGCCACGCCGGCGCCACCCGCCAGCGGCAACCCGCGCGGCGCCGCGGTCCAGACCATGCCGGGCCGCTACCAGGTGCGCATGCCGCCCTCGGCGCGGCTGCGCTATGCCCTCAGCCGCAGCGCCCCCGGCCGCCCACCCACGCCCGCGGGCGACGCCCAGCTGGTGTGGGAAGCCGGCGCCGGCCGCTACCAGCTGCGCCTGGACGGCGTGCTCGGCCTGCTGGAAAGCGAAGGCGGTGGCGACGATGCCGGCATCGCCCCGGAACAGGCCAGCGAACACGCCGACGGCGGGGGCGGCCGCATCACGCGCTTCGACCGCACGCATGGCCGCATCGCCTCCGACAGTGGCAAGGACGAAGCGCTCTACCTGGGCAGCCAGGACCGCGCCTCGGTGTTGCTGCAGCTGGCCGGCATGGGCATCGCCGCACCCGAGCAGATGCAGGGCACGATCGAGGTGATGGTGATCGGGCCGGACGGCGCGCGCATCGTGCGCTACGCCGTGCTGGGCAGGGAAACCTTGAGCACCGGCGCCGGCGAGCTGGCCACCGTGCGCCTGGCCGAGCAGTCGGCGCCGGGCACGCGCCGCGTCGAGTTCTGGCTGGCGCCCGAGCGCAACTGGATGCCGGTGCAGCTGCGCGTGACCGAGCCCGATGGCAGCATCGCGAACCAGGTCGTGACCAGCATCGACACCGCACCCGCCGTACTCTAGCGCCTCAGAAGCGCAGCTCCAGCGTGGCGGTCAGCTTCGGGCTTTCCGGATACGTCCAGCCGCGCCGCTCGACGCCGTTCACCGGGTCGATATAGGCCGGCTCGAAGAAGTTGTCCTCGCCGAGCAGGTTGGTCAGCGCCAGGCGCAGCCCATGTTTGGCATGGAACTTCCACACCGCATAGGCTTCGAGGTCGGTGCGCGCATGGGTATAGAAGCTGCGGTCGGCGGCCGGGTCGACGCGCCCGCCGCGCCGGTGCGCCAGGCTGGCGCCGCCCGACCAGGCGCCGCGCTGGTAGTCGACGCCCAGGTTGGCCGTCAGCGGCGTCTGCTGCTCCATGCGGTTGTACGGCCCCGGCACCGAGTCCACGCGCGACCAGTGGCGGGCGACGCTGGCGCGCAGCTCAAACGCCGGCGCATCCTTCATCACGGCCGATAGCGGGAACTTCGCCTCCAGTTCCAGCGAACGCAGCTCGGCGCGGTCCGTGTTGGCCGGCGTGAAGATCCAGCGCAGGCCGTCGAAATAGATGCGGTTGCCGATGTAGTTGTCGATGCGGCGCAGCGAGGCGCTGGCAGAGAGCAGCGCGCCCTCGGCCCAGTGGCGCTCCCAGCCCACGTCGACGCCCCAGGCCAGTTCCGGCTTCAGGTTCGGATTGCCCTGGTAATCGGCCTCGGTGGCGCTGTTGTTTTCCCAGGCCGAGCGGCGCGGCACCAGGGCAAAGAGATCAGGCGCCTTGTAGGTGCGGCTCAGCGCCAGGCGCAGCTGGTCGCCCTTCTCGCCCGGCAGCTTCCACAGGGTCTGCAGCACCGGGCTGAGGACGCTCGAGCGCACCCGCGCCGTCGCGAAGGTGTTGCCGCCGACCCGCGTGCGCACGCCTTCCCAGCGCGCGCCGAGGTAGAGCGAGAGCTGAGGCGAGAGCGTCCATTCGTCCTGGGCATACACGGCGGCGCGCGCGACGCGGGCCGTAAAGGTCTCGACCGGCGGCTGGCCGGGCGGCAGTACGCGGATCGTATCGGCCTCGGCGCGCAGGTCTTCGCTGGCGTTCATGCCGATGTCCCAGCCCAGCGCCAGCACGTGGCCGGCGTCGAATGCGCGCGTGTACTTGCCGGTGCTGCTGGCGCCGTGGGCGTCGGTGTCGGTGCGCACGCTGCCGTCGGTGACTGCGCGCCCCAGGCCGTCGGCGCCGCTGCGCCGCACCAGCGTGTCTTGCCAGCTGCGTTCGACCCCGAGCCTGGTTTCGAGCTTGGCGCCCGAGGCCAGGGCCGTGGTCCAGCGCAGGTCGGTCTTGAGCATGCGGTCATCGAAAGCGCCGACGGTATGCAGGTCCGGCACCGGCGGCGGCGCGCCGGCCGAGGTCAGTGTGACGGCATGACCGTGGTTGCGGAAGCTGCCGCCGTTGGCCAGGGTCTCCCATTCGATCGTGTCGCCGCTCTCCAGCGTCCAGCTCAAGCGCGGGCCCAGGTTCAGGCGGTTCATGCGCCCGCGCTCGGCAAGCACGGTGTCGCGCCGCATGTCGACAAGTCCATCCGGCCAGGTATTCGTCTGGTAGCTCGTCGTCTCGCGCGCCAGGGCGTCGTGGTTGCCGCTGGCCGAGAACGACCATGCGGCAGCGTCGCCGCGGTCGGCCAGCGCGGTGCTGAAACGCGGCCCGCGGAATTCGTCCGAATGCATATAGCCGAACTTGGCCTCGCGTTCGCGGCGACGTACCTTCTTGCGCGTGATGAGATTGATGGTGCCGGCCACCGATTCGGTCGAGAACTCGGCGCTGGCCGAGCGCAGCACCTCGATGCGCTCGATCATCTCGGGCGAGAGCGAGGCGAGCGTGAAGCCCGCCGGGGTGCGCTCGCCGTCCAGCAATATCTGGGTATAGCCGCCGGCCAGGCCGCGCATGCGCACTTCCTGGCTGCCGCCGGAACCGACCGTCACCGTCACGCCGGGTATGCGCTTGAACACATCGAACACGCTGGTGTCGCCATAGCGTTCGATTTCCTCGCGATTCACCACGATGCGGCTGGCCGTATCGTCGCGGCGCGGGTCGTAGCTGGCGGCGGTGCCCTGCACCTCCACTTTGGCGACCGGTCCTTCCACCGTGGCCTGCTGGGCGAAGGCCGAGACGGACAAGCCGGCGGCGGCGATGAACAAGTGGCGAGGGTGTGGCAGGCGCATGGGCGATTCTCCGGTAGTTGTTCTTACTGTTAGAGCAACTGTATGCCAGAGCATGGCAACATGTAAACATCAGATAGAATATTTATTTGCTATTCAATAGCAATCCACTTCACCTTTCCATGGAAACTGACGCAAAAAAAAGCGGACCACGGTAACCGTGAATCCGCTTCATCGCTCCCGCAAGGAGAAGACTACCCCAGCTTGGCCGCGTGCTCGCGCGTCGCGTGGAAGGTCAGCTTCGGCCAGCGCTCCTGGGTCAGGCGCAGGTTCACGCCGGAGGTGGCAAGGAAAGCCAAATTGCCGGCCGCGTCGTACGCGACCTGGTGGCCGAGCTGGTTCTCGAAGTCGCCCAGCGCCTTCTTGTCGTCCGACGAGACCCAGCGTGCGCTGCTGATGCTCGACGATTCGAAGACCGCATCGACGCCATACTCGTTCAGCAGGCGACTCGCCACCACCTCGAACTGCAGCACGCCGACCGCGCCCAGGATCAGGTCCGAGCCCAATACCGGCTTGAAGACCTGCACCGCGCCCTCTTCGCCCAGCTGCTGCAAGCCCTTGTGCAGCTGCTTCACCTTCAGGGGATTCCGGATGCGCACCGTGCGGAACAGGTCTGGCGCGAAGTAAGGAATGCCGGTAAAGGTGAGCAGTTCGCCTTCCGAAAAGCTGTCGCCGATCTGCATGTTGCCGTGGTTCGGCAGGCCGATGATGTCGCCCGCGTAGGCTTCCTCGACCTGCTCGCGCGAGGACGCCATGAAGGTCACCACCGACGACAGTTTCACTTCGCGGCCCAGGCGCAGGTGCTTGACCTTCATGCCCTTCTCGAAGCGCCCCGAGCACACGCGCAGGAAGGCGATGCGGTCGCGGTGGGCCGGGTCCATGTTGGCCTGGATCTTGAAGACGAAGCCGGAGAACTTGGCTTCTTCCGGGTTCACGGCGCGCACGGTGGCGTCGCGCTCGCGCGGGCCCGGGGCCCAGTCGACCAGGGCCGACAAAATCTCGCGCACGCCGAAGTTGTTGATCGCCGAACCGAAGAACACCGGGGTCTGCACGCCCGACAGGAAGCGCTTCAGGTCGAAGGGATGCGAGGCGCCGTGCACCAGTTCCACTTCCATCTTCAGCTGCTCGATCTCGAGCGGGAACATCTCGGCCAGCTTCGGGTTGTCGATGCCCTTGATGATCTCGAAGGCGCCGTCGGCTTTTTCCTCGCCCGCCTTGAACAGCATGATCGTGTCGTTCAGCAGGTGGTACACGCCGCGGAAGTTCTTGCCCATGCCGATAGGCCAGGTCACCGGCGCGCACTCGATCTTCAGCACCGATTCGAGCTCGTCGAGCAGTTCCAGCGGGTCGCGCGTTTCGCGGTCCAGCTTGTTCATGAAGGTGACGATCGGCGTATTGCGCATGCGGCACACGTCGAGCAGCTTGATCGTCTGCGCTTCCACGCCCTTGGCGGCGTCGATCACCATCAGGGCCGAGTCGACCGCCGTCAGCACGCGGTAGGTGTCTTCCGAGAAGTCCTGGTGGCCCGGGGTGTCGAGCAGGTTGATCACGTGGTCGCGGAACTCGAACTGCATCACCGAGGACGCGACCGAAATGCCGCGCTGCTTCTCGATGTCCATCCAGTCCGAGGTGGCGTGGCGGCCGCTCTTGCGGCCCTTGACGGTACCGGCCAGCTGGATCGCGCCCGAGAACAGCAGCAGCTTCTCGGTCAGCGTGGTTTTACCCGCGTCGGGGTGAGAAATGATGCCGAAGGTGCGGCGGCGCCCTACTTCGCGCGAGATGAAGGCAGGCGTCGGCGCGGCGCCCGCAGGCGCGGCGGCGTCGGTCGCGAGGATGTCAGTTTCGTTGGACATAGTCGAGCCCCATAGACCCATGAAGAAAACCCTCGATTTTACCGATTCCGAGGGTGTTCGTGTGAACTGAATGGGTAGCAGTACGGCTGCATCCATTCCAGCGGCGGTTGGACGCGTGGACGGCGTAGCCGTCCACCCTACGTTTCACTCGCGGACGCGGCGCCAGCCGGCGCGCGAGGCGCCTTCCGATTCCGCCGGAGCCACGCCCGAGGTGATCGTGTTGCCGTCGGCGGTGGTGGTGATCATCTTCAGCGCACCCGACGGCAGGCGCACGATGATGAAGCCGACCGCGGCCGACGCGTTCGACAGCGTGTGGCCGGCGACGGTCACGTAGTAGGTGCCGTTATTGCCGCCGGTACCTCCCGTTCCCCCCGTTCCGCCGGTTCCACCCGTGCCGTCCCCGGTGCCCGTGCCGCCCGATCCGTCGCCCGCCCCGCCCACCGGCGCGCCGGTGCTGGCGTTGAGCGTTTCGCCCAGCGGCGCGCCGGTGCAGACGTTCAGCTGATAAACATTGCTGGTGCCGCCCACCTTGCAGCTCGACGAGGAGCTCGGCAGGTTGGTCACGATGTTCAGGCCGCCCGAGACGATCTTCGGGTCCAGGTTCACGCGCTCGCCCGAATTCAGGGCGAAGTCGACATACCAGCCGTTCTGGGTCGCCAGGTCGACCGCCGTACCGCTGATCGAATACGCGGTGCTGGTGCCGTTGATCTTTGCCAGGGTCTTCTTCGCCATTTTCGTGGTGCCGCGCCAGTCGGCCGCCGGGATCGACGTGCCGGCGTCCTTCAGCACGTAGGCGCTCTGCACCGCGGTGTTGGCGATGTCGACCTCGTCGAGCAGGCGCCCGGTGCCGAAGGCGACCACGCGCGTGATGCCGCTCTGGCCGTCCGCCGCCGTACCGTCGACCAGGCAGGTGGTCACGTCCGGACGCGTCGTCACCGGCTGGTTGCCGCCGGAACTGCCCAGCAGCAGCACCGCCGGGTCGCCCTGGGCGGTGAAGTCGTAGCGCCACATCGAACCGTCGTTGTCGCCGCCGTAGACGAAGGTGATCTGCGGATCGGTGTTCGGGTTGTTGCTGATCGCCGTGATGCGGGCAAAGCCCGACGGGTTGGCCACGTAGTCGCGCGACGCGGCCGTGACCGGGGTGGCTTTCTTGGACAGTACGCGGCCGGTGGCGATGTCGACCACGTACAGGTAGCCGCGGCCGTCGCCAGTGGCGATGCCGTCGGTGCCCGGGATGTTGTTGTAGCCCGAGGTCAGGAACACGGCCCAGTACTCGACGCCGCGTGCATCCTTGAAGGTGCCGAACTGCGGATTGCCGAAGGACAGGCCGATGTCCTTGTCGTAGTTGACGCCGCTGCACACGGCCGTGTCGGCGCACAGTTCCCACAGGGCCTTGGGCGCGTCGGGGTCGGTGACGTCGAGCGCGTAGTAGCCGCGCCCGCCCGCGTTCAGGCCGGCCACCAGCACGCTGCGCCATTCGCCGTTGATCTTCACGTCGGCCACCTCGGGCGAACCGTCGGTGGTGAACTGGTGGTTGGTGCCGTAGGTCGTGCTGGCCTGCAGGTGCAGCTTCTTCATCGTGATGCGCGGCATGTAGGCCCAGGTCTCGACGCCGGTGTTGGCGTTAAAGGCGTGCAGCATGCCGTCGTTGGCGGCCACGAACACGGTCGGCTGGCGCGTGGCGTTCTCCAGCTTGTAGTCGTTGTAGCCGTCGAGCGTGTAGGACTTGCGCGGGTCGCGCAGGTAGGCCGGCTTCGAGGATGCGATATCGCCCAGCACGATCGGCAGCTGGGCCGCGGCGCCGCCCGGGATCGAGGTGGTCTTCGAGTAGGCGCGGAACAGCGTGTCGTTGGCGTACTGCTGCTGGCCGCGCAGCCAGTTCACCATGTTCTCGCCGGTGTTCACGATGCGGCGGTTGGCGTCCGACAGGGTCAGGCACTGCGCCAGGGCGGTGCACTTGTCCTTGAACCAGCCCTTCTCGGTCTCCGTCATCAGGCTGAAGTCGAAGTCCTTCAGGCCGTCGTCGATGTCGTCGGCATTCAGGAAGTCGCGCATCAGGATCCTGCGCGAATCCTCGGCGGCGGCCACCTGGCTGCCCACGGTTTCCGACGAATTCCAGCTGGCCTTGCTGCCGACCACGCCGGTGACGGTGTCGATCTTCTTGTCCGACAGTTCGCCGTACCAGCGCACCGTGGTGAAGGTGGCCGAGAAGATGTCGTTGTCCTGCTGCGAGATGTTCGGGGTCGAGGTCGCCGCCGCGGCCGCCGCGCCAATCTTCACCTCGATGTTCGACAGCGCCGAGCGCAGGCCGTCGATCACCTGCAGCGGGTCGGAAGCGCTGAAGTACTTGCCGTGGCCGTTGATGGCGGCATGCCACAGGTCGTCCACGCGCGACTGGTAGGCGGCGCCGCCGTCGTCGACCTGGGTCTGCGGGTTCGGCCACACATAGGGGCCGTTGTTGTTCCACGGGCAGCCGGTCTGCACGCCGGTGATCAGTTTATAGAAGTCGCTGCCGGCCTTGGGCGCGGTGTCGTACTTGTCGTCGTAGGTCATGATGCCGTCCACGCCCAGGCCGAGCGCGTAGGTATTCATGTGCAGGCGGGTGTTGTCGCCGGCCGCCGCGGCCACCAGGCCGTTCGGCTCGTTCCAGTTTTCCAGCGAGGGGCGCAGCGAGGTCACGGCGTCGTTCGAGCCGCCGTTGTACCAGTACAGGGCGACGTCGGCCAGCGAATTGGCCGATTGCGCGCTCGGATCGACGCAGCCCTTGCTGCGCGAGCAGAAGCGCGACAGGTTTTCCCGGTTGTCGTTGTTGACGACGCCGTCGGCCGCCCCGCCGTTCCAGTAGCCGTCGGTGGTGACGAAGGTGAAGTTCTGCTGGCAGGGGAACTGGACCACCTCGTTGCCGGCCGAGTAGGCGTAGGGCGAACGGTTGGCGTACATCTTGCCGACCGCGTGCAGGCCCTGGCGCACCGGGGTCGAGCCGCTGGTGGTCATGTCGTACAGCGCCTTGTACCAGGCGGTGCGCGCGGCGCCGGTGAAGGGCTTCGGCGGCTGGCGGATGGCGCCTTCGGCGGCGGCGGTCGAGAGCGACACGATGCCGACGTTGTAGTTGTCGGCGATCGGCTGGAAGGCCTGGCCGACGGCGGTCTTCATCATCTGGTTGCGGCTCTTGTAGTAGGCGTACCAGTTGGCGAAGTTGGTCATCTCCTCGGCATAGGTGCAGGTGGCGCCGGCGCAGTCGGTGCGCTTGACGTCCTTCGGATAGCTGGTGCGGCTCGAGACGATGTCGGTGCGCACGAACACCGAGGCGCCCAGCGGCGTCACCTCGGTCGGCACGCCGTCGCCGATGCCGGGCGTGGCGCCGAAGCTGAGGTAGGTGGTGCGGCCGCTGGTGTTGTTGGTCAGCGAACCGAGGGAGATGTTGTCGCCGACGGTGTCCATGTTGGTGCTGACCAGGCAGACGTAGTTGTTGTTCGCCGCCGCGCAGATCGGACCGGCGGTACTGGCGTTGGTGCCGCCGATGTAGGCGGTCACGCCCTTGTTGGTGAGAATCTTGTCGCGGATCAGGCTGGCCACCGCCGAGCTCGAGGAACGGGTGTTGATGCTGAGCGTGCTGCCGAACAGCTGGACGCCGCCGTAGGACAGGCCGTTCAGGACCTGCTTCTTCGACGAGTTCGAGGTGCCGGCGACCTGCAGCAGCGCGGTGACGCGGCTGCCCGAGTTGACGATCAGGTCGCGCCCGCCGCGGCTGCCGTCGTTGACCACGGTGCAGGGGCCGACCGCCTTGCTGGTGGTCCCGGCCGGGCAGCTGATCGGCACCACGGCGACGACGTTGTTCGATTCCAGCGTGATGCCGAAGCGCGAGCAGGCCGGCACGCTGCCGCTGGCGGTGCGCAGGCAGGCGGTGTACTGGTAGGCCAGCCCGGTCTTGGCGATGATCGAGGCGGCCAGCGAGGCAGCCACCGCGCTCTGCTTGGCGGCGGTGTCGGTGCCGCTGGCGGCGGTGACGGCGCTGTTGGTGAGCGTGAAGGTGCCGTTCGGCTCGACGACCTGGACGCTGTTGATGGTCATCGAGTTGGTATAGGCCGAGGCCTTGATGGTGATGGTGCTGTACCAGTCCGGGTTGCGGTTCGGGTCGGAGAAGCGCGGGTATTTGTAGTCGCCGACGAACTTGGCCTGGCAATTGGTCAGGGCGCGGTCGGTGCAGAAGCGCACCCTGGCCGGTTCAGGGTAGCCGGCGGGCGCCGCCGCGCCCACCGCCGTCACCTTGCAGTTGGTGAGCGTGGCGTCGGTACAGTATTCGGCGACGTTGATCGTGTAGTAGTAGGGGTTCGAGACGAAGTACTCGGGCGTGTAGCGCGCGTCGTTCGGGTAGGTGTAGCCGGTGGTGTTGTAGCCGCAGTCGGAGCCGTCGCACCAGCGCAGGTCGGGGAAGCCGGCCGCCAGGTTGGTGCTGTTGGCGTCGCGGCCCAGCAGGTCGGTCTTGTCGACGCCGTAGATGTCGGTCGTGACCGAGGTCCAGTTGCTCGTCTCGCCGGCGTTCTGGTTCGGGTAGGACGTGCCGTCGGCCTTTACCGGCGGCAGGTAGCGCACCTTCGGGTTGTAGTACTGCTTGTTGAAGTCGGCGCTGGCGAACGGCGGGTCGCCCGCCTTGCAGCCGCGGATGCCGCCGGCGATGGTCGCGCGCGCGCGGCAGCTGCCCGTGTTGTTGACGTAGTCGGGCGTGTAGTTGAAGGTCATCGAGCCCGAGTTATCGTACAGGAGCATCAGGTTCGGCTTGACCGTGCCGGTGCCGCTGATGTTGAGCAGCGGGACGTCGGCGATGCTGACCGGCGCCGCCTGGGCCGGCGCCAGCAGCACGGCGGCGAACGAAGCCAGGATGGTCGAGGCAAACAGGGAGAGCAGGCGGTTCATGCGCGTTTCCATTCTCGTTGTCCGGCGAGCGGACGGTTTTTATTCTTTGCTGCGGCCGGCGTCGCGGCCTGGCGGCATCAGCCGCCGATCAGCACCACCAGCTGGTTCACCACGTTGCCGCCGCGTGCGCCCGACAGGCGCGCCGTGACCACGTAGTGGACCTTCGGCGTTTCGGCGAATTGCGGCGAGTCGGACGCCAGGCTGTCGCCCACCCCGATGTGAGCGCCGCCGGCATTCGCGTCGGCGGTCTGCACGCAGGCATTGCCGCCGGCGTCGAAGGCGCCGGTCAGCAGGCACAGGCGGTGCACCACGTACTCGATGCTCTGGCCTTCGTGCACCACGGTCTTCTTGCCGTTCCAGAAGGCGTCCGAGCGCGCAGTCTGCGTGGTGTCGAGCGTGGCGAGGTAGCCATTCTGCGGCGAATCCTCGTTCAGCAGCGCCTTGTTGCTGCCGGCCGCCGTCTGGCTCAGCCACTTGAAGCCCGCGTGCAGGCCGGCGTCCACCGCGCGGCTCTGGGCCGAGTCGTAGGCCAGGTTGGAGGCGGTCAGCGTGGTCGAATTGCTCGACTTGAGCAGGTAGATGCTCGAGATCAGCATCACCAGCAGGATGATCAGCATGACCGGCAGCGCCAGGCCGCCCTGCTCTTTCGTGTAGGTCTTGCGCATGGTTCAGGGTCTCCAGCCGGCGTTGCGCAGCGGGACGATGGTTTCGAAAACGCGGTAGCGGTAGCAGCGCCAGTTGGTGCTGCCGGCGTCGACGTCGACCGTGATCGGGCTGGCCGTCACGCCTTCGGGCACGGCGCTGGCGAAGACCACCGGCTTGGCCGAGGTGGCGTGGCAGACGCCGTCCGCGCCCGGACGCTCGCGCGCGGCGCTGCGCGCCACCACGGCGATGCGCAGCGCGGCGATGTGTTCGTAGTCGCCCGCGTTGCCGGCGCCGCCGCTGCCGTCGGCGTCGACCATGGCGGCCGACCAGCGCCCCACCTGCATCCCGTCCTGGGGCGTGAAGGCGCCGCCGGTGCGGGTGTCGAAGCCGTACTGCGCCTTGATCGAGACGATGTTGTCGGCCACGGTCTGGGCCGCGCCGCCGGAACCGGCCATGTCGGTCGAGCGCAACTGCAGGAAGCCATTGTCGACCGACCAGGTGTGGAAGGCCAGGGTTTTCGCGGGACCGAGGTTGAAGATGCGCGCCATGCCGGCGGTGAAGTTGGTGCCGAGGGCGCCGCTGTTGTAGCGGAAGCCCGTGCCGCCGGCCACCATCACGTACTGCTGCGAAGGCGGCGCATCGAGCCTGGACGGATCGGCCGAGATCTGGGCCAGCGCGCAGTCGCCGTTGCCGACGTTGTCGGGCGCGACCACCACCACGTCGCCGAGGCTGAAGCCATACGGGATGCGGTCGACGTCGAGGCGGGTGCCGCCGATGTAGTTGCTGGTCACGCGCAGGGTGCCGGTGCCGCTCATCGAGCTGCCGGCGTACAGGGTGATGCGGTCGGGGCCGGCGCCGCCGGACTCGATCACCGCCGGCGCCAGCGGGCGGATGGTGGCGGCGCCGCGCGTGGCCGGCGCCAGCTCGTAGCCGCCGGTGTCGGAAAAGCGCGTATTGCAGCCGATCAGCGAGGCGTCGTTCAGGCCGTAGCCGGCCTGCTGGGCGTCGCCGCTGATCGAGAACATCGCCAGCATCCCGTTCTGCATCGAGTCCGAGCCGCCCAGCGCATTCGCCTTGTTCTGCTCGGCGCCGGTGATCAGGCGCGTGGCGAACACCAGGGCCAGCAGGCCGATGACCACGCTGACCAGCAGCTCGACCAGCGAGAAGCCGTGGGCGCGGCGTACATCGCTGCGTGCAAAGCGGCGGCCCGTCACATCGCCCCCGAGATAAAGGCGCGTATTTCGTGCTTGCCGGCCAGCTCGCCGGCCTTGCGCTGCCAAGTGATGCTGATCACGACTTCGCTCGGGTCCGGGGCCGTGCCCTCGTCGACGCTGACAGTGACGGCGGCGCCGGGGATATGGCTGCGCGTGTCCTCGTACCAGGCTTCCAGGCGTTCGCCCGGCTCCTCGCCCGCCGCCAGCACATAGTCCTCGAGGTGACCCGTGTCGGTGCTCATCACGCCGAGCAGCTTGTCGGCGGCCATGGTGGCCTCGGCGCGCATGCCGGCGTCCGACAGCGCGGAATAGGCGCGCGCCTGCAGGCCGATGGTGCCGAGCAGGCCGATGCCCAGCAACACCGCGGCGAGCAGGGCTTCGATCAGGGAGACGCCGGCCTGGCGGCGCAGCGGCATGGGCGAAATGCGAGACGGTCGGGTCATGGCGGGCACCTGTGGGGATCGCTGTCGTCGGCGTCGGGCTGGCATTTGGTGGCGATGCCGGCCAGGGTCAGCACCACGGCGGCGGCGGGAAAGTCGCCCACGTGGTCCTCGGCGGGCTCCATGTCGATGCGCGCGATGCGCGGCGTGACCGTGGTGTCGACCCAGCCGACCGGGGTGAAATACACGCTGTCGGCGTCGTCGGGGCCGACCGTCTGCACCAGCACGCCGGTGCCCGGCAGCGATTCGGCGCTGCGCAGCACCGACTTGAAGCCGGCCGCGCCTTCGGGGTCGCGGTTCGCGGCGGCGGCCGTGGTCGACCACGAGCCGCTGGCGTCGTTGCACGGGGTCGTGGGGCTCGGGAAGCAGATGTCGACCTGCCAGTTCATCTGGCCGTTGGCGTTTTCGCTCAGCACCAGGCGGCTGGCGCTGTTGTGCGACAGCGCCTGCGCGCGCGCCAGGGCAAAGCCCTCGGCATAGAACTGGGTGGCGGCGGCCGCGCGGCTGGCATCGACCCAGGCCGCCATGCGCGGCGCGCCCACCGCGAGAATGCTGCCCAGGATGGCGAGCGCCACCAGCGCTTCGAGCAGCGAAAAGCCGCCGGCGCGCATGGCCGTTCTCACTCGCTGCACTTGCCGCCCTTGTCGCTGATCCAGCAGCTGGCGCTGGCGGCCCAGCCCTCGGCCACGCGGGCGGCCGTCACGGTGGTGGTGCGGCGACCGTTCTGGTCGATGGTAAAGCCGAAGCCGGCCGCGCCGTTGCGGCCGGTGGCGGTAACGGTGTACGACGTGGCGTCCGCCGCCGTCAGGGCGTAGGTGAAATTTTCGGTAGCGTCGGGAAAGTTCGGGGCATCGTCCAGCTCTTCAAAGCTGTGTTCGTTTGCCCAGAGCTGCTCGGCCAGCGGCTGGACGCCGGCCAGGCCCGCATAGGCGTCGGTCAGGCGCGTGCGCAGCATGTAGTTGCCATAGGCCGGGACCGCCACGGCGGTGAGGATGCCGACGATCACCAGCGTGATCAAGAGTTCGATGAGGGTAAAACCTGCCTGGCGTTTCATGGAATCCTCGGGTCGGGGCGCGGCACACGCGGAAAGAAAAGTTGCCGTAGGAGAATAATACCCGAGAAAGCTTGCATTACCCTGAGGAAATGCTGACAGGATCCTGACAGGCGCACGCTCGGATCAAGAGCGCGCTTGCCTCCGCATCAAGGGAAATGGACGGTGAAGACCGCCCCGCTGCCGGCTGCCGGCTGGCCCAGCACGAGGTCGGCCCCGTGCAGGTTGGCGATGTCGCGCACGATGGCCAGGCCCAGGCCGCTGCCCGTGGTCTGCTCGTCGAGGCGCACGAAGCGCTCGAACACCCGGGGGCGCAGGTGGGCCGGGATGCCGGGACCATTGTCCTCGACGCGCAGGAAGCTGCCGCCGTCGCCGAGCGCGCCGCAGGCCACGGTGACGCGCCCGCCCGCCGGGGTATAGCGCAGGGCATTGTCGACCAGGTTGTCGACCAGGTCGCGCAGCAGGAAGCGGTCGCCCTGGAGCGGCGCCCCGTCCAGCTCGAAGCCGAGGTCGATGTCCTTGGCTGCGGCCTGCTCGACGAAGTGCTGGATGCTTTCGGCCACCAGTTCTGCCAGGTCGACAGGCAGCAGGCGCGCGCGCGCAAAGCGGTTCGGTTCGGCGCGCTCGAGCGAGAGCAGCTGGTTGGTCTGGCGGATCATGCGCTCGTTCGCCTGCAGCATCAGGCCGAGCGAACGGGCGCTGTCCGGATCAAGGGCGTGGCGCGCGGCCAGCCATTCCAATTGCAGCTTGAGCCCGGCCAACGGCGTGCGCAGCTGGTGCGCCACATTCGCGCGGAACTCGTCCTGGGCGCGGGCGCCGGCCTCGATCCGGCCCAGCAAGGCGTTGAAGGCATCGACTACCGGCGCCAGTTCGCGCGGCATGCCGCTGTCGTCGAGTGGCGCCAGCTCGGCGCTGCCGCGCGCATCCAGGCGTGCGCGCAGGCGCGCCAGCGGCGCCAGGCCATTCCCGACCGAAAACCACACCAGGCCGATCAGCGCCAGGCTGAACACGCCTTCGAGCAGCACCAGCGAGCGCACGATGGCCGAGCGCACCTGGCCGCGGGCACGCACCGTGCGCGCCACGCTGACCTGCGCCGTGCCGCCCTGCCAGTCGAGCGCGGCAACGGCGATGCGTACCGGCTCGCCCTGGATGCGCGCGTCGCGCAGGCCGGGGCCGGCGGGCGCCGGCAACGCCGCACTGCCGGCCAGCAGGCGGCCGTCGCTCGCGTGCAATGCGGTCCAGCCCGTTTCGCCGGCGCCGTCGTCGGGCGCGCGGCCGCTCGTCAGCGGCGCCAGGCCTTCGGCGCGCACCCGCCCCGCGAGCGCACTGGCGGCGGCGCGCAGGCCATCGTCAAAGGCGAGCTGGGCCGGCGTCCAGGCCAGCAGGTAGGTGAGCGCGGCGGCGCCGAGGTTGAAAACGAGGATGGGCCCGACCAGCCACTTCAGCAGGCGCAGCCGGATCGAACTCATGCGCCCGCTTCGAGCAGGTAGCCGAAGCCGCGGATGGTGCGCAAGGACACGCCGGCGCCGTCGAGTTTCAGGCGCAGGCGCGAGACATAGACTTCGACCGCGTTCAGGGTCAGGTCTTCGCCCCAAGGCGCGATGGCGTCGACGATCTGCTGCTTGGAGACGACGCGCCCGGCATGCTGCAGCAGGTATTCGAGCACGGCCCACTCGCGCACCGACAGCTCGAGGGCGCGTTCGCCGACACGCGCACGGCGCGCGCCGCTGTCGAGCACGATGTTGCCGAGCGCAAGCACATTGCTTTTCGGGGCATGGCGGCGCGCCAGGGCGCGGATGCGGGCGACCAGCTCGGGCGTGGCGAAGGGTTTTACCAGGTAGTCGTCGGCGCCGGTCTCCAGGCCGCGCACGCGGTCTTCGACGGCGTCGCGCGCGGTCAGGAGCAACACCGGGGTGGCGTCGCCGCGGGCGCGCAGGCGGCGCACGACTTCGAAACCGTCGATGCCGGGCAGGCCGATATCGAGCACGGCGACCAGGGGAGGATTGCGCTGCAACAGGGAATCGGCCTGCAGGCCGTCGCGGGCGATCTCGACCTGCATGCCCTGGGCTTGCAGGGTGCGGTTCAGGCCGTCGGCGAGGACGGCGTCGTCTTCCACGAGCAGGATGTGCATGCGCCTTCAGATGAGGAAATGGTGTTGGCGCACATTATGCCGCATAGCGCTTTCCAGCCACAAACGAAAGGCAGGAGAGAAGGCTTGAACGGCAGCATCTTTCCTAGTAGGACTGGACTGACAAAACATCCTACGAGGGGACTACACAGGGGCAACCCCTAATCTTATGTTCGGCAACAGACTATAGCTTTAATGTACACACATCGCGATGAGGCAAAGTGAACAAGCCGAAAAGTCGCTCCCAGATGCAATGAAGCTAGAGATAAGAGGACAGAAAATGAACAACGCTCAACTTGGTGGTGCAACGCAAAAAGCGCAATCGGTCAACGGCATGCCTTCGACCAAGGAAGAAATCCGAGCTGCGTCGCGTCCAGTTGTCAGTGTCAGCGGCACCCAGCAGAACGATCTGCTGGCCGCGCTGCCGCGCCAGGACCTGGAAACCCTGTTCGAGCACCTGGAACTGGTTCCTATGCCTTTCGGCAAAGAACTGTTCGAGTATGGCAGCAAATTGGAATACGTGTATTTCCCGACGACGGCAATCGTGTCGCTGCTCTATGTGATGGAAGACGGCGCCACCACCGAGATCGCCGTGGTGGGCCATGAAGGCGTGGTCGGCGTGTCGCTGTTCATGGGCGAACGCGCGATGTGCAGCGCCGTCGTGCAGAGCGCCGGCTACGGCTACCGCCTGAAAACCCAGTACCTGCGCGATTCCTTCATGAAAGGCGGCGCCCTGCCCCAGCTGCTGATGCGCTACACCAACGCCCTGTTTGCCCAGATGGCCCAGAACGCCGTCGGCGGCCGCCACAGCTCGATCGAGCAAAAGCTGTGCCGCTGGCTGCTCGACCGCCTGGACCGTTCGCCAGGCAACGAGCTGAAAGTGACCCAGGAACTGATTTCGATCATGCTGGGTGTGCGCCGCGAGTCGATCACCGCCGCCGCCGGCAAGCTGCAGGACGAAGGCCTGATCCAGTACCGCCGCGGCAACATCACGGTCCTCGACCGTGCCGGCCTGGAAGAGTACGCAGGCGAATGCTACAAGGTCGCGAAGACCGAATACGACCGCCTGCTGATGGACGTGGCGCGCTAAGCTCGCAGCTCCCCAAGATCGCCGCTCCCCATCGCCGGCAAGACCGGCGATGGGACTGGCGCTCCGGAATGCCGTTCTTCCCCCGCATCCTGTTGCGCTAGCTGTAATACCGGCGCCACCTTCGCTCCCGGCACGGCCACAGGCGCCACGCCGGCGCCCAGCGGAATGCTGGCGCGAACGCAAGTCCCTACCCCGTTGACCCCACGCACGACTTCCAGCTTTCCGCCCAACAGCAGCGCGCGCTCGCGCATGCCGAGCAGACCGTGCGATTTCGAACGGGTCAGCGCGTCCGCCGGAATGCCGATTCCG
>Ga0308160_10002638_pt1 | contig 21273 bp, 20 predicted proteins | sample PhyFR1_FD_201036 | JGI IMG/M metagenome (GOLD analysis project Ga0308160, IMG submission 201036) | Phyllosphere microbial communities from UC Gill Tract Community Farm, Albany, California, United States - DLSLF.R1 | ecosystem: Host-associated > Plants > Phyllosphere > Unclassified | place: USA...
TAGTTGCGGCGGATGACGTCCAGCATGCGCTGGAACGCGATCTGCTCGCGCGGCAGCAATTCCATGATGCCGGGCGGCGTACGGGGCTTGATCACGTGCAAAACTCCTGCGTCTTGGGGGCAAACAGGCGCCAATTCTAGCCGTACTGGGGTGCCGGCGATCGTATCGGCGTATCATCCCGGCGTGACCACTCCGCCCGTCAAGCGCATGCACCGGACCGTCCCCGGCTTCGCTCTGCCCTATGTCGAACCGGCTGCGGCCCGCGATCCGAACGCGCACGAGTGCATGCATTGCGCCGTGCGCCACCTGGCGATCTGCTCGGCGCTGGCCTGCGACGAAGTGCAGGCGCTGGAGCGGGTGACCACCTCGCTGGCCTACGCCGCCGGCGCCACCCTGGTCCGCACCGGCGAGGCGCGACAAGCGGTCTATACCGTCACCTCCGGCGCGCTGCGCCTGGTCCGCACCCTGGCCGACGGCCGCCGCCAGGTGGTCGGCTTCGTGCTGCCGGGCGACTACGTGGGCCTGAGCGAGTCGGAGAAATACCGCAACGACATCGAAGCGATCGCCGACAGCCGCGTGTGCCGGGTTTCGGTGGCGAATATGCGGCTGCTGCGCACGCAATACCCACAGCTGGAGCGCAAGCTGCTGCAGCGCGCCTGCCTGGAACTGGACGCGGCCCAGGATGCGGCGCTGTCGCTGGCGCGCCTGCAGCCGATGGAAAAGCTCGCCGACTTCCTGCTGAAGCTGGCGGCGCGCACCGCCAGCCGAGGCGATCCGGGCAACACGGTGACCTTGATGATGGGCCGCGGCGACATCGCCGACCATCTCGGCCTGACCATGGAAACGGTCAGCCGCACCTTCACCAAGCTGCGCCAGCAAGGCCTGATCGCGCTGCCGCAGTTGCACGTGGTCGAGATCCGCGACTTCGCCGCGTTGCACCGGCTGGCGTCCGACGAAGAGTGAGCCGATGGGCGGCGGCGATTTTTTCGCCAGCCCCTGTCTACGCCTTGCACCACCGCGCCCGCACCGACTTATCCACAAGTTTCCAGGGCAACGCTCCACATGCGCTGTGGACAACCCGGCGGGCCGCGACCGCTTTCGAACCGCGGAGCTGGCTGCGGACTGAGGGCGCGACCCAAGCGGACCGACGCTCGCGGACCGGCGTAGACCCTGTCCGCCGCCCATCCGTGAATGCTTCAGACCGCGGCCATGCCTTGCCACGCGCCCGGGCATAGACTTGCGCCGCGATACACCTGCGGCGCCGCCGCGGTGCCGGAGGGGGGAACCACTGGGAGGGCAACCATGTTCGTCGCCATCGATGTGCTGCACGACTCACGCGCCTGCGTGGTGCTGGATCGCGAGAGGGAGCTGGATTACTGGAAGGCGCATTTCGCCCAGGCCTCGTTTCACCAGCCCGGGCATGCGTTCACCGACTACGAGCCGGCGCTGAAACTGGCCTACGACGCCTACCTGAAGTACCACGGCCAGCGCTTCGAGGACGTGGCCCCGCAACTGCGCGACGTGTTCCTGCGCGACCACCCGCGCTCGCGCCTGGACTGGTTGCAGGTCCGCAGCGTGGTGCAGGCCGCCTGGTTGCGGCTGCAGCCGCAGGATCAGGACTGAGCCTGCGCCGCGGACCGCGCGCCGCCGTGCGCACGGAACGCAGGTGGCAGCGCGGCGGCCCGGACAGCGGCGCCGCCGCTGCCGGGTCAGGCGGCAGCGGCCGATCTCAGCCGGCCAGCAAGCGCGCGCGCAGCGTCGCGTAGTCTGGCGCGATCGGCTCGGCGTGCGCAGGCCGCTGCAACAAAGCGGCCAACGCCGGCGGTACCGGCACTGGCTGGCCGATCAGCGGCTCGACCACCGCCTCGAACTTGGCCGGATGCGCGGTCGCCGCCACCGCCCAATCGCCGGCATCGGCCTCGGCGCCCTCGGCACGGATCTGCTGCAACACGTGCAGCGCGGTGGCGGTATGCGGGCAATGCACTTCGCCGTAGCGGCGGAAGCGCTCGCCGATCAGCTGGCGGATCTGCGCATCGTCCACCGAATAGGACTGGAACTGCGCGCGCAACGCGGCATCGTCGCCGCGGTACAGCCAGCGCAGGCGCTCGAAATTGCTCGGCGCGCCAACGTCCATCGCATTGGCGACGGTGGCCACGCTGGGCTGCGGCGCGTAGTCGGCGCCGGCGAAATAGTCCGGCAGCACGTGGTTGGCATTGGTCGCCAGCACGATGCGGCCCAGCGGCACGCCCAGCCCGCGCGCCAGGATCGCGGCCAGCGCATTGCCGAGGTTGCCGGTCGGCACCACCAGGTTCAGCGGCTGCGCACGCCCGGCGTAATGCACCAGCGCGCTATGCGCGTAATAGCTCATCTGCGGCAGCAGCCGGCCCAGGCTAATGCTGTTGGCCGAACTCAGCGGCGCCTGCGCCTGCAGTTCGACATCGTTCAAGGCCTGCTTGACCAGCGCCTGGCAGTCGTCGAACGAGCCGGCCACGCGCAGCGCCTGGATGTTGTCGCCGAAGCAGCCCAACTGATGCGCCTGCCGCGGCGACACGCGGCCGTCCGGATACAGCACTACCACGCGCAGCCCAGGCTGGCGATGGAAGGCGGCGGCGACCGCGGCGCCGGTATCGCCGGAGGTGGCGACGAGGATGGTCAGCGGCGTGGCGGCATCGCGGCGCAGCCGCGCCAGGCAGGCGGCGAGGAAGCGCGCGCCGAAGTCCTTGAACGCGGCGGTCGGCCCATGAAACAGCTCCAGCGCATGGTCGCCGGGCGTGGCCAGCGGCTGCAGCGGCGCATCGAAATCGAAGGCTTCGGCGCAGATCGCCGGCAGCTCGGCGGCAAGCGTGTCGCCGTCGAAGAACGGCGCCAGCAGCGTCGCTGCGGTCTCGGCCAGGCTGGCGCCAGCACGTAGCTCGCGCGCCGGCGGCATGCGCTCGGGCACGTACAGCCCGCCATCGGGCGCCAGGCCGGCAGCGATGGCCTGGCTGAGCGTGGCGGCGGGCGCGGCATTACGGGTGGAAATAAAGTTCATCGTTGATCCATTGCATTAGGAATTCGAATCGCTCTGTTGCTGTTGCCTTTGCTGTTGGGTTGCTGTTGCTGTTGCCCTTGAACTTGCTGTCGCTGTTGGCTTTTGGTCCCCCGTGAGGGCCGGCAAGCACACCGGGTAAAACCCCGCAGGGGCGGTGCGCAGGATGCGCACCGTTTTCGGCAGGCACATGGATGTGCCTTCCGAAAATTCCCGGTGTGCTTGCGGACCCCGCGCTTGCGCGGGGCGGCCTGCCCGGGGGCGGTTTTCTTTTGCTTACTTTTCTTTGGGCGTCCAAAGAAAAGTAAGTCGCGCATCGCGCGAAAGCTCTTGATCCTGCTCTTGCTTCGGCTTCGGCTTCGGCTTCGAAAGCAACAGCAACAGCAACCACAAATGCAAAAGCTTTCGCGCGAGGCGCGAGTCACTTTTCTTTGCTTGTGCAAAGAAAAGTAACCAAAAGAAACACACCCCCGGGCGGCACGCCCGCGCTGCGCGCGGGTCCGCAAGCAGAATGGGAATTTTCGGAAGGCACATCCATGTGCCTGCCGAAAACGACGCGCATCCTGCGCGTCGCCCCCCTGCGGGGGGTTGTACCCATCCTGCTTGCCGTGCCTCACGGGGGATAACGGCGGAAAAGCAACAACAACAGCAATGGCAACAGCTACACAGCAACAGCAACAGCAACAGCAACAGCAACAGCAACAGCAAAAAATTACAGCAGCTTCGCGCCCGGGGAGTTCAGCGGCGACACCCAGCTCTGGCTGTCGAAGCCGGCTGCCGCGAATGCCGCCTGCACCGCCGGCGCGGCCGCCTCGGCCGCCGCGCGCGTCGGGAACCAGGCGAAGACGCTGGGGCCGGCGCCGGAAATGCTCGCGCCCATCGCGCCCGCCGCCAGCGCCGCTTCCTTGGCCGCATCGAAGCCGACGATCAGCGGCGCACGCCGCGGCTCGATCAGCACATCGCGCAAGCCCGCGCGCACCAGCGCCTCGTCGCCGGCATGGCAGCCCGCCAGCACCAGCGCCAGATTCGAACTCTGCGCCACGAACTCGGCCAGCCGGTAGTCGCCGGCCAATGCCTCGCGCGCGCGGCGCGTCTCCAGTACCGCGTCCGGATGCACCAGCAAACTGTGCCAGGCCGCCGGCACCGGTACCGGCACCATCCGCTGCAGCGTGGACAGCACCAGCCCGCCCAGGAACATCGGGCCGAGGTTGTCGCCGTGGCGGCTGCCGCTGGCCACCGCCTCGCCGTCCAGCGAATACAGATAAAGCTGCTCGCGCGACAACGGCACGTCCAGCAACGCATTGGCCGCCACCAGCGCCGCCACGCACGACGCCGCCGAACCGCCCATGCCGGAGCTGAGCGGGATACCCTTGTCGATCTCCAGTTCGAAGCCGAACGGCAGCGCCAGCGCCTCGCGCAAGGCGATCAGCGCCGCGCCGGCCGTGTTGCGCGCCGCCTCCAGCGGCAACGCCACCGTGGTGCCGCGGATCGCGGCGATGCGCACCAGCGGCGCGTCGATGCGGCGCACGGTCACCGTGTCGCCGACACCCTCCACCGCATAACCGAGCAGATCGAAGCCCACCGCCACGTTGGCCACCGAGGCCGGCGCGAAGGCGCGCGCCTCGCGCGGCACGGTGCGGGCAGCGGAATGCGGCGCCAGCGAGGTCTGCGCCTGGCTCACAGCCGCGCGCCCTCGCCCGCTGCCACCCGCAGCAGGTCGGCAAACACGCCCGCGGCGGTGACCTCCGGACCGGCACCGGGCCCCTGCACCACCAACGGATTGTCGCAATAGCGGCGGGTGGTGAACTGCACCACGTTGTCGGTCAGGCGCAGGTTGGCGAAGGCATGCTCGGCCGGCAATTCCACCAGGCCAACGCTGGGCGCGCGGTCCGGCGCCAGCTGCGCCACGTAGCGCAGCACGCAGCCGCGCGCCCTGGCCGCCTGCAGGCGTTGCGCGAATGCCGCATCCACTTCGTGCAGCCGCGCCATGAAATCCTCGACGCTGGCCTGGCGCAGCGCCTCCGGCACCAGGCTCTCCACCGCCACGTCCTCCAGGCTCAGCTCGCGCCCGGCTTCGCGCGCCAGGATCACCAGCTTGCGCGCCACGTCGGTGCCGGACAGGTCGTCGCGCGGATCCGGCTCGGTATAGCCCATGCCGCGCGCGTCGGTGACCAGTTGCGAGAACGGCACGCTGCCGTCGTACTTGTTGAACAGCCAGGCCAGGGTGCCGGAGAAGATGCCCTCGATCGCGGTGACTTCGTCCCCGGTATCGACCAGATCGCGCAGCGTGGTGATCACCGGCAGGCCGGCGCCGACCGTGGCCTCGTAGCGGAAACGCGCACCGCTGCCCTCGGCGGCGGCACGGATCGCATGGAAGCGCGCCAGCGGCCCGGCGCCGGCCTGTTTGTTCGGGGTCACCACATGGATGCCGGCGGCGAGCCAGCCGGCATAGCGGTCGGCGACGTCGGCACTGCCGCTGCAATCGATGATCACCGCATGCGGCAGGTGCGCCGACAGCAGGTGCGCGGTGAACGCGTCCAGGTCGGTGGGCTGCGGGCCGCTGGCGAAGGCCTGCCGCCAGTCGCCGGTGATCGCGCGGGTTTCCAGGCGCATCGTGCTGCGCGAGGCGATCGCGCGCAGACGCAGGTCGAGGTTGGCCTTGGCCAGCAGTTGCGGCTGCGCCACGCGCAGCTGATCGAGCAGCGCCGCGCCGACGTTGCCCGGGCCGATCACCCCGACCGAGAAGGTCTGCGGCGACAGCCAGAACCCGGCATGCGCCGCGCGCAGCGCCTTGGTCGCGTGCGCGCTGTCGATCGCCACCGAGATGTTGCGCTCCGACGAGCCCTGCGCGATCGCCAGGATGTTGACCTGAGCGCGGCCCAGCGATTCGAACAGACGCGCGGCCACGCCCGGCTGCCCGGCCATGCCGTCGCCGACCGCGGCCAGCACGCTGATGCCGGTGGTCAGCTGCACGCGCTGCACCTGCCCGACCACCAGCTCATGCGCGAACGCCGACAGCAGCGCATCGCGCGCGCGTTCGCATTCGTTTTGCCGCACCACGCAGCAGATCGAATGCTCCGAGGAGCCCTGCGAGATCATCACCACCGACACCCGCGCATTGCGCAGCGCGGCGAACACGCGCTCGGCGGTGCCGGGCACGCCGATCAGGCCGGTGCCCTCCAGGTTCAGCACCGCCAGGTCCGGGCTCAGGGTCAGGCCCTTGATCGGGCCGCTGCTGGCGCTGCTGGCGGTGATGCGGGTGCCCGGGTGTTCGGGCTGGAAGGTGTTGCGGATGATGATCGGCAGGCCGCGCTCGATCGCCGGCGACATGGTCTGCGGATGCACCACCTTGGCGCCGAAATAGGCCAGCTCGCAGGCCTCGTCGTAGCTCAGCGTTTCCAGTTGCACCGCTTCGGGCACCACCCGCGGGTCGGCCGACAGCACGCCGTCCACGTCGGTCCAGATATGCAGTTCGTCGGCATCGAACAGGGCGGCGAAGATCGCGCCGGAGTAGTCGCTGCCGTTGCGGCCGAGCGTGGTGATGCGGCCGGCGCGGTCGCGGGCGACGAAGCCGGTGACCACGATGCGCTGCTGCGGATGCTGCTCGCGCCACGCCGACAGACGCGCCGCGCTAGCCTCCCAATCCACGTCCACGCCCAGTTCGCCGCGATCCACCACCAGCACCTCGCGCGCGTCCAGCACCGCGCAATCCTCGCCCAGCGCACGCAGATGCTCGCCCAGCAGTTGCGCCGAATACACCTCGCCCAGGCCCTGCACCCGGTCCAGCACCTCGCGCGGCAGTTCGCCGATCACCGCCAGCGCGCCGAGGATCTCGGCGAGATGGTCGAAGCGCGCATCCAGCCACTCCACGGTGATGCCGGCGTGCTCGCCGAGCAGCGACACCGCCGCGGCGCGGTGCCGCGCGCGGGTCTCGTGCCAGCGTTCGCGCCAGTCGCTGTTCTCGCTGGCGGCCAGTTCGGCCAGGCCGATCAGCGCATCGGTGACGCCCTTCATCGCCGAGACCACGGTGATCTGCAGGGTTTCCGGGCGCGCCAGCAGCAGCTGCGCGACATGGCGATAGCGTTCGGCGTCGGCCACCGAGGTGCCGCCGAACTTGTGGACGACGGTACGCGCGGCGAGCGCGGGGTCTGCGGCGGGAGCGGGAGCGACGGCGGGGGACGGCATGGGAGACCTCGGAGTGGAGGCCCCGCTCGCATCAGGCCGACGGGTTCCCCCGCATCCTGATCCGGGTGCGGGGCCGTGGGTTTCGACAGTTACGCGAAAACGACGGGCCGCACCGGGCGAATGGTGTGGGTGGTAATACCGGTGGTAATGCCCGCGCAGCATGCGGCCGGGCAGCGAAGCGCAGGCGGCACGAAGCTGGTGACGAGGGCGATAACGTGGGGCATGGGCGCAAGAGGACATCATGCGCCGGGGTGCTGTCAAGCGCCGTAAGCGGCCCGGCCGCAAACGCAGTGCGGCCGGGCCATAGGTTGCAAAAGTTACTATCGGCGCAGCACGCAGGATCGCGCGCCATCGGGCGATGCCGCGAGTGACACCGGTGCCGTCGCGAGCGCATGGCGAGTCGCCTCGCGCATGCGCCGCGGATCGCACGCGGATCCCGCTTTCGCGTGCGCTATCTGTCAGTGCTGCGGTTTGTCGGTAGTCGGCTGCTGCTGCGGATCGCTGGTGGGCTGCTGCGGATCGGTGGCCGGCGGCGTGGCGGGCGGCGTGCCCTGGGTTGCATCGCTGCCCATCGCCGCATCGCCGGTGGTGCCCGTTGCCGGTGGCGTGCCTGCATCCTGACCGGCGGCCGGGGCGGTGCTGCCATCGGCCGCGGCTGGCGTCGCTGCATTCTGTTCCTGCGCGGGCTGGTCGCCATCGCGATGGCAAGCGACCAAGGCGGCCAGCACCGAACCGATCAACGCGACTTTCAATGTTCTGCTCATGGGTGACTCCTGCTTCGGCATTCGTACCGTGGTGAGTGGTTGCGGTCGCGCTGGGGCGACCGGATGACGCGAGCCCGCATCTGGAACGCCGCAGCCGGTATGGACACGATCTGGACCGGCAGCAAGTGCTGTCGCGGCGGCGTTCCTGCATTTGGCGGACGCGGCACAGACTATGCAATTCGGCGCTCAGATAGCGTCGGCATAGGGTGTAAATGGCGTTATCCGCAGTGGCGGCATTCACATGCAGCGATGGATTCGCTGCCGATGGCGCGCGCAGCGAACGGCGGCGGCCGCGCCAATTGCCACGGCGGTGGTGACCCCGGCGCGATTCGAACGCACGACCTGTCCCTTAGGAGGGGACCGCTCTATCCAGCTGAGCTACGGGGCCTTGGCCGGGCGCATTGTCGCACGATCGCCGCGCTTGCCAAGCCCGCCGCGGCGCGCGACCAATGCGGCCGGACCCGCCCGGTCTGCTAAAATTGCGGGCTAATCGCGTCCCGCGTCCCCCGCCTGCGGTCGCCTTCCCTGTCGCAACGAACCCCAGGAGATTCCATGTCCGCTGACCTGCTCAAGGCGCTCGGCCTGACCGCGTCCAATTCCGGCACCTATCTCGGCAACGGCGAGTGGTCCACGGCTACCGGCGCCGGCGTGCTGCAGCCGCTGAACCCGTCCAGCAACGAAGTCATCGCCGAAGTGCAGGCGACCACCGTGCAGGACTACGAGACCGTGGTCGCCCGCGCGCAGGCCGCGTTCAAGGTGTGGCGCACCACGCCGGCGCCGCGCCGCGGCGAGGCGGTGCGGCTGTGCGGCGATGCGCTGCGCAAGCACAAGGACGCGCTGGGGTCGCTGGTCGCGCTGGAAATGGGCAAGAGCAAGCCCGAAGGCGACGGCGAAGTGCAGGAGATGATCGACATCGCCGATTTCGCGGTCGGCCAGAGCCGCATGCTGTACGGCTACACGCTGCACTCCGAGCGTCCCGGCCACCGCATGTACGAGCAGTACCAGCCGCTGGGCCTGGTCGGCATCATCAGCGCGTTCAACTTCCCGGTCGCGGTGTGGGCGTGGAACGCGTTCCTGGCGGCGATCTGCGGCGACATCTGCCTGTGGAAGCCGTCCAACAAGACTCCGCTGACCGCGATCGCGTCGATGAAGATCTGCAACGAAGCGCTGCGCGACGCCGGCTTCCCGGACATCTTCTTCCTGATCAACGACGCCGGCACCGAACTGGCGGAAACGCTGGTCGAGGACAAGCGCATCGCGCTGATCAGCTTCACCGGCTCCACCCAGGTCGGGCGCAACGTCGCCGAGAAGTGCGCGCGGCGCCTGGGCCGCTGCCTGCTGGAGCTGGGCGGCAACAACGCGATCATCCTCGACGAGAGCGCCGACCTGAAACTGGCGATCCCCGGCATCGTGTTCGGCGCGGTCGGCACCGCCGGCCAGCGCTGCACCACCACGCGCCGGCTGATCGTGCACGCATCGATCTACGACACCGTGCTGGCGACGCTGCTCAAGGCCTACAAGCAGGTCGAAGGCAAGATCGGCGATCCCACCGACCCGGCCAACCTGATGGGGCCGCTGAACAGCCGCGGCGCGGTCGAGCAGTTCCTGGCCTCGATCGCCAAGGCCAAGGCCGCCGGCGGCACCGTCGAGACCGGCGGCACCGCGCTGGACCGCCCCGGCAACTTCGTGCTGCCGGCGATCGTCACCGGCCTGCACAACGGCGACGACGTGGTGCAGCACGAGACCTTCGCGCCGATCCTGTACGTGATGAAGTACAGCAACCTGGACGAAGCCATCGAGCTGCAGAACGGCGTGCCGCAGGGCCTGTCCTCGTCGATCTTCACCCAGAACCTGAAGGCCGCGGAGAAGTTCCTGTCGGCGGCCGGCAGCGACTGCGGCATCGCCAACGTCAACATCGGCACCTCCGGTGCGGAGATCGGCGGCGCGTTCGGCGGCGAGAAGGACACCGGCGGCGGCCGCGAATCCGGCTCGGACGCGTGGAAGGTGTACATGCGCCGGCAGACCAATACGATCAACTACTCCGACTCGCTGCCGCTGGCGCAGGGCATCAAGTTCGACCTGTAAGCGATGCGCCTCGCCGCCCTGTCCGACATCCACGGCAACCTACCCGCACTGGAGGCGGTGCTTGCGGATATCGGGCGGCGCGGCGTGGAGCGGATCGTCAATCTCGGCGATATCGTGTCCGGGCCGCTGTGGCCGCGCGAAACCGCCGCGCGGCTGCTGCCGCTGGCGTTGCCCACGGTGCGCGGCAACCACGAGCGCCAGCTGCGCGAACTGGCGCCCGCAGCGATGGGCGCCAGCGATGCCTACGCGCATGCGCAGCTGACGCCGGCGCAACGGCACTGGCTGGACGGACTGCCGCCGACGCTGTCGCTGCCGCAGGTGCTGCTGTGCCACGGCACTCCGCACGACGATCTGTGCTGGCTGCTCGACGAACTGGTCGCACCGCACCTGCTGCCTGCCAGCGCGCAACGCGTGCGCGAACGGCTCGGCGCCGCGCCGCCGGCGCCGCTGGTGCTGTGCGGGCATAGCCATGTGCCGCGCACGCTGCGCCTGGACGACGGCCGGCTGCTGTGCAATCCGGGCAGCGTCGGCCTGCCTGCCTACGCCGAGGCGCATCCGCAGCCGTACCGGGTCGAAACCGGCACGCCGCAGGCGCGCTACGCGATCCTGGAACACCGCAACGGCCGCTGGGACGCGCAGCTGCTGGCGGTCGACTACGACCACGCCAGCGCTGCGCTGCAGGCCGAACGCAACGGTCAGCCGGAGTGGGCGCATGCGTTGCGCCACGGCCGCACGCGCCGATGAACGGCGCACGGCGGGCGCGCTTCTGGGATAATTCGGGCACCGTGCATGCGAGCGAACCCGCTGCCCCCTTCACGAGGATCCGCACATGAGTGCCGTACGCGAAACCAATTCCCTCGCCGTGGTCAGCCTGGTCGCCGGCATCCTCGGCTGGACCCTGATGCCGGTGCTCGGCAGCCTCGGCGCGATCATTACCGGGCACCTGGCGCGCGCCGAGATCCGCCGCCAACCGCAGCGTTTCCAGGGCGACGGGCTGGCGGTCGGCGGGCTGATCCTGGGCTGGGCCGCGGTGATTATCGCGATCCTGTCGGTGCTGGCGTTCGTGCTGTTCTTCGGCGGGCTGGCCTGGTTCGCCAGCACCCAGGCCTGAGCCGATGGACGCCTCCGCTCCGCGCGAACGCTTCAGCGACCGCGTCGCCGACTACGTCCGCTACCGCCCCGACTATCCGCCGGCGCTGCTGGACTGGGTGCACGGCGAACTCGCGGTGGCACGCGCTGCGCAGGTCGCCGACATCGGCGCCGGCACCGGCATTTCCACCCGCATGTTCCTGCAGGCCGGGCATCCGACGCTGGCGGTGGAGCCGAACGCGGCAATGCGCGCTGCCGCCGAGACCCTGCTGCGCGACGTCCCCGGCTTCGCCGCGGTCGACGGCAGCGCCGAGGCCACCACCCTGCCCGCCGCCAGCGTCGATCTGATCAGCGCCGCGCAGGCCTTCCACTGGTTCGACCTGGAAGCGGTCCGCCGCGAATGGGCGCGCGTGCTGCGTCCCGGCGGGCTGGCCCTGGTGTACTGGAACTCGCGCCTGCTCGACGGCACGCCGTTCCTGCAGGACTACGAGCGATTGCTGCTCGACTACGGCACCGACTACAGCGCGGTGGCCGAGCGCTACCACGACGATGCGACGATGCAGCGCTGGTTCGGCGCCGGGCTGCGCGGCACCGCCCAGTTCCCCAACGTGCAGAAGCTGGACTACGACGGCCTGCGCGGACGCCTGCTGTCCTCCTCCTATGCGCCGCTGGCCGGGCATCCGCGCCACGCGCCGATGCTGGCCGCGCTGCGCGCGCTGTTCGATCGCCACCAGGTCGATGGCCTGGTCGATGTCCACTACCGTACCCGTGCCTTCGCCGGCACGTTGAACTGAGCTGTGCCCATGTATTCCCTCGCCCGCCCGTTCCTGTTCGCCTTCGACGCCGAGCGCGCCCACGCGCTGGGCCTGCGCGCGATCGAGATGGCCTACCGCACCGGCACCAATCCGCTGCTGGCCAGGGCGATCGCGCCGATGCCCACGCGCGCGTTCGGCCTGGAGTTTCCCAACCCGGTCGGCCTGGCCGCAGGCCTGGACAAGAACGGCGAGCACATCGACGCGCTGCTGGCGCTGGGCTTCGGCTTCGTCGAGATCGGCACCATCACCCCGCGCCCGCAGCAGGGCAATCCGAAGCCGCGCATGTTCCGGCTGCCGCGCGAGCAGGCGGTGATCAACCGCATGGGCTTCAACAACCTCGGCGTGGATGCGCTGGTGCGCAATGTCGAACGCGCGCGCCGCCGCCACGGTCTGCTCGGCATCAACATCGGCAAGAACAAGGACACCCCGAACGAGGATGCCGCGTCGGACTACCTGCATTGCCTGGAAAAGGTCTACCCGCTGGCCGACTACGTGACCGTCAACATCTCCTCGCCGAACACCGCCGGCCTGCGCGAGCTGCAGGAAGAACAGGCGCTGCGGCAGCTGGTGTCGCAGCTGCGCGAGGCGCAGGAGGCGCTGGCCGCGCGCCACGGCAAGCGCGTGCCGATGCTGGTCAAGGTCGCGCCGGATCTGAGCGACAGCGACATCGACGCGGCGGCGCGGGTGCTGTCGGACCTGCAGGTGGACGGGGTCATCGCCACCAACACCACCATCGCCCGCCCCGGCCTGGACCACAACGCGCTGGGCGCCGAGGCCGGCGGCCTGTCCGGCGCGCCGCTGCTGGGCCAGTCCACCCTGGTGCTGCGCCGCCTGCGCGCGCGCCTGCCCGAGGCGATCCCGCTGATCGGGGTCGGCGGCATCCTGTCCGGTGCCGATGCGGTGGCGAAGATGGCCGCCGGCGCGGCGTTGGTGCAGTGCTACAGCGGGCTGGTGTTCCGCGGCCCGGAGCTGATCGGCGAATGCGTCGAGGCGATGCGCCGGCGCCGCGAAGCGCCCAGCCGCGGCGCGGTCGCCGCGCTATGAGCAACGCCTGGTCGCTGACCGCCAATGCGCCGCTGCAGGCGCTGAACACCTTCCATGTCGCCGCGCAGGCGCCGTGGCTGCTGCAGATCTTCGCCCCCGAGGCGCTGCCCGACGCGCTGCTGGCGCCGCAGCTGGCCGGCGCGGCGCTGCTGCCGCTGGGCAGCGGCAGCAACATGCTGTTCGCCGGCGACGCGCCCGGCGTGGTGCTGGCCTTCGCCAACCGCAGCATCGACACGCTCGAACACCGCGCCGACTACGCCATCGTCCGCGCCGGCGCCGGCGTGGGCTGGCACGAACTGGTGATGTGGTCGCTGGCGCAGGGCCTGTCGGGCCTGGAGAACCTGGCGCTGATCCCGGGCACGGTCGGCGCCGCGCCGATCCAGAACATCGGCGCCTACGGCGCGCAGGTCGGCGAGTTCGTGCATGTGGTCGAGGCCTACGACCGCGCCGACGCGCGCTTCGTGCGGCTGGATGCGGCCGCCTGCGAGTTCGGCTACCGCGACAGCCTGTTCAAGCGCCAGCCCGACCGCTACCTGATCGCCGCGGTGGAATTCAACCTGCCGCGGCTGCATGCGCTGCGCCTGGACTACGCCGGCATCGGCGAGGAACTGGAGGCGCTCGGCATCGCCATGCCCGGCGCGCCCGACGTGGCGCAGGCGGTGATCAACATCCGCCGCCGCAAGCTGCCCGACCCGGAGGTGCTCGGCAACGCCGGCAGCTTCTTCAAGAATCCGCTGCTGCCGGCCGAACAGGCGCAGGCGCTGCAGCACGCGTACCCGGCGCTGCCGGTGTTCCCCGGCGACGGCGAGGACCAGCGCAAGCTGTCGGCGGCGTGGCTGATCGAGGCCTGCGGCTGGAAAGGCCACCGCGACGGCGATGCCGGCGTGTCCGCCGCGCACGCGCTGGTACTGGTCAACCACGGCCAGGCCAGCGGCGCCGAGCTGCTGGCGCTGGCGCGGCGCATTTCCGCCTCGGTGCTGGAGCGCTTCGGCGTGATCCTGGAGCCGGAACCGCGCATCGTCGGCGCGTCCTGGTGAAGCAGCCGGTGTCGCTGCGCGCGGCCGCGCTGATGCTGGCCAGCACGCTGTCGTTCGGACTGATGGTGATTGCGATCCGGCTGGCCTCCGCGCACCTGTCGACGGTGGAGATCGCCTTCTTCCGCAACCTGTTCGGCCTGCTGTTCCTGCTGCCGATGCTGCTGCGGCCCGGGCAGTCGCTGCCACGTACCGCACAGTTGCCGCGTTACCTGCTGCGCACCGCGATCGGCCTGGTGTCGATGCTGGCCGGCTTCTGGGCGATCGGCCACCTGCCGCTGTCGCAGGCGATCGCGCTGTCCTACTCCACGCCGCTGTTCGTGACCCTGGCCGCGGCGTTCTGGCTGGGCGAGAACGTGCGCCTGCGGCGCTGGATGGCGGTGCTGTGCGGCTTCGTCGGCGTGCTGATCATCCTGCGCCCCGGCGCGGCCACGTTCAGCGCCGGCACCCTGATCGCGCTGCTGGCGGCGGTGATGGGCGCGCTGGTGGCGATCCAGATCAAGCAGCTGGCGCGGGTCGATTCGGCCAACACCGTGGTGTTCTACACCTATGCGTTCTGGGTACCGATGTCGCTGCTGCCCGCCCTGTTCGCCTGGACCTGGCCGCACGGCATCGACTGGCTTTGGCTGCTCGCCACCGGCCTGTTCGGCACGCTCGGGCAACTGCTGTGGACGCGCGCGCTGCGCATCGGCGAAGTCTCCGCGCTGACCCCGATCAGCTTCATGCAGCTGCCGTTCGTGGCGCTGCTGGGTTGGTGGTTGTTCGCCGAGGCGATCGCCCCGCATACCCTGCTCGGCGCCAGCATCATCATCGCCGCCAACGTCTACATCGCCCATCGCGAATCGGTGCTGGCCAGGCGCGCCGCCACGCATGCACCGCTGGAAGGCGCAAAACCTGGCGAATGACGGTGCCGCCACGCCCGGGCGACCACCATAATGGGCGCACGACCGATTGCAAAGAACACCATGCGCCTGCTCCGCTTGCTCACCGTCACCGCGCTCGCCCTGCTGCTGTGGCCCGCATTGCCTGCCCGCGCCGTCGAGATTCCCGCATACACCCCGAACGTGGTCGATCCTGCCGGGGTCCTGACTGCGGAGGAGCGGCAACGCGTGAACGCCGCACTGCAACAGGTCCGCGAAACGCAACAGATCTGGGGCGCCGTCTACATCGTCCCCTCGCTCGACGGCGACAGCATCGAAGACCTTGCGCAGCGCGCCTTCAGGCAATGGCGATTGGGGCGCAAGGACGCCGACAACGGCCTGCTGCTGGTCCTGTCGATGCAGGACCGCCGCTCGCGCTTCGAGGTCGGCTACGGCCTGGAAGGCAGCCTGCCCGACGTGGTCGCCAGGCACGCGCTGGACGACTACCTGACGCCCAGGATGCGCCAGGGCGATACGGCAGGCGCGATCATCGACGCCTTCGGCTTCATGGCGCGCGTAGCCGCAAACGATCCGGCCAGCCTCCAAGAACTGTCGCCGCCGTCGTCCCTGTTCAAGGTAAACGATCCACCCGACTGGGTGCGCGGCCGCATCGCCTGGGGCAGCCTGATGGCGCTGATCTGGCTGCTGATGCCGCTGCGTCGGTACTGGATGCGCTACCGCTGCGAGCGTCTGTTGCGGCAGCATCCCGCGTTGGCCGACAAGCGCGAGGAGAGCGCCGAATCGATGCGCACGCCGTGGTCGAAGGGACTGTTCATCCGGCTCTTCCTGAGCATCAACCCCGGCGTATTCGTGGCGTTCCTGGGCGCCCTGCTCGCCCCGGGCTTGGCGATCGCGATCGGCATCGAACTGCTGGTGCTGATCCTGACCCTGGCGCTGTCGGGCCGCCACTTTCGCTCGCCGGAACGGTTCCGCAGCTTCCTGCAACAGCAAGCGCGCCAGCGCGAGGCGTTGGTCCGCAAAGGCCCTGTCGTCAAGCGCGGATCCAGCGGGTACGCCGATACCGCGCCGTACTACGAGCGGTCGTCGTCTTCGTCCTCGGAGTCCTCGTCGTCCAGCAGTTCCAGCGACTCCTCCTCCGGCGGCGGCAGCTCCGGCGGCGGCGGCGCCAGTTCGAGCTGGTAGCGCTGCACGCGCCCCGCTGGAGGCGCCTGGTGATGCTCCATCACGGAGAAGACGTGTTCGCGAAGAAGATCCATGTGGCTTTGGCGGACGTAGGTGCGCTGGCGGGCCGCATGAGCGCAGAGCCAGTGCCGAAGCGAGCGCCGTGACCGGCTCGGACTGGTCGTTGCGCGCGGGTATGCTTGCCGTGTGCGCATCCATTTCGGCTGCCGTCCGGAAAGCGGAATGAAGACCATCGGCCTGATCGGCGGTATGAGTTGGGAATCCACCGTGCCCTACTACCGGCACATCAACGAGACGATCCGCACCCGGCTGGGCGGGCTGCATTCGGCGAAGATCCTGCTGTACAGCGTGGACTTCCACGAGATCGAGCAGTTGCAGCAGGCCGGCGACTGGGACGCGGCCGGCGCGGCGATGGCCGCCGCGGCACGCGCGCTGCACGCCGGCGGCGCCGATTTCCTGGTGCTGTGCACGAACACCATGCACCGCGTCGCCGATGCGATCACTGCCGCGGTGCCGTTGCCGCTGCTGCATATCGCCGATGCCACGGCCGCCGCCCTGCACAGCGCCGGGATCCGCAAGGTGGGCCTGCTGGGTACGCGCTTCACGATGGAGCAGGCCTTCTACCGCGAGCGGCTGCAGCGCCACGGCTTCGATGTGCTGGTGCCGGCGGCGGACGAGCGCGCCGAGGTGCACCGCATCATCTACGAGGAGCTGTGCCAGGGGACGATCCGCGACGCATCGCGGTCGCGCTACCGCGACGTGATCGGCGCGCTGCAGGCGCTAGGCGCCGAGGCGGTGATCCTGGGCTGTACCGAGATCTCGCTGCTTGTCGGCGCCGCCGACGCGCAGGTGCCGATGTTCGATACCGCCGCGCTGCATGCGCACGCGGCGGCGTTGCACAGCCTGGCGTAGCGACGCGGCAGAATCCGCTCAGGAAGCGCGCCGGTGGCGCCAGCGCGGACGCCGCTCGCCGCGGAACATCAGCAGGTACAGCCCGAGCACCCAGACCAGCGCCGCACACCAGCCGCCGAGGATGTCGGAGGGGTAATGCACGCCCAGGTAGATGCGCGACACGCCGACCAGCAACGCGAACGTGCTGGCCAGCAGCAGCACCGGCCAGCGCCAGCGGGTACGCCAGGCCAGCGCGATCAGCACCGCGGCCAGGGTCATCGACCCCATCGCGTGGCCGCTGGGGAAACTGAAGGTGTGCTCCGGCGCGATCGACTCCCACAGGCTGGGCCGGTCGCGCTGGAAGAACTGCTTGGCGCTCATGTTCAACAGCGCCGAACCGACGAACGAGAACGCGGCGAACATGGCCTCGCGCCAGCGCCGCAGCCCCAGCAACAGCAGCACGATCAGCGTGTCCAGCGGGATCACCCCGTACTGGTAGCCGGCCTCGGTGACCACGCTGAAGAACCGGTCCCAGCCCGGCGAGGCCAGCCCGCGCATGCTCCACAGCAGCGGTTCGTCGAAGTAGAAGTTCTCCAGTTCGTGGACCTCGTCGGCCAGCGCCACGAACACGCCCATCGGCAGCAGCACGCCGGCGAACAGCAGGCCGATGCGCCAGGCGTTGCGGCGCAACCAGTGGCGCACGCCGGCGGCGCGCTCGGCCGGGGCCTCACCCGGCGCGGCGGGCATACTTGGTTTCGACGTAGCCGTCGATCAGCGCGACGAACTCGTGGGCGATGTTCTCGCCGCGCAGGGTGACCGTCTTTTCGCCGTCGACGAACACCGGCGCCGACGGCGCCTCGCCGGTCCCCGGCAACGAGATGCCGATGTTGGCGTGGCGCGATTCGCCCGGCCCGTTGACCACGCAGCCCATCACCGCCAGGGTCATGTTCTCGGCGCCGGGATGGCTCACCTTCCACTCCGGCATCTTCGCGCGGACGTGGTTCTGCACCACCTTGGCCAGTTCCTGGAAGAACTCGGAGGTGGTGCGGCCGCAGCCCGGGCAGGCGGTGACCAGCGGGGTGAAGGCGCGCTGGCCGGTGGTCTGCAGCAGTTCCTGGGCGACGATCACCTCCTGCGTGCGCGACTGCCCCGGCTCGGGGGTCAGCGAGATGCGGATGGTGTCGCCGATGCCTTCCTGCATCAGCACCGCCAGCGCCGCGCTGGAGGCGACGATGCCCTTGCTGCCGATGCCGGCTTCGGTCAGGCCCAGGTGCAGCGCGAAATCCGAGCGCTGCGCCAGGTCGCGGTACACCGCGATCAGTTCCTGCACGCCGCTGACCTTGCAGCTGAGCACGATGCGGTCGCGGCCCAGGCCCAGTTCCACCGCGCGTTCGGCCGAATCCAGCGCCGAGCGGATCAGCGCCTCGCGCAGCACCCGGCCGGCGTCCCACGGCGTCTCGCGGCGCGAATTCTCGTCCATCAACTGCGCCGCCAGCGCCTGGTCCAGCGAGCCCCAGTTGGCGCCGATGCGCACCGGCTTGTCGTACTTCAGCGCGAACTCGATCAGCTGCGCGAACTGGGTGTCCTTCTTCTTGCCGAAACCGACGTTGCCGGGATTGATCCGGTACTTGGCCAGCATTTCGGCGCAGGCCGGTTCGGCGGCCAGCAGCTGGTGCCCGTTGTAGTGGAAGTCGCCGATCAGCGGCACCTCGATGCCCATCATCCGCAGCTTGTCGACGATGCGCGGGATCGCCGCGGCCGATTCGGCATTGTTGACGGTCAGCCGCACCAGCTCCGAGCCGGCGCGCCACAACTCGGCCACCTGCTTGACCGAGGAGGCCACGTCGGCGGTGTCGGTGTTGGTCATCGACTGCACCACGATCGGCTGGCCGCCGCCCACGACGACGCCTCCGACGCGGACCGGCTGGGTGGAACGGCGCGCCCAGGGCGCGGCGTCGCTGGGGGGGGTGGGTCGGCTGACGGCGTCGTACATGCGCGCATTTTAGCGTGAGTGGGCGCCCGCGCCCCACCTGGGCAGCGGGCACTGCGACGGTTTGTCGCAGACAGCCATGAGCGCCAGCGCATACGATGCGCCCATGAACTCCACCGATGCCTCGTTCCTGCGCACCCTGTGCAGCCTGCGCTGGCTGGCCACCGCCGGGCAGGCGGCGACGATCCTGGTCGCGACCTGGGCGATGCGGCTGCCGCTGCCGCAGCTGCCGCTGTGGTCCGGCGTGGCCGCGCTGACCCTGTTCAACCTGTATGCGCAGCTGCGCCTGCGCCATGCCGACACCGCCGCGCCGGCCACCGCGTTCGGCCACATCCTGGTCGACGTGACCGTCCTGACCTGGATGGTCGGCTGGAGCGGCGGCATCGGCAACGCCTTCGGCTCGCTGTTCCTGGTGCTGATCGCGCTGGCCGCGCTGGCCCTGCCGCTGCGCTGGGCGCTGGCGGTCGCGGTGGCCTGCGTGGCCGGCTACGCGGTCAGCGCGCTGTTCGGCCTGCCGCTGCCGCGCGGCCCGCACCAGGCCTTGGACCTGCAGCGCTGGGGCATGGCCGCCAACTTCCTGCTGTCCACCGTCGTGGTGCTGGTGTTCTCCACCCGCCTGGCGCTGGCGCTGCGCGCACGCGAACGCGAGCTGGCCCTGCTGCGCGAGCGTTTCACCCGCAACGAAGGCATCGTCGCCCTGGCCACCCACGCCGCTTCGGTCGCGCACGAGCTGAACACGCCGCTGGCGACGATGACCCTGCTCACCGACGACATCGTCGAGCAGATCGAACAGCCGGAACTGCGCGAAGACCTGGAAACCCTGCGCGAACTGCTGGTGCAGTGCCGCGAACGGGTGCTGGCGCTGGCCGCACCGGCGCAGCGCGCTGGCGGCGGCACCGTGTCGCTGGCGCACGTGCTGCACCAGTGGCAACTGGTGCGCCCGACCGTGCAACTGCGCCGCAACGACGACGCGCCGCTGCAACTGCGCCTGGAGAGCGCGATCGGCCACCTGCTGCAGGTGCTGCTGAACAACGCCGCCGACGCCGGCGAACGTGCCGGCCATCCGCAGGTGGACCTGAGCGTGCGGGTCACCGGCAGCGAATTGGTCGGCGAGGTGCGCGACTACGGTGGCGGCTTCGACGCCAACCAGGTCGCGCTGCCGGCCACCCTGTTCCGCAGCGGCAAGCCCGACAGCATGGGCGTGGGCCTGGCGCTGTCGCATGCCACCATCGAACGCCTGGGCGGCGAACTGTGGACCCAGCCGGCGCCGGACCACGGCGCGCGGGTCGGTTTCCGCCTGCCGCTGCTCGCCCTGGAGACGCCCGCATGAGCACCGATGCCCCGCTGGGCCTGCTGGTCGACGACGACCCGCTGTACCTGCGCACCCTGCAACGCACCCTCGCCCGCCGCGGGCTGGAGACGCTGACCGCAGACAGCGGCGCCGCGGCGCTGGCCCTGGCCACGGCGACGCCGCCGGACTACGCGCTGATCGACCTCAAGCTGGGCGACGAATCCGGCCTGGCGCTGATCCAGCCGCTGCGCACGATCCGCGCCGACATGCGCATTCTGCTGGTCACCGGCTACGCCAGCATCGCCACCGCGGTGGAGGCGATCAAGCTCGGCGCCGACGACTACCTGCCCAAGCCGGCCACGGTACAGATGATCCTGCGCGCGTTGAGCCTGGAGGCGGACAGCGCCGAGGACGACGACGCAAGCGAACTGCCGGACGCGATGACCCCGCTGAGCCGGCTGCAGTGGGAGCACATCCAGCAGGCTATGCACGAGACCGGCGGCAACGTCTCGGCGGCCGCGCGCCTGCTCGGCATGCACCGCCGCTCGCTGCAGCGCAAGCTGGCCAAGCGGCCCAGTCCGCAACGCGAGCCGCCGCGCTGAGCGTGGCGCGGCGGCGCATGGCGTCACCGTCTACCAGCGTACACATCGGCTTCACTTTCCCGACCCGCGGCTGTTCGCCGTCCGCACGCCGCCTCAAGTCGCCCCGGCAGGCGCCGCTAAGACCTACATGCGCCCTTCTTCTCATCCGCTGCCGCCCGACGAATCGAAGAGGCTGGCCACCCTGCGCCAGCTCTGCCTGCTCGACACCCCGGCCGACCGCGTCTTCGACCTGATCACCCAACTGGCCTCGCGCACCCTGCGCACTCCGATCGCCCTGGTCTCGCTGATCGACGAGCAGCGCCAGTGGTTCAAGTCCCGGGTCGGCCTGGACGCGCCGCAGACGCCGCGCAGCCAGGCCTTCTGCGCGCACGCGATCCACAGCCCCGAGCTGC
>Ga0308160_10002640_pt1 | contig 21270 bp, 12 predicted proteins | sample PhyFR1_FD_201036 | JGI IMG/M metagenome (GOLD analysis project Ga0308160, IMG submission 201036) | Phyllosphere microbial communities from UC Gill Tract Community Farm, Albany, California, United States - DLSLF.R1 | ecosystem: Host-associated > Plants > Phyllosphere > Unclassified | place: USA...
GGCCACTGAGCTGCAAAACGAAAGCATCGCCAGCCATGCCTATGAAGGGTTCTACAACGATGAGCTGATCACGCCGGACACCGAGCGCATGGTGCTGAACATCCTGCGCCGCCATCGCGATACCCTCAGCGATGTGAACATCAGCCTTTACCAGCACTCGCCCGCCGGTCGCTTGCGCGCCCAGGCCGGGCCGCAGGATGCCGGCACGCAAATCGTGTTGTTGCGCAAAGACGACGGCCGCTACCAGGTGCGGGGGCAAACACCCGCCGCGCACTATGACCTGTTCGAAGCGCTGCTGCGGGCCTTGCCCGCCGACAGCGTCGACTACGTACCCGGCCAGGGAAGGTTGTTCAAGCGGTGGCTCAAAGACCAGCTGCAGGCGCCGGCCGAGCGGCGTACCGCGCTGGAGGCCCCGAGCCTGCGCAAGCCCGACCCACGCGTGACGCAAAAACTGCTGCAAAAACCGATGTTCGGCGCCTTCCGCCGGGTGTTCACCCCCGCCACCCCGCCGACCACGCAAGAACGCGTCGCCAAACTGTTCCCGCGGCTGCGTGCGGAACCGGCGCAAACCCTGCTCGACGAACTCGCCGCCCTGGAAAACGGCGACCAGATCCTGGAGGCCCTGGAAACCGAAAAACGCCAGTTGCAGGAAGACTTCAAGCGCTGGAAACGGCGCCCCACCCAGGCCGCGCAATACAGCGAACAGGCCGAGAACGAAACCTATATGCGCGACCGCATCATCGACGACCTGGTCGAATGCTGGGAGGCGCGCGCGGATGGCCGTGTCACCGCCCAGAGCTTGATGCCGCGCGGACGGCTACTGGATTTGTCCGAGAAATGGTTGGGGCGCTATATCCGAAGCCTGGGGAGGATGCGGGCCAATTTCGACCACGTCACCGTGTTGAATCTGATGAGCACCGGGTTCATGTCCGGCGACGTCGGGTTTCTGGATAACTTTCCCAACCTGCGCGGCCTGGACCTGAGCAATAACGTACTCTTCAGCGTGCCCACGCAAATGACCACCCTGCGCGATCTGGTGACCGTCGACCTGAGCCACAACCCGATTACCTGGAGCCACATGGACTTCACGCAACTGTACGAATGCCGGAACCTTGAGTACCTCAACCTGCAGGACCACCCGGACCTGAAGGTGGCCCCCGATCTGCGTAGCCTGCCTCACCTCAAGCAACTGGTACTGCGCAATACAGGCGTGACCGAATGGCCGCTGGGTATGGAAGTGCCGCGCGCACACCCGCTGGAGCTGAACCTTCTGAACACCGGCGTCAAACAGATACCGGTCCTGCCCGAAGGCTCACCTGCGATAGACGTGATCGCTCATAGCTGGCTGGACCGCGCCGCGCTGACCAATGCCGACGAAGCCCGTTTCGTCGCTTACCGACGCGCCTCCGGCATCGACCCCTATCGCACCCTGCCCGCGGGGGACCCGGAAGACAGCGAGTATTGGCTGGACGAGATGAAACCAGAACTGCTCGACGAGGCCAGAGCGCTGTGGAACACACTGGAAAACCAGCCCGGCTCTCAAGGCTTTTTTGAGATCCTCAAGCTGCTCCGGCCGTCGCAAGTCATGCAGACCGAGGCAGACCGAAAGCTGTTCAAGAAAGGCCGCAAAGACCTCAAAGACCGGGTCTGGGACGTGCTGATCGCCATCGACCGTGACCCCCAGCTGCGCGAACGGTTCTTCGCCGAAGCCAGTGCCCCCGTCAATTGTGCCGATGCGGGTGCGCAGGTCTTCAACAAGCTGGGGATCGAAACGCTACTGGCCGATATCCTTCAGGATTCAACCGAGCAAGGCCTGGCCACGCGGGACAACAAGCTGGTCAAACTGGCCTGGCAGACCTGGCGATTGAAGCAGCTCAATGAGTTCGCCAAGCAAGACATCATCCGGCGCACCCAACCCGTGGCACAGGGTGGCCTGGGGCTGGGGTTCGGCAGCGGCGCGCTGGAGGTCGACGAGGTGCAGGTGTATCTCGCTTACCAGACGGGCCTGAAGACGCGGCTGGACCTGCCTTGGCTGTCCGAACACATGGCCTACCGTAACACCGCCAAAGTGACCCGCGACCAACTGGATGCCGCCTACCAATCGGTGATCAGCGCCGCGGCCAATGACGGGGCGGTCAAGGGGGTGCTTGATCAAGACTTCTGGCGCGATCACCTGGAAGACAAGCATGCCGATCAATACGCAGCGCGACGGCGCGAACGCGAAGACGCCGGCGGCGAACTTGCGGACTTGCTCGACGAGCAAAAAGAATGGGCCGCCACCGAGACCACGCCCGAGCGCAAGGCCCAGTTGCGCACCCAGATCGTGCGCAGGCTTAACGAGTTCAAGCGCATGGGCCTGAAGATTGCCGACAGCACGATCCTGGTCGACCACGCCTTGTCGGATGCCACCGTGCAAAAATTGTATGAAGAGGTGCAGCGCCCCTACCGGGAACTGGGCATTCGCCTCACACGCGAAGCGCTGCAAAATGCCGGGCTGTAAATAGCTACTTTTCACTCCTGATTAGTCGGCGCAAACGCCGCTGATCGGCGCTTTTTACACCCAGATTTCACGCTTTTATTCCAACGCGTCATGCAGATAATCGGATGATCCCATTGCACTTCAAGGATCATCCGATCATGGCTTCCCCCGTACCTCCCGTGGCCGAAAACCTCGGCACACACCACGCCTTCATCCGGCAGAAAATCCCCGCCTGGCTCGCCGAAACCGCCTTGCCACGCCTCACCGCGCTCACTGCCACAAGCCCCGCCGACGCGGCGCCGCCGCCTGAGTTACGCAACGCCTTCAAAACCGCCCTGGGTGAACATTGGTCGACCCAGAACACCCTCGACCAGAAACTCGCCGCGCTCAACGACCTGCGCGCCTTTGCCGAGCCGCTGCTCAAAACGGCCCTGCTCCCCTATGGCGATATCGACGTGACGCAGACCTTGATCCGCCTCTACGCCCCCGCCGATCTGCCGTGGTGGAGCCTCGACGTGAAGCTCGGCGTAAAGAGCCGCACCGTCTCGCTGCTGGATGCCGCTTTGCACAATTTCTCGGCCTCGGAAACCTTCGAAGACTTCGCGTTTTTATCCAAGGCCGATGCGCGCGGGCAACACCGGCTGCTGACCTTCACCCACAGCGCAACAGGTGAGGCACTCAGCGCCGAGACCTTCAAGGCGCTCTGTCGCTCGCTGGATATCGGCGCGCGTTACCAGAAACACCTCAACACCGCGCTGGGCTTTGACAACGTCACGGTGGCCGAGTCGTTGCGGCACAAAGTGGTCGCCCAGCAAAAAGCCGCGCTCAACAGCGCCGCCCACATGGCCCTGGCGCAACAACACATCGCCCGGGATGCCTATGACCTGATCCAGGCCATGCTCAGTGACGCGCCGCTGCTGCAACTGGACGGCCGCAGCGTGGAGTTGCATACCCTGGACCTGCTCGGCTGCAGGCTCACCGGCGTGCTGGTGATCGCCGCCCCCAACCCCAAAGGCCTCACGCGACTGCTGGTTTACATGCCCAACGACCCCGGGCAGCCGTTGAAGGAATACGCCTCGCCCACGGCGTTTCACCAGGACTGCGTGCAACGCTTGCTCGGCACCCCGGCCAACGCCGATACATTCCCCGGCGCCTACGCGCGGTTCATCAGCCAGTTCATTGCCCACGACCAGCGCGGGCGGTTTTTCTACACCCTCAAGCAGCGCCTGTTCGAATGGCGCAGAACGCCAAGGCCTCCCGTCGAAGGCCCGACCTGGCAGGCGCAACCGGTGGCCCGCCCCAACCTGCAATGGCGGTTGCAGGCGGTGCGCGAGGATGTGCAAAACCGCTCCAGCTCACCGGCCCGCGATGACCTGTGGCAGTACCTGTACCGGGTCAAGCTGGACAAGGTCGTCAATGACGCGCGCGAACTGGCCATCTCCACCGCCTACGCCGACCGCATGGCGCGCTGGGCGTGGTGGGACAACCTGGAAAAAATCGTCACCGACCTCACCAACGCCGCCCTGCTGGTGCTGACGCCCTTCGTGCCGCTGCTGGGGGAATTGATGCTGGCCTACACCGCTTATCAGTTGGCCGATGACGTCTTCGAAGGCATTGTCGACTGGGCGCAAGGCCAGCGCATCGAGGCCCAGGAACACTTGCTGGCGGCGACGCAAAACATTGTGCAGGGGCTGATTTTTCACCGGGGCGGCAAGATCGCAGAGATCGCGAAGCTCAAGCTGTCGCCCTTTGTCGAAGGCCTCAAGCCGGTGCAACTGCACACCGGTGAAAGCCGCCTGTGGAACCCCGACCTGAGCCCCTACCGCCTCAAGGCGCCGCCCGACACAACCGGCCCACAGGTCGTGAAAGTCGACGAACACCACTACCACGTCGGCCAGGACCCGATCACCGAAACCCATCATCTGCTGCATCCGCAGCGCCCCGAGGCCTACCGCCCGGCGATCAGACTCAACGGCGACGGCGCCTGTGTGCTGGAAGGCGAGCAGCCACGGCACTGGAGCGACGCGCAACTGATGCGCCGCCTGGGGCCGCAGACGCAAGGGTTGAGCGACGCGCAGCTTGAGCAAGTGCGCCTGATCAGTGGCGTTGACCACGATGCCTTGCGTCACCTGTACGCCAACAACCAACCGACCCCGCCGCTGTTGGCCGACACCTTGAAGCGCTTCAACAGCGCCAGGCAGGTCGACGGCGACATCCAGAAGGTACGCGGCGGCCAGGCCCTGGACCCGAGCGCCTACTGGTTCGAGCAGATGGTCACCGAGCTTAAGGGCTGGCCTAAAAGCAAGGCGCTGCATGTGTACCCGCGCGCCGACCTCAGCGGTATGGCTCATGAGTTCGGCAACCCGAACGCTAGCGGGCGCAATGTGTTGAAACTGAGCACCGCCGAGGTGTTGTCGGGCCGTTTACCGGAGAAAGTCCTGGCGTTTCTCGACCCCTCGCAGGCCAATAAACTGCTCGGTGAAACCCTGCCCGCCGAGCAGCAGGTACAGGCCCTGCGCGAGCGGCTGGCCGATTACGTCAAGCAGCAAAGCGAGTCGCTGATCCGCCATCACTCTCACCCGCAGGAAGCCTCAGCGGACCCGCAGATCCAGTTGCTACGCAGCCAATACCCCGACCTGCCGCTGAGTATCGCCCGGCAATTGGTCAGGCATACCCGAGGCAGCGATTTGACGGTAATGAGTGAAGACAAGCGCCTGCCGCTGGCGGTGAAAAACCAGGTGCAGGAAGCCAATTTCGAAGTGACCAGTACCCGATTGTTCGAACAGTTGCACCAGGACCGGTCGCTGTCACCCGAGGCCGAGCGCCTGATCCTCAATACCCTGCGCATCCATAGCGATGCCTTGGGGCGCCTGCAAATCGAAGTGCGCGACGGCGATTTTTTCGGCGACCTCAGGGCCCAGGTCGGCGCCCACGATGCGCCCGACGTGCGGGTGCTGGTACGCGACGACCAAGGACGCTACACAACCTTCGACGCCGACGGTAAACGCCTGCACCGCGCAACAGACTTCTACAGCGCAATGGACCACACCTTGACCAGGGCCAAACCGGCCACCGGCAGCGACAACCTCAGAGACTGGGTGCTGGAACACATCGCGCCTCCGGCAGAGCGTCGTCACGTACTCGCCGAACCGCCGATTCGCATGCGCGCGGCGCGCGAAACCCTGGTGTTGCTGCGCGGCGGTGGCAGCAGCTCCTTGCGCGGCACCTCGCCCGGCAGCGTCGAGCAGCGTATCCGCACCTTGCTGCCCGGCATGTCCGAACAGGGCGTGAAGCCATTTGCCCTGGCCTCGCAAAGCCCCGAGGGGCTCAAGGTGCTGGAGGGCCTGGAAGCCGAGAACAAAGCCCTTACTCACGCGCTGGATGACTACGTGCGCGCCGCCACCCAGTTCCGCCCCGGCAGCCGCCGCGAAGCTATCGCCCGACGTACCCGCGCCTTGTTCGCCGACCGCCTGATGGAAGCCTGGCACGAAGGTTACATCCGCAAGCACGATGAATTCAGCCCCGTGCGCGGTGGCGCGTCGCTGGACCTGTCGACGGCGCAACGGCCAGACTCACTGCCCACCTTGCCCAACCCGCTGCGGCGGGTCACGCACCTGAACCTGCAAGACTGTGACTTCACCTCCGACCGCGCCGACTTCCTGCTGCACTTCCCCAACCTGCGCGTGCTGGACCTGAGCGACAACCTGCTGCACAGCCTGCCCACGGCCATCGGGAACATGCGTTCACTGCGCGAGCTGGACCTGAGCGGCAACCAGATCGCCCTGGACGCCGACGCCGTGGGGCGGTTGCGCCCGCTCTCGCGCCTGCGCGGGCTCAACCTGGCCAGCAACCCCTTGGGCGCCACGCCGGATATCAGCCTGATGCCGGACTTGAACCTGCTTGAGCTGGGCTTTACCGGCATCAGTGAATGGCCGGTTGGCCTGTTTGCCCAGTCGCGTAACGGCGGGTTCACCCTGCACTTGCAAGGCAACCCCATCACCAGCGTGCCCGAGGTCACGCCGGGCTCGGCAGAGGCGGCGGTGGTCGCCCTCACCCGCCTGGACCGACCACGCCTGCGCCCAGACTTCCAGGACCTGTTCGACAGCTACCGTGAATCGTTCGGGCTAGACCCCCAGCGCACCTATGAACCACAGGGCGACCACCAATTCTGGCTGGAAAGCCTGGGTGAAAACGCGCGCAAGCTCTACCGCACGGTGTGGGACGACCTGGAACATGAAAAAGGCTCCCAAGGCTTTTTCGAAGTGATCAAGGCGCTGGAACTGCCGGATTTTTTCGAAGACCCCACCGACGAAGCCCGCTACCAGCGCAACCTTGGCCTGTTGCGCTCACAGGTCAGGACCATGCTGTTGGCGATGGCAAGCGACACTGAACTGCGCGAAAAGCTGTTCATGATGTCCAGCTTCCCCGGCCTGTGCCCGGACGCAGGGCAGCAGATTTTCAGCAACATGGGGGTTGAGGTGCTGGTCAGCAACGCCAACGGCTTCAGCCGTACCAGCGCCGAACGCGAAGAACGCCTGGTCCACCTGGCCAGGGGCGCGGCGCGGCTCAAGTTCGTCAACCACGTGGCCCGCGCCGATATCGCACATCGCCTCAAGCCGGTGGAGCAAGGCGGCCTGGGCCTGTTGCTGACCTCGCAACGGGTCGACAGCGAGCCGGGCACGGTGGATGAAGTCGAGGTGCACCTGGCCTACCAGACCCGCCTGGCCAGACGGCTGGATTTGCCCTGGATCAACGAGCACATGCTGTACCGCCGCACCTCCGAAGTCAGCGACGCAGACATCGAGCGGGCCTACAACGCCGTACAGGCATTGAGCGAAGGTGACGGGCTGGTGGACCAAATGCTGCTTGAGCCGTATTGGGAGCAGTTTTTGCGCGAACAGTACCCCACCGAATACGCGCAGCATGAGCAGCACATCGACGAGCAGTTCGAGCACCTGGACCACTTGCACAGCGAGCAGCAGGCCTACGCGCTGGAACCTGACGACAGCCGGCGCGACACCCTGAAAAGTCTCGCCGAACAGTTGAACCTGAGCCAGGCACAGGTGCTGACCGGCGAGCCGATGCCCGACGCGTTATACAGCCAGGTGCTCAACAGCCTGGGGGATCTGCGCAAGCAGTGGCTGCGTGAGCAGACGCATTTGCTGCTGAACCGGGCCGAGGTAACGCCAGAGCGGCCTCAAACCTCCGAGTCCCAGACCACCGTGACCACCCCCGAATAAGTGGTGCCGGGCTGCTTGAGCATCTCGGTCACGTGCTCCTTCTGGACCTCAAAGTGCAGGGTACCGGGGCGGTTGTTCACGTAGTGCAAGGCCTGGAATAGCTCGGTGCCCACGCCGTCGAGGCGCAGCGGCAGCTTGTTCACGGTTTGCCCGTACTGGTCGTTCAGACCGAATGGCAGGCTCACGGCGACCTGCAACGGCACCTCGTCGCCTGCGCCATTGCGCAGGCCGCAGGTGTTGCCGATGACCAGGCTGCATTCGAGGGTCATCTTGAAGCGCGAGCTGGCGGCGATGCGGAAGGTTTGATCGCGAAACAACCTTGCGGGCTGTCGCCCGCGATTGAGCCAGGCCTGCCAGCCGCCTTCGGGCAGCAGTTCAACACGATTGCCCCCAGGTGGAAGATCAATCTTGAGAATGTGCTCTACCGTTAGATTGAAGTTAAAGGTGAGTACCTCGTCATTGGGAATGTAAATGTCACCGAAATCGAAATCCTTGCCAGGCCCTATGCCGTAAGAAATAGACCCTGTGTACTGCCCCGCCTCCATGGCTAACGGGTTAGGCGTTCTCAACTCATAGGCATACTCAAGCATGCTGAAATTAGACGAGGGAACGTCAAACGGCGTCGGCATGGCGCACGTCCCGACGCCTTCCGGCACAATCCAGAACCACAGCCTTAACGTTGTCCCCGCCGCCCACATTCCCGTGTATTGGCACGGGGCTGGCGGGTAAGTCCAGTTAATGGGCAGTGGGCTCCAGGCATGAACACCAGGTGGATTGGTCGTATTAAAGCGGCTGCCGACGCCAGAAATACGCATCTCAACGACGCTTCGCTCTCCCGTCGACGACACCACATCCAGACTGCGCCAATCGGACGGAACCTTGAACATCAAACCCTGGCGAGGGTCTGTGTGATTGGCCTGTATCGGGCCGTTGGCCATGAACCTGACCGCCGTGGTGCGGATGCTGAAAATCCCGAGTGCCTCGCACCTTGCCGGCATGTGCCCAGGGCACACTCCACTTTGCGGGGTGGTGTTGATGAACTTGTTTTTCATCGGGTCGAACTGGTTGGGACGGAACTCTGCCGTAATGTCTTGCGTGGCAGCCTGGGTAAGGTGTGCGACAAAGCACAACGGCAAGCCCAATACCAGCGCTCGCCACGTAGTGCTCATGAATCGAGTTTTCATTTTCATACTTCCACTTCGGAACACACGCTACTCGAGAAGGTAACCAACGACGACCCCGTCAGAGCCGCCCTCGGGGGTGTTGGGGAGGGCGCTCAGTCCTGCAACGCCCTTAACTGAAAGGCACCGGTCTCAAGGCGCCAGAAAATCAAACACGATATGCACCGTGCCGTAGTAATCGCCGCCCTTGTAACCGGTCTGCGGTTCGATGGCGGCGATCTCCAGCTCGGCGCGACGGCCAGCCCTGGCCTCATCGGCGTTGATCACTTCGGTCGAATCCAGGGTCAGGGGCACGCGGTTGAACAGCACCTGAAGGTCAATCCGGTTCTGGCCGCTCAGCAGGTACGGGGTGTCGCCCAACCGCGCGGCGACGCCGCCGTTGAGGTTTTTCACATCGAAGTTCTTACGCAGGTGACTCAGGCGCGACGTCACCAGGTCCCAGGCCAATACCTGGTCGCGGCCCATCCAGTCCGGCTCGGAGGGCAGCACGTAGGCTTCGTGGATCGGAATGGTCACCGACACATCGAAACTCTGGCGCTCCTGAAACGCCTGCGCCTGCCCACCCCACAAAACCGGGGCCATCAGCGCAGCCACTACCGTTACTTGCTTGAACATTGTCATCACCCGTTGCTGTTGACGGTCATCGGTTTTTTGTCCCGGCCTTCAACCATCTGGAAGCTGAACTGGCGCTCGGGTTTCTTCTCGAACACCAACTGGCGACCGGGCAGGATGTGGTGCTTGGTGGTGGGCTCACACTCGGCTTTGTTGGCCACCGAACAGTCGCGGAACTCGTCGAGCACCACCACGCTGTTGCCGGCGTTGCGCAGGCTGTACTGGGTGGCGGTCTCGTTGATTTGCGTGTCGAAACGCGTGTCTTTGGGCCGCACGAAAAACACCGTGCCGTAGCCGGCCAGTACGTTGACCCCGGCCGCCAGGCCTTTTTTGTAGTCGCTGCGCTCTGCCTCGGTCACGGCGAAGTCGTCTTCCTTTTCCGGGACCACGGGGATGAACCGCACGCGGAAATAACGCTCCTTGTCGCGCTGGCCCATGTACAGCAAGCGCGTGCCCTGGCGCCCGCCGGCCGGCACGATCAGCCGCGCCGGGCTGGCCATCAGGCCGTCGCGGTTGGTGGCGCTGCCCTTGGCGTCGGTCATCGAGGCGACCGGCACTTCCTTGGAGGTGCCGTCGGCGTTATAGACAATCTCCAGCACATTGACCTTGATAAACGCGGTGCTGGTGCCGCCGTTGTAAACCCGCTTGAGGTAGGAACTACGATCACCTTCCAGGTAGTCGTACACCACGCCCACGTTGATCGCCGGCCCCGCCTGTGCCGCCAGCGACGCCAATACCAACCCGATCCCTAACACTGCCTGTTTCATGTTTGCTTACGCCTCATTGATTGAACGCGGCCCGCCACGCCAAAGTGCCGGCGGGCCGTTGCAGATGGCCCGCTTAAACTTCCGAGTCCCAGACCACCGTGACCACCCCCGAGTAGGTGGTGCCGGGCTGCTTGAGCATGTCGCCCACCTGTTCTTTTTCGACTTCAAAATGCAGGGTGCCGGGCCGGTTGTTCACGTAGTGCACGGCCTGGAACAGCTCGGTGCCCACGCCGTCGAGGCGCAGGGGCAGCTTGTTCACGGTTTGCCCGTACTGGTCGTTCAGGCCGAATGGCAGGCTCACGGCGACCTGCAACGGCACCTCGTCGCCCGCGCCATTGCGCAAGCCGCAGGTGTTGCCGATCACCAGGCTGCATTCGAGGTTCATCTTGAAGCGCGAGCTGGCGGCGATACGGAAGGTCTGGTCGCGAAACAACCGTGAAGGCTGACGCCCGCGATTGAGCCAGGCCTGCCAGCCGCCGTCGGGCAGCAGTTCGATGCGATTGCCACCGGGCGGCAGGTCGACCTTGAGGATGTGTTCCACCTGCAGGGTGAAATTGAAGGTGGCGACGTTGTCGTTGGGGATCATCACGTCGCCGAAATCAAAATCGGCACCCGGGCCCATGGAGTAGGTGATAGAGCCGCGGTATTCGCCCGCGCTCATGCTCAGTGGATTAGGGGTTTTGAGTTCGTAGCCATATTCAAGATGGCCATAGTTCATCCTCGGAATCTCGGTACCCGCAATGACGCTGCAGGCGCCCGCGTTCTCAGGAACGATCCAGAAGAACAACGCAAAGCTCTGCCCCGCCGCGAAGTAATTAATGGGCTGACAGGGAGGCGGCGCTCCATACCAATAGGTATTCCAGGCGGCCGACGTCGTGCCCCAGGCCGATACACCCGGCGGTCGTGGCAGGCTCCATTGAGCCCCGATACCCGCAATCCTCATCTGGACAGTTTCTACCTCTCCCGTGCCTACATGGGTGACTTGCAAGTCACGCCAGGCGGACGGCATCTTGAAGTAGGCGCTCTTGCGCGGGTCATCGGCATACGCTGGAATCGGCCCGTTTGAAGCCGCCCTGAATTGTGTATTACGGATACTGAAGGTATTGACCGCCTCGCACTTGGCCGGGACGTGCCCGGGGCACAGCCCGCTTTGCGGCGTGGTGTTCTTGAACTTGTTGCTCATCGGGTTGGTGGGGTCGGGGCGGAACACCGCCGTGATGTTCTCGACAAACCCCAGCGCCGGCAGACTGACGCCGCCCAAGGCCAGCGCCAATGCGCACGGCGCCAAGAGTTTTTTGGTGACGGTTATCAAAGTCATAGAAATTCCAGTCCGAACCGCCGTCAACCGGCGGTTTCGGCCTTTTGGTTAGCTTCGGCCAGGGTGTCCGGCGTGCAGCGCAGGTCACCGATCATCAACACGTCGTTTTCATTCGGCGCGTTGCTCGGGTCGAGGCGGAACTGGCAGAGCAACTGGTTTTGGTAACGCACTTGCAGGGTCGGCGAGCTGGCGCTCATTTCCATCGAGAAGAACCCGTCCACTTCGCTGACCCCACGGCTGGCGTGGTTGATCACGTGATGGCCCTTGAGCGGCGCGCCACGTTCGTCGAGCAAGCGCCCGAGCACGGTGACGGTCTTCATCACCGAGATCTTGCGGTAGTCCACGCCCCCCTTGTTCAGGTGATAGCTGGAGCGCGTCGGCTGGATGTTGGCCGCCGGCGGGTAGTTGCCTTCGAAGTCGAAACTGACGCTGCTGCTCTTGTAGGCCGACACCGGCACGTAGTTGCGCCCCGGCCGCAGCAGGGTGCTGCCGCCGCCCAGGTCGTCGGCGCGCAGGGCGATGTCGTCGAGGTCGGTTTCAAGGTCGATGATCATGCCCGCGCCGTTGCCCTGGTACTGGCTGCTGAGCAGCATCTGGCCGGCACCGGCGACGAAGGTGCTGTTGAGGTTCAAGCCACCGGTGAGTTCGCCGTTGTAGGAACTGCGCTGCAGGAAGCCGTCGCCGCTGACCGCACTGGTATTGAAGCTGGCCGTGCCCGACAGGCCGACGCCGTAGGTGTCGGTGATCGCGGTGGCCGAGACGCTTTGCAGCACGTGGTCGGTGAGGTCCTGGCGGTACGTGACCGAGGCGTTGTTGTCGCGCCCGCCGTCACGGGCGGTGCGGCTGCCGAGGCTGCCGGAAATCTGCCGGCCGTCGCTGCCCAGGTTCACGCTGAGCGACACATCGACCCCGCGATTACGCTTGTCGCTGGTACCGGTAGTGCCGGGCCGGTCGAACACCGAGAAACGCCAGTTGGCATCGCTGCCCAGGAACGTGTCGTGACGGCTCCAGCCCAGGTCGATGCCGGCGCCTTCGATATTGCCCTCGCTGTGGGACAGGCGCATGTTCGCGCTGTTTTTGGCGTCGAAACGGTGGTTGACCGACAACGCGGTATTGCTCGTCTCGCCGACAAAGGTGTTGCGCCGCAGACGGGTGCCGTCGGGCAGGGTTTCGTAGGTGTCGCGGGTGTCGAGCCAACTGCGGTTGTGGCTGAACACCAGGTTGGTCGCGCCAAAGGAATAGAGCCCTTGCAGGTCCATGCCGGTGCCGTGTTCCTGGGTTTGATACAGGTTGGCGTAGAGGCTGGTGTTGTTGGCCACGGTCCAGTCGACCGAACCGCCGTATTGCAGTTGTTCGCGCACCTGGCGGGCCGACAGGCCGAGGATCACGCGCGGGTGCAGCAGGTAGTTGATCGACGCACCGGCGGTCATCGCGCCCGAGGCTTGTTCATCCCAGTTGCTGAGCAGCTTGGTCTCGCGCCCGGCGAACAGGTTGTAGCGCCAGCGGTCTTCGGCATTGCGCCAGTTGCTGGGCTTGTACACCAACTCCTGGGTGGTGCTGGTGGTGAGGCCGTCTTCGATCAGGCGCACTTCCACCTCGTAGATACCGCCGGGCAACGGCCGGGTATCCAGGGTTTGCAGGCCGGCGGCGACCGCCTGGGTGTTGATCAGCAAGCCGTTGCGGTAGATCTCCACCGCCGCCTGACGGTTGGCGGTGACGTAGATCGGGTACACGCTGGGCTTGGCGTTGTTGATGGCTAGGCTGTCGGAACTGCCGTACATCACGCCCAGCGCCGTGTCGGGGCTGGCGCCGAAGCTGCGCAGTTGGCGGGTGAGGCCATCGGAATTGGGGGTGAAGTGGCCCAGGCGGAAGAACTGCCCTTCCATTTCACGCTGGGTGTAAAGCTCGTGGATCGCGTGGCGCATAGGTTCGTCATCACCGCTCTGACGCGCCAGTTGCAGGTTGAACACCTGGCTCCAATTACCCACGCTGGAACTGGCCTGCAGGCCGTAACGCCCGCCCAGGCTTTCTTCTTGGCCACCGTTGAGGTTGAGCTGGTTGTTGATGATCAACCCCAGGCTGCCACCTTCGGGCTGCTCGTAGAAACGCGGGATGTCGGCACTGCGTTCGACGTCTTGCGTGAGGATCGACAGCTGTGAGCTCTCAAGGTTGTAGAACGCCGAGATCATTTTTTCCGGGCAGGACTGGTTGCAGGCGCCCAGCGCGACACCTTTCTCCAACACCGCTTGCCAGGTGTCGCGAGTCGCGGCCGGGACCTTGCTGTCGCCGGTGTCGGTGAATTCGAGCAGGGTGACGCGGTCGTCGCGCGACAGCACGATCAACGCTTCGCCGAGCAGTTGCTCGTCGAGGTCCACGCGCACGGCCAGCGGCACCTCGAAAAAGTGGTCGGTAAACCCTGCGGGCAGGCCTTGGGCCTGGGTAATCAGGCTGCCGGGGGTCGAGGCAGGCGCAGCCAGGGCACTCGTACAAATCAACAGCGCAAGCGCAGCCGCGATGGGGGTCATCGGGAACATGGACGGATACTCTGAATGCCTAGAGACTAAGAAAACCAGGCCGGCGCACAGGGGAGAGGGGCACGCCGGCCTGCAAACAGCGCTCGCGGTCAGCGAGCGCTCATGTGCATCAAAGTGCTGGCAGTACCGCGTCGAACACCACCGGCATCACTGCGGTGTAGGCGCCGCGCTGAGTGGCCGTAGGCTTGGCGGCGACGATGCGCATTTCAGCACCCACGCCTGGGGTAGAGTCCGCCTCGTTGACCACTTCCTGCGGGGTGCCGGTCAGGGTCACGCCGTTGAGGGTGGTGGTGAGCGGAATGTTCTGGGTGGTATTGCCGTTGAACAGCATCGCCGGGCCACCTTCGATGTAGGCATGCACCGAACCGTTGGTGTTGCGGATGTCGTAGATGGCGGTCAGGGGCGCCAGCTCACCGCTCACCACGTTGTAGTTCATGGTTTCGTCGCGGCCCCAGTTCGGGTCACGTGGCTGTGCATGGAACACGGTGGTAGGGATGTTCGCCTTGAGGTTGACGGTATGGCTGGCTTCGCCGGCAGCGACTGCTACCTGGGAACTCAGCGCAATAACAGCCAGTGGAACAGTGATCGCTAACTTCTTGAACATGGGTCAATACCTATAGGTTTTCAGCATTAATTGGATCGTTGCTAGTTGAATTCAAAGCCAGGGCTTTAGCTGACTCACAACGAACTACGTTGCGCAAAGTTGAACTAGTGCAACGCCGGGCAATGATCCATGAATGTCAAAAACAGGTATGCAGGCCGCTTCCCACGCGGGCGTAGCTTAAGGAAACTGCGTTCGCGGGAAAAACATGGCCTTTTGCCAAAACTTATAATTCAACTGTAAGAATCGGACTACACACTAACAAGTTGCTGTTTGAGTGGGTATGAAACTGTCAGAACGGTACCACAAAAGTGCCTATTCACGTTAAACGAAAGTGCAAAATTGGAGCTTTAACTCTAATAACTAGTTATAGACTTACATAGAGAGAACCGTCCACGGTTTTTTTGCGGTTTTACGCTCGGCCTGCCTCGCCATACGGCCGTCGACCGTTGGTCGCGGCCCTCTGTTCAGCGCTAAAGATATATCTTAAGTTATGTCTAAATCTTTCACAGAGCGACGAACATGCGCGATCACCCTCACCACCGCGACCCCGGCAACGACCCTGACGGCTTCGAAAAACGCCCCGGCCGTGAACGCGGCGGCCGTGGCCCCCGCGTGTTCGCACCGGGCGATTTGAAATTGCTGCTGCCGGCGCTCATCGCCGAACAACCGTGCCACGGCTACGACCTGATCCGCCGGATCGAAGGCCTGTTCGACGGCGCCTACACCCCGAGCCCAGGCGTGATCTACCCGACGCTGACCTTCCTGGAAGAGAGCGAGTTGATCAGCGGCGACGCCGAAGGTGGAAAAAAACGCTACACCATCACCGACGCCGGACGTCTGCTCTTAAGTGAACAGACGGTTGCGCTGGACGGCGTACGCATGCGCATCCAGCTGAGCAAACGCTCGCTGCGCGGGCATGACCGCCCGCCGCAAATCCACGAGGCGGTGCACAACCTGCGCCATGCCTTGCATTCACACCACGGGCGTTGGAGCCCGGAAGAAATCGCACGTGTCGCGGCGCTGCTCAACGGCACCGCTCAAGCCATTGCCGACGGGAAATCCTCATGAATACACACGCCATCCACCGCGTTACCCACGAGATCAAACGCCGCCGCCTGCAGGTGTTGCGCGTGGTCGATATCACCCCGCGCATGCGCCGCATCACCCTGGGCGGGCCTGAACTGGCCGGGTTCGTGAGCCTGGGCAGCGACGACCATATCAAGCTGCTGTTCCCACAGAACGCCGCCGAGCAGGCCGCGCTGCAAAGCCCGACCTTCACCGTCAAGGGCGACGGCCCGCAGCCAGCCATGCGTGACTACACGCCACGGCGTTTTGACCTGGACCTTGGCGAGCTGGATATCGATTTCGTGCTGCATGGCGATGGCCCTGCGTCCACCTGGGCGCAACAGGCCCAGCCGGGGCAACACCTGTATATCGGCGGGCCACGGGGCTCGCTGATCGTGCCGGATATCTTCGACAGCTACCTGCTGATCGGCGACGAAACCGCGCTGCCGGCCATCGGTCGTCGCCTGGAGGAACTACCCGCCGGGCGCAAGGTGCTGGCGGTGATTGAGATTGCCGATTTGGCGGAGCGGCAAACGCTGGAAAGCGCCGCCGAGGTCGACATCATTTGGGTGGTGCGGGGCCAGGATGACCTACTGGAGTGCGTGCGCAACCTGACGCTGCCCAGCGGCACGCTGTACAGCTTCGTCGCCACCGAAACCAAGCTGTCGCGCCAGGTACGCCGCGTGCTGCTGGACACCCATCAGGTCGATGAAGATTTTCTGAAGGCCGTGGGTTACTGGCGCGCCGAAGGTAGCGACGACGAGTAACCCCCCGTGTGGGAGCGGGCTTGCTCGCTCCCACAGGTTTTATTGCGTTCGCTTGAGCGCCTTATCCAGCCCCACCACTGCCAACGCAATCAACACAAACCCCGCCAAGATCCCTGCGGCATTCACAAACACCTGTGGATAACCGAGGGTGCTCACGTCGATGAACGGGTACTGATACTGCCCGAGCAAATTCCCACGCAGCAGCGCATAGGCGAAGTACACCAGCGGGTAAATCACCCAGGCGCCGATGTGTTTGAGGTGCAAGGTGCCCTTGGGCACACAGCGCCACCAGTAAATAAAAAACAGCACCGGCATGACGTCGTGGAGCAGCTCGTCGGCGACCAGTTGAAAGCCTTCGGGCTGCCACAAATGCCGCAGCAACAGGCTGTACGCCAGGCCCACCACCAGAATGCTCACCGCGATTGCGCTGCTGACCCTGGGGGCGAGAAAAAACCGCTTCGCCGCGCTATCGCGGTTCACCACGGCGTAGCTCAACACCACCACCGCCAGGGTGTTGGTGAGTACCGTAAAGAAACTGAAAAAGTTGATCAGCCCGCCCAGCAGGCTGGCGCCGGTGGACCAGCGCGAATAGAAAATAAGGTATTGCTGAATCGCCAACCCCACCCAACCGGCCAGTGCGGCCGCTGCCGTAAACCGCTTCATTGCCTTCAGTCCAACGGGCGTTTGGTGCGCATCAGCTTCACGTACAACCCTTCGACTTTCTCCCGCGCCCACCGGGTTTTACGCAGGAACGTGAGGCTCGACTTGATGCTCGGGTCGCTCTTGAAGCAGCGGATATCAATGCGCTCGGCAAGGCCTTCCCATTCGTAATGTTCCACCAGGGTGGTGAGGACGTGTTGCAGGGTCACGCCGTGGAGGGGGTCGTTGCTTGTCGCGGTCATGCCGGGGCCTATGAAAAACGGTTGAGGAAGGCGCACACCTTATCACCCCGCCCGGCCAGTTATAAAAAGTTCCCGCTTGCGGCGAAAAAGAGATGTTATATTGTAACCATTGCTTTCAAATCTTTTCGCCGTATTGCCAAGGAATGTCCGATGTCCCTCTCTTCCCTGTGGCGCTTGACCCCGCTTGCCGCCGCCCTGTTGATCTGCTCCGAAGCCCACGCCCTTGAGCTGCCACCCCAAGTCATCACCGGCAACCCGCTGGGTAGCGAACAGCTGGCGTCGCCGACCACCGTGCTCGAAGGCGATGACCTGACGCTGCAGCAAAAAGGCAGCCTCGGCGAAACCCTGAACAAGCAGCCGGGCGTGTCGTCCTCGTATTTCGGCCCAGGCGCCAGCCGGCCGATCATTCGCGGCCAGGATGGCGACCGCATCCGCATCCTGCGCAACGGCGTGGGCGCGCTGGATGCCTCGTCACTGTCCTACGACCACGCGGTGCCGCTGGACCCGGTCAACGTTGAGCGCGTTGAAATCGTGCGCGGCCCGGCGGCGTTGTTGTATGGCGGCAGTGCCATCGGCGGCGTGGTCAACACCTTCGACAATCGCATCCCCACCCAAGCCATCGAAGGCATCCACGGTGCCGGTGAGTTGCGCTACGGCGGCGCCGACACCACCCGCAGCAGCGCAGGCAAACTGGAAGCCGGCAACGGCACGTTCGCCCTGCACCTGGACGCCAATGCGCGGGAATTCAATGACCTGAAAATCCCAGGCCAGGCGCGCAGCCGCCATGCGCCGGACAGCGAAGACAGCCCCGGCAAAAATGCTCGCCTGGGCAACAGCGACGGGCGCCAGGACGGCGGTGCCGTGGGCGGTTCCTACACCTGGGATGACGGTTACGCCGGGCTGTCCTACAGCAATTACGACAGCAACTACGGCTCCCCCGCCGAGCAGGCCGTGCGCATCCGCATGAAGCAGGATCACTACGCGTTCGCCTCCGAAATCCGCAACCTGCAAGGCCCGTTCAGTTCGGTGAAATTCGACGCCGGCTACACCGACTACGAGCACCGCGAAATCGAAGACGGCGAGACCGGCACGGTGTTCAAGAACAAAGGTTATGAAGCCCGCGTTGAAGCGCGTCACCAGCCGATCGGCCCGTTCGATGGGGTGGTGGGCGCGCAGGTGACCCGCAATGAGTTCTCGGCCCTGGGCGAAGAAGCGTTCGTGCCGCAGACCGACACCAATGCCGGCGCGCTGTTTATCTTCGAAGAAATGCAGGCCACCGAACGCCTCAAACTCAGCCTCGGCGGGCGCCTGGAACACACCCGCGTAGACCCGGACGCCAAAGGCAACGCGCGCTTTGCCGGCGCCGACAAGAGCAATGACTTCACCGCCGGCAGCCTGTCGTCCGGCGCGGTCTACACCCTGACGCCCATCTGGTCCGTGGCCGCCACCCTGGGCTACACCGAACGCGCGCCGACCTTCTACGAGCTGTACGCCAACGGCGCCCACGTCGCCACCGGCACCTTTGAGCTGGGCGACGCCAACCTGAAGAAAGAAAAAGCCGTGTCCAGCGACCTGGCGCTGCGCTTTGACAATGGCACCCACAAGGGCACCGTCGGCGTGTTCTACAGCCACTTCTCCAATTACATCGGCCTGCTGGGCACCGGTCGTACGCTGAACGATGAAGGTGAAGAAGACGCGAGCGGCATCCCTGAGTACGAATATTCCGGCGTGCGTGCCCGTTTTGCCGGGTTTGAAGCCCAGGATCACTGGAAGCTCGGTGAAAGCGCCTACGGCAAGTTCGCGCTGGAGCTGTCAGGCGATTACACCCGCGCCACCAACCTCGACACCGGTGAAGCCTTGCCACGCATTGCCCCGTTGCGCTTGAACAGCGGGTTGCTGTGGGAGCTGGACCGCTGGCAGGCGCGTATCGACGTCGAACACGCCGCAGGCCAGGGCCGTGTGCCGGATAACGAAAGCGGCACCGACGGCTACACCACCTTGGGCGCGAGCGCCGGTTACCACTTCAATATGGGTGGCAGCCAATGGTTGGCATTTGTGAACGGGGAAAACCTCACCAACCAGACCGTGCGGTATGCCAGCTCGATCCTGCGCGACATCGCCCCGGCGCCGGGGCGCAGCGTGCAGTTCGGGCTTCGCACCACCTTCTAACCCACAGTGCAATTCCCGTGGGAGGGGGGGCTTGCCCTCCTCCCACAAGTGTTTTCGCAGCGACATCGGGTCACTGTTACCAAATCCGAAATGATGCATCTTGCGATTCAGGCTTTCTCTTGGCCCTGACTCCCTTTATCCTTCGCAACAACCTGAAACGTTTCACTTCCTCGGCCGCCCCCATCTTGCTGATTATTCCCGCACGCAAAGACAGCGCTGTCTTACCCCCGACCGCGCCTGGGGATAAATCGCCGGCCTGTGGATAACAGCGCCGCTCCACGGAAAAACCCAAATAACGCTGAACCAAGCCCGCGCCGAATCGTCATCTACAGTGAATGAAGCACGGGGTTACACCTTTATTCCAACGTCACGGAGAAACACACTATGAGCACTGATGGTGCTTCAAGTCCAAGCCGCCTGCTCCCCAGGCTGCTAGGCGTCTTGCTGCTGATCATGGGCCTGGCCTTGTTGGCCGGCGGTATCAAGCTGACGATGCTCGGCGGGTCGTTTTACTACCTGCTGGCCGGTATCGGCATCACCTTGACCGGCATCCTGTTGCTGGCCACCCGTCGCGCCGCGCTTGGCCTGTACGCAGTAGTGCTGTTCGCCAGCACGGTGTGGGCACTGTGGGAAGTCGGCTTGGACTGGTGGCAGTTGGTGCCGCGCCTGGCACTGCTGTTTGCCTTGGGCCTGGTCATGTTGCTGCCGTGGTTTCGCCGTCCGTTGCTGCGTGGCCAACCTGCCCCGCTGGGCACCGGCGCACTGAGCGTGGCCGTGGTGCTGGCCGGCGCCGCCGCCATCGCCAGCCAGTTCACCAACCCGGGTGAGATCAAAGGCCAACTGGACCGCGACGCGGTACCGGGCATGGCCAATGCCGCGCCGTCGCAGGCCGATGGCGACTGGAATTCCTACGGTCGTTCATCCTTCGGCGACCGCTACTCGCCGCTGGCGCAGATTACCCCGGAAAACGCCCACAAGCTGGTCCCGGCGTGGACCTTCCGCACCGGCGATATTCCGGGTGCGGGCGACCCAGGTGAGACCACCGCGGAAAACACCCCGCTGAAAGTCAACGGCATGCTCTACGTGTGTACCCCGCACAGCCAAGTGATTGCCCTGGACCCGGACACCGGCAAGGAAATCTGGCGTTTCGACCCGAAGATCAGCACCCAGGGTGCCGAGAACTTCAAGGGTTGGGCGCACATGACCTGCCGTGGCGTGTCGTATCACGATGACGCCGCCTACGCGTCCGAACAGAGCCCCACCGGCAGCGCCAGCCCGGCCACCGCGCCGACTGCCTGCCCGAAACGCATCTTCGTGCCGACCGCCGACACCCGCCTGATCGCCCTGAACGCCGACACCGGCAAGATGTGCGAAGACTTCGGCGACAAAGGCCAGGTCGACCTGCGCGCCAACATCGGCAGCTTCGCCCCAGGCGGTTACTACTCCACCTCGCCACCGGCCGTGACCAAGAACCTGGTGGTGATCGGCGGCCACGTGACCGATAACGTCTCGGTCGACGAGCCAAGCGGTGTGATCCGCGCGTTCGACGTACACACCGGCAAGCTGGTGTGGAACTGGGACAGCGGCAACCCGGGCGACACCACCCCGTTGGCCGAAGGCAAGACCTACACC
>Ga0308160_10002642_pt1 | contig 21261 bp, 30 predicted proteins | sample PhyFR1_FD_201036 | JGI IMG/M metagenome (GOLD analysis project Ga0308160, IMG submission 201036) | Phyllosphere microbial communities from UC Gill Tract Community Farm, Albany, California, United States - DLSLF.R1 | ecosystem: Host-associated > Plants > Phyllosphere > Unclassified | place: USA...
GCCTAAAGATGTTCATTTCAACCTCACTACTCCTGCATGGATCAACGTCGAGCCTAGACATGGCAAGATCATGAGGGACGCTAGTACCGATGCCCGTATTCGAGTTTCGGTCGATTGGGATAAAGTACCCAAAGATGTCACCCAGGATGAGGTTCACTTTAGCGCAACCGACGGGTCGGAGCAGACATTCATTGTTCCCATCGAGCATTACTCTATACCTGATGGATACTCTGGCTTTGTCCAAGGTGATGGGTATATCGCCATCGAGGCTGCCCACCACTCGTCAAACACTACCGCGGACGAATACGTATTTATCGAAATGGACAATTACGGACGGACTCTCAGCGGGTTAGAGATGTTCCCAATGACCGGCAAGAACTTTACACTCGGTACAGGACCGTCACTTTCTTACGAATTCTTTACCCATTCGTCCGGTCAGACCAATATTACACTCCACATTGGTCCATCCTTGAATTTCTTGGGGAAGAACAAGACATTGGCGTTCGGATTTCAGCTCGATGAAGAGGATCCGATCATCATTCGACCGGTTCCGACATTAGGCATCAATGAGGTTTACCATGTCCCCACTTCCGTCGGGGCTGTTCCGTATGATTGGTATGATGTAGTTGAGAATGAAGTCAGGAAAGTTGTGATCCCTGTAGATCTGGAGGAGAAAGGGGAACATTCGATCACGTTATATGGCATGACTACTGGGGTCATTTTTGAGCGGATCATTGTAGATCTTGGAGGTCTCAAGGCGAGAGGGGGAAGTTATTTGGGTCCACCTGAGAGTGTCCGGTTGTAGAAGTGAGTGGTTTCAGGCAATGGGGTAGGAGTGAATGGAGTCAAGTAAAGGACAATGCATGTTGCTATGTAGGAATTCGACGACCTTTGCCAATGTTGAATGGTCAAACGTGCATTTACGTGGCCGGATATGCATGTTGGTTCTTATATGGTATGTACGTCATGATCTCAGCCGAATCCATACGTTCTGCCTCGCCAAGATCGGGGTATTGGTCCTTCTTTTGTGACTTGCCAGGAGCCACATACCCATTTGACAAGTGGTATCAACCTATGAGCCAAGGGAGTTGATGCTTGAGCTGCCCCAAGGGAAACCTCATTCCTAGTTTCCTGGTTAACTTCAGCTCAAAACGCCCAAGAAACGCCTTAAACTTTGCTGGGCGGCATCTTGCGGCTTGGAAACCGCCGGCCCGAAAAGACTCAGGGAAAGTGACATAACATAGTCAGCGTCGGTCTCCGGTGTTCTTGAGTCCGAACCGATGGCTCCTCGTCAAAGCCCCAGAATAGAATTATCGCTTGGCCCCAGCACTCAGCTCCACACCGGACTAGTGACCCTGTGAACACTTCAGGGAGAGTCACTACATGTCCGAGCACTCCAGGGGGAACACCCATAACACGAACCGTGAGATACCGTGATTTATCCGATTGAATGAAGTTACGAGTCACTTGGAATGATCGTTCCGGGACGATGGTGCTCTCTCCCCCTTCGAGGGGTCCATGGGCCGGGCGGCCCGCTGCATCCGCTGTGAATTTTGATCATTGAAAAGGAGATGGAAGTATCCGGACGACGTACCCCCTAATCTCATCTTGGGTAAGGAAAGATGAGCGACAAAAACGAAAACATCCAAGGAGTCAAGGATGATGCTCCCATCCAAATCGAGGGCCACGATGAAGAAGCCTTCGATAAGAACCCCCAACCAGCAGTTGTTGGATTCACGGGCAAACATGCGGAATTATATACGGAGGCGCTTGAGCGATATGGACAGGATGGGAGTATCGATCCGGCAGCCGAGAAGCGATTGAAGAGGAAGATCGATTTCAGGATTCTGCCTTTATTGGGTGTCTGTTATTTCTTTTACTGTACGTGATCGACTCGAACTCTGTCTTCATGACCCGATACTTACAGCCAGATGTCGACAAGACTACACTATCCTACGCTGCGATCTTCGGCCTTCGAGATGATCTCAATCTTACCGGCGAGGAGTACTCCTGGTTGTCGTCGGTCTTCTACTTTGGTTGGCTTATCTGGGCCATTCCCTCGAATCTCATAATGCAAAGATGCCCCCCAGCTTGGTACTTTAGCTTCAACATCTTCATGTGAGTGACTCGTTTTCTTCGCACCGCCAATCAGGAACGGAGTGGCTGACAGTCAGGTGGGGAGCACTGCTCATGCCTCAAGCTGCCGTCCAGAATTTCGGTGGTCTCACGGCACTTCGAATCCTATCCGGAGCTTTTGAAGCTATCGCCGATCCTGCGCTGATGTTGTTCACTTCGATGTTCTATACTCGGGCGGAACAACCTTCAAGGATCTCTTGCTGGTACGCTTTCAACGGTCTAGGTGTAGCTGGAGGTGGTCTGATCGGTGAGTGTTTCTGATCGTTTTCATGAACAATGCTGATCTAAGGCTACGGAATTGGAAGTATCAAAGGCTCACTTGCTTCTTGGCGATACGAGTTCCTGATCGTCGGAGCATTTTGCGCTGCCTTCGGAATCGTTCTATTCTTCTTCCTGCCAAATTCGCCAGTCACGTTTAGAGGATTCAGCCACGAAGAGAAGTTGATTATGGTCGCTAGAATGAGGAAGAATCAGACTGGAATCGAACAGCGAAAGATCCGATGGGATCACATCAGGGAAGCTGTTCTCGATTACAAGTCCTGGGCCTTCTTATTGTTGGGCGTATTGGGTAATATCCCAAATGGAGGTATTTCGAATTTCAGTACTTTGGTCATCAAGGGGTTGGGATTCGAGTAAGTCATTCTGCGAAAGTCAAGTATCAGCTAATGATATAGCACTCTTCATACTGCTTTACTTGGTATCCCTCAGGGTGTTTTGGTGTGTATCTGGATCGGAGCCGGTGCTATCCTCAACGAGAAATTACCCGCCAACAGCCGAACTATCGTTTGTGCATTGTTCATGCTGCCAACTATTGGAGGTGCCTTGGGTTTCCTCTTAGCTCCCGATGACGCTTATGTCGGTCGACTTATCTGCTTGTGAGCTGAAGGATTGTCCTGTCTTGAATGAAGCTGACATTGATAGCTATCTCACCGGTAGTTACCAATCATCTTTCGGTGAGTACCCTCAAATAAATCTGGAGGGTCATATCCTGATACGTCAGTCTTGTCTTTGTCCTTGATCACCTCAAACGTCGGAGGACAGTCAAAGAAGATGATCGTCTCCGGTATGATCTGGGTAGGAGCCTGTATTGGTAATATCGCCGGGCCATTCTTCTACAAACAAGACCAAGCCCCAGGGTATCAGCTCGGAATCGGTTCGATCCTAGTCTGCAATTGCCTCGAACTATTGCTTTTCATTTTCTTCCGATACGCCTTCAAGTGGGAGAATAAGAAGAAGGACAAGATCAGGGCTGAACGTGGACCAGTTACGGCAGATGAGCTGAATGCTACTGCTTTCCAGGATTTGACGGATCAGCAGAATCCTAACTTTACATACGTTTATTAGGGGGCGAGGTAGTAGCAATATAGAGAGAAACCGCCGGTCGTCATAATGTATACATTCTAGCAGACTACAGACAAAAGGCATGGTACAGATGTGCAGTGCTCCCAAGGTGACCAGGTTACGTGACTTCATTGGCTGAGTACCGACTTCGAGCCCTGATTGCAGGACCATACCTCATGAGTATGATTGGCGTAGGTCTTGATTAATCAGCTCTGCCACAATTACTCGCTCAAGACGAACTTACGCAAGTGCCAAAGCGATAAAACCTACGACCGTTGATGCCCAATGAGTTCCGAGATTCTCGTACATCTGCGAAGCAAACAGAGGGAAGATAGCGCCGAATAATGATCGGACAACGGTAGCGGCAGCAAGAGCAGTAGCAGCCGACCAGATGTATACGTCGACAATGTAATTGGTCCTTAGAGTTGTCAGTTGAAAGCCAGTGTCACTAGGAGAAGACTGACAGACTGACAAAAAGACCTAGTATGGCTGTTCCTAGTAACACCATCGCCAATAACGGGCTCACCCAATGTACGTCCGGCCCGCTCGTCCATGCGAACCAGAACATAGACACGACCAGTGAGCAGGAACAGATCACCGAAAGCTCGAGACGTTTCTCGGGCTTGACTGGAGTAGGAGCCATCGCAGCGACGTGTTTCAAGTATCGGGGCTCGATCACCGTCATGAAGCTGCGCAGTCAGTGTCAAACCAGACGAGCATTGAATTGTACTCACAAGACTGTACATAGTGTACCACCTGCAAAAATCGACAGGAAGACTAGACCGTTTTGCCCGGGATTGAAGCCATGGTTGACGACGAAAACGAACGGGAATGCGGGGAACTGGAAGGTAAGCATCGCGAAAGAGCCCTTTTCGCCCTGTAACTAACCAATAGGTACATAATTCCGTAGACGACCGACTGATAGAGGATGATTGCAGCCAGCATCGGCTCGTGGGCGACCATGATGAATGGCTTGAACAGGATGTTGTGAACACGAGATTTGAAAGATTGATCTAGTTTTTCCACTTGTTCATTAGTAGTGAAGGCCGCATAGGAAGAAGGACTCACAAGGAGCGTACCATCGCTCGTCACCAGTCTCCTTTCGCATGCGCATAGCTTTCTGAGCCAGTATCTTCGGCGCTGCCCATCAGCTCCTACTCGTCAAAACACGGTTTCACGCACGATACGTCTCGGGTATGCCAAACATGATGAGTAGGGTGCAGAATCCGGCGAATATCGAGGTAGCCCAGAAGACCCATCTCCAAGTCTGCTCTCAGTGAACAGAAGCTGCTTCGTTACTCACAGTGCCAGATACCTCGATAAATCCGGATATGATGGGTCCGATGGAGGGACCTGCAAAAGGACTTAGACAGAATATACCTAGATGGCGTCAGCTTCTTAACTCAGGGGCTTCTGGCGAGAATGAGCAAAACAGGGACGCAAAGCTTACTCATAGCCTTTCCTCTCCTGTCCACGTCCCAGATATCACTCAGCACTGCTCCAGCATTACTGATCGGTACCGAGGCGAAGACACCGCTGAGGAATCGAATAATCAACAATCCAGGCAAATTGGTGACTAGGGCGTTTGCGATCTGTAGGGCCGTGTAAATGATATAAGGGTAAAGGAATATTGGTTTCCGGCCCCATATCTCAGAGGCTGGTCCCCAGACTATCGGACCGAATACGTAGCCAGCTAGGAACTACTTATCAGCTGGTAGATCGGCGCGTAAAGGATGTACTGACGAGGGATATGCAGAGTACAGCTACGGGCATCCCATCAAGCGGGAACTCCGCTTGCAACGCGTCGGCGATCCCGGAAGGTATCGAGGATGAGAAGGTGGAATTGAGCGTGAGTAGTCCCGACGCAAAAGTCAAGAACCAGCGATATTTTACACCCCAATTCTGATCATTAGCTTGAGCCGGCCATGAACTTACCTTTGGGTTGCTCCTTTCTCCAGGATCGAAACGGACCTCCCATGGATCTGTGACTTGTTCAGATAGATTGCGACCAACATCATCATGTCCGGCTTCTCCTCTCACCCCTTCCCCACCCAGATTTCCTATGAGCTTCTCTTCATCCTGTTCGGCATGCTTTGTCGGGACGTCGACCTGGGCATCAGCATTATCATTGATACCAAAATGATCGTCCTACCACCGTGAGTTCAGACCGGGCAGACATGGGGGATGACAAGCAACATTGCGCTAGTCATCCTCCCTGTTCTAGTCATAGCTATAGCTCAAAGGTATCGATTTAACCTTCAAGGGGAAGGCGCAATTTATCCGAAGACTCGGCATCCACTCGGCATCCCTCTCGTCCGCGGATAAACGGTGAATATCAGAGGAGAATATGTGGAGGATGTGGAGGCCAGACAGCTGCAGCTCGTGGGAGTGCATGTAGTCGACGAGATAGAGGTGGATGGGATGAGGTGCAGCACTGCCATCCACATAGGACTCATTTCCATGCCTCGCAATGAACCCTTGGGGCTTCTCGGGATCAGGACGTCCAGAAGTCCAAACGGGCAGGAGCGAGATGCAAGCCCGTAGAGGTCAACCGGCAGCAAGTCATACATAGGTTTATAAATAACGACCTCCTGTATTGCAGAGGATAATCACAAATGAGCTACGTATGATGAAGTGTATGGGATAGATCCGAATGGAATGGCAAGTGGTACAGCTGGGAAGGTAGGGCGATTGGAGGTGGGCTGGGAATGGTAATGTATGAAGTGGTTTCAAAAAGGGGACTTCCAGTCGCTGGAAGTGTATGTAGGACCGAGGTCGAGGCGTTTATAGCCTCGGGCCAGTGGATTTGGGATTGTTGGTGGAGGTGGGTGGGAGAGTGCTCTTGGCTTCAGAAGCGGAGGGGGGAATCTTCGAGGCTGCGGTACCGCTACCGGTCTTTGGGACGTTACTGCCTCCTGCTCCAGACGTCACAGAATCAGTCCTCGCTTTATTGAATTCTACTGGCCAACGAGCTGCTCGGTCCCCACCCGTGGCTGTTTTGTACACACCTATGGCTTCTACGAGGTCTTTCGTCGCTGCATCGAGCGAAGCTGCGGTTTCTTTAGGAGTGGGCATGATTCTGGTGTAAATGTAAGCGAAAAGTTGAATTGGAAAGTCTTGTTCGATGTTTGAAGAAAACAGTTCTTTCTCTCTTCATGTAGCTGTATATATGTAAGCTCGGCTTTCTAACCCATGGGTTTCAGACCCCGTATGAAAGGTCCCCATCCTTTGTCTGACCCCGTTTGAAAGGTTACCCGGTACTTGGAAACGCTGACCGCAGAAAGGAACTAAGCCAAAAGCCTTCCAAGCCAAATCACCGACAGGTTGATCCTTTTATATCCTCTCTTAAGGCGAACGAGCGTGTGGAGCTAAGAGAAATACATGGAACATGGAATGCTTTGGAACTACAAAGTAAGCATAACAGTCTTGATCTCAAATGCCCTAAAAGTAAGATCGATAACATCCCTATCCAGATCGGTGACCACATCCAATTCCTCCAGATGATCCTCCAAGATATTCACGATAGTAGCCTTCGAGATGTGAATCTTGGACGATAACTTGACTACACCTCGACCACCCATATTTTCGTGCAGACGAAGGATGACCGTCTTCGTCTTGCCTTCAGCGAAGGAATGGGAGTCAAAGTCGTTTTCGCCTCTCTTGATCGTTTCTAGCATGACATTTGGTGCGCCTTCGAGGGTATATGGGGCGGTCCTATATTCTTGCGAAATGGAATGGTCGATGACTATCATCAGCGCTTGCTAGTGAAGATTTTGTCTCACTCTTTAATGGGTTGTTGAAAGCATGAGCAACCTGCTGAATATCACTACTCTCATATGTACCCAAATGGGGGTAGATAGCGAACGAAAACTCCTGTTTTCCCTGATCAGCTTCGGGATCAGGTTCAGTTGGCCCCCTGAGCAAACTCAAGGTCATTGTATTCCCCTGCGTCGAGTATCCGTATTTACAGTCATTGATAAGTGCGACTCCGTACCCATACTCGGAATAATCGGCGAATTTATGAGCGGGAACTTCAAATTTAGCGGCATCCCACGAGGTGTTTCGGTGGGTGGGTCGTTTGGTTACTCCAAAAGCGACGTCGTATGTCGCTTCCTGAGCCCAGAGGTCAAGGGGTAATTCGAACTTCAGTAGACGATGTCGTTCGTGCCAATCGACGTGGCAGTCGAATCGGAGCATACTCCTGGCATCTTTGCGAAGCGAGGCGGGTAGGGCATCGAGCGAGATTAAGATTTTGGCCGTGGATTGTCCATACTTGAGGATACACTCGACAACACCCCGAAGTGGGCCTTTCTCGATCACATGGGAGTCGGCCTCTAGGCGCTCACATACATCGAGTGTGTACGAGTACAGCTCCCACGCACTGACATTAGCCCGATCAAAACTATTCAGCCAAGATGGCTTACTCGGCATCGTGTGGCATATCCTTGAAGATCATGAATCCAGCCGACTTGCCTTCCGGTATGATCTCTCGCCTATCCGTCAGCGTTGTCGATATTTGCGTTGAGGTAAACTCACTTCTCTGCTTTATCGTACAAGCTCGTAATTCGACCTTTGGTGATAATGACATCAAGACTGGAATTGCTCATCTTGATAGAATCGCCCTTCTTGTATACTACCTGATCAGCATTGACATCATCAGATTTGTCATGACATACCAGTCACTCCTTTCGACTCCGAGGGCTCATACCTCTCAGCTTTGCCGCAAAGGGTATGGGCATCGGTTTCAGCTACGCCCACCTCTCCACTTCCTAACGAGACTACTTCCTTTCGAGGATGAGATGGCAAAGTATTGATGACCGAGTTGGAGTCAGCACTACCTCCCAGAGCTTTCGCAGCCTCATCGAATAGCTCCTTGGCAGTCTTGTGAATGGCAGCGAATTTGCGATCATAATCCTCAACTGCTATATGGATGGAACTCCCTGGTAATGTATCATGAAACATGCACAAGCACAAACTCTCCCATAGATTGTCGAATCGCTGATCATCAGCTCTGCTTTTCAGCCGAAAACTGAGGAGCTTACCTCTTTGGGGTAGGAGTACTTGGTCTGGATGGAGGCGAGTGTCGAGATATACTCGGCTTCCCTGATCAGATGTTCCGAAACCCGAAAATTGCGTTTGGTCCGGGCTTGAGAAGTCTGCACAGCCCGATGTCGTTCGAGGTACAGCTCGCCAACCCTGATCATCAGTATTGGTAGGCTCTAGGACATACCAAGCAGGAAGAGATTTCCCGTTGTCAGTCTTCTTCCTCGTGCTCTCGAAGAAGTCCGATAACGAGAATCCAGTCTTGACCAGAGGAAGCTGTTCTCCGCTTCTATCACTATGCAGACCCGCTGCCCGTGTCCTTCGGAGCCTTTCGAGCATCACTGCCGAAGGACCACCTCCACCGTCACCATTGCCGAACATAAGTAAGGACTCGTTGGTCACGTCCAGGTTCTTGTGGTGCGAATAGCCTTTCATGATCTCGGGGAGAGTGCAGTCGGAATCGTATCTCTGAATGGGGGTAATATGGGAGAGGAGCTGAGTGCCGTCTAGCCCGACCCAGTTGAAGGTGGTCAATGGAAACTCGTTGCTGCTCGTCAGCGTAGTCCACCTGCCCTAGATGTACTTCAAGCTCCAGTTGAGCTTGTGCGTGAAGAAATTGGGGCATCCACTTAGGCGAGCGATTTGTGGGATCTGTGGTCCAAAGCCGACTGAATATCAGCGCAGTCGTTTTTCTGCCAATCGAGCTTACACGTATCGGGGAGAACTAGGACATCACAAGTAATCCCAAATCGACTTTTGAAGTACTTTTGCCCATGGACGAATTGCCTAGCTAAGCTCTCACCACTCGGCAGATTCCCATCCATCTCGACCCAGCAGCCACCGTTCACATCTGATCTCAGCTATTACCATCACATTCAAACTTACCAAACTTCTTGTCCTTGATCTTCTGCTTGACTTTGTCGAATACTGCGGGGTAGAACTCTTCTAGCCATTTGTAGTGTTGAGCTGCCGAGGCAAAGAATCGGAACTCGGGGTATCGGTCGGATATCTCAATTTGACTTGACCAAGTTCTAGCGACTTTCTGCTGAGTCGCGCTCCATGGCCATAGCCTGACATTAGCCCCTATGTTTGGACTAAGTCAACAAACTTACCAGGCGGTGTCGATGTGACAGTATCCCAACGCCCAGAGTGTGCCCTCCTCCTGACCCGTCTGCTTATTTGCGTCCTCTTGCCATCCTTTACCCATGACATCTTCCGCCAGCTGTCGGCAGTCCCGGACACTATCCACAGTACCTTCAAAAGTGTTCATGATCTTGTTGGCGAGGGCCCTAGCCTTGTTGCCTAGCGGAGATTGCTGGGGGAGAACTTCGGGGAGAGAAGCCAGTAGCTCGAAATCCCAAGAGAGACGTCGAGCTTCCAGATTCACCGTTCCGACAGCAACCGTTTCGAGGGTGTAGTACTTGTCATCCTGCCCATCAGCCTTGTAACCGTTGTAATCAGACGATCTCACCCGGACATCATCCTGGGGACCGGCTCCAAACATCCCGTTGGCTGATACTTCGATATATCGGACGCATTTCCCAGAAGACACTTCTTTGTGAGGGATAATGTACTCTACTCTGCGATTGTAGTCAAAGCCCCCTTTGATTTCAGCTACCTCATTACCGTTGAAATATGAGACATACCTGTGATGCCCTGAAGAGCTGTACCTGCCGAGTCGAAGATCATTCCCTCGCAAGAGGGATCAAATATGACTGCCGTCAGCTCTTGCTGCCAGAGGACGTACATTCAACCTGGTCATGCTTCCTCCAGTCCGATGGAATGGGTATAGTCACCTTCAACCAGTGTTGAGTCTGCCGTCAGCAGGTTCATAGAGTTTCACATACCCAGCTAGGTCCAAATTTGTGACCTAGTGCTATCTTCTTGGTGTGTCCAGCTTCAATCTCCATCTTCGCCTCGTCAAAGGTAGGCTTTGATCTCCCTGGTGCTTCCCAGCATACGATCTCGATGTCGTCTCGCTTATCGACATAAATCAGGGATGAGAGGTTCCATTTGGAGTATCTGCCTCCCACAAAAGTCCGAAGTCGATTCTGGAATCAGTATCGCCTACACTGCAACCGGGGGTCGACTGACCGAGATAGCACCGTTGTCAGGCTTGGCCCCTTCACAGTCAGCTGCGGACCGATATGGTGCCTGTAAGAGACAACTCACGACTCTCAAAATTGTGCCATGGGTACGTATCCGACTCTTTCTCTCTCTGTTGATTGTACTGCATCTTACAATGCTCAGACTATGGCTGATTAAGTGACGATAGAGGTCGAGATGCTCGAGTGGAGGGAGATGGGGTAAACACGTGGCAATGTCCCGCATCGGGCATCTCCGTGTGGTCCCCCACTTGCCCTTTTGTTCATCGGCATTCTTTCCGGCTGGGCACTCATCCACCCTCTCCTTCCCCGACTCAGCTTGGCCCCTCTTCTTGGAAGTACGGATTTACAACATCCGATGGCCAATCTTACAAGGAACATAACCAATCTTGCTCGACTGATTACTCGGCAAGCCGGTCTACCTAATCTGTGGAGCTGTATCGGGGTAAGCTTGAGGGCGAAGGTTCGGACCAAGAGATTTAGCGCGTACAGTGAGTAATCATAATCTTACGGTGCTCATGCCTGTTCTGGTGGAAAGTCCGCGAGCTTCGATTTGGAAATCCGAGCCCGTAATAGCTTGGCAAAGATAGGTCACACGCGTCTTCTTGCCCTCCGGCGCCATTGGCCGGCGAGCCGACCTCTGTCGCTCGAGTAGAATTGATCGACTGGGCGGTCTTCTTCTGCGGGGCACAAGAATGGAACAAACCTACCCCACTTGGGATTGTGGAGCTAGATAGCTGAATATCTTGAGAAATAGGGTGGGGTGAGGATGGGAAAACATATATAGAAGCCATAAATGGGTGATCATCCCAATATTCACGTATCATTTCATGATAAATTTACATCAAAAGTAACGAGGTGAGAGACTTAAATCCTTTGTATATCTGAAATATGAACACTAATCTTGAGATGTCGGGAAAATACGATCAGAATCGGGATCGCGACGATATTGTCCCGACCCTACCTGAAACCTCAGTAACGAGTCCCTACGACGATGAGAAGAAATTCGACGACGAGATAGGCCCAGCCGACCAGAAGATAGAAGATGTAGTAGCCGCTCGAGACTTGAGCGAGCAAACTCCCGAAATGCGAAACAAGATCTTGCAATATTACGGTCGAAAAGCCGAAGACGACAACCTAGCCCCAGCAGCGGATGTCACCGTGATCCTCGAGAAGATCCTGTCCATGTCTGAAGAAGATGCTCTTGATATCATCGTCAAGGCTATGGAGTATCATCAGAATGATCCAAACTTTCCTCCTGGTCTTATGGATAGGCTTCACGCTTTGTCTATGGGATATAAAGGGTCGGATATGGAGCAGGATGACTGGTCTTTTGATTTAAGGACCGAAGCTGCCATGCTTCACTACCATTCGCCCTACCCGGAAGTGAGGTCCGTGACCGATCCATTCGATGACCCGACCATACCGGTGGAAACCGTTCGAGCGTATGTTCTGGGAATGGCCTTCATGGCCGGCTCAACCGCTTTGAACACTTTCTTCTCTCCTCGACAGCCTTCCATCTCACTCGGATCAAACGTCTTGCAACTCCTCCTAGCCCCATGTGGGATGCTCCTAGCAAAGATCCTACCCAATTGGAATTTGACGGTGCCTCGTTGGGTCCCACTCATGGGCGGTTCTGTCGCTCGTTTCAATCCCGGTCCGTGGACCTATAAAGAGCAGATGCTCTCCACCATCTGCTTCACGGTTGCCTCAGGCGCAGGTGGGACATATTACGTATATCTCGTTCAAATGCTACCCCAGTATCTGGGCAATGACTGGGTCGACTTTCCCTACGAGATCCTGGTATGTACCTTCTAAATTTCAAGTGCTGATGCTGATCAAAGCTTGCCCTCTCGGTCCAATTCTTCGGATTCGGCTTCGCAGGTCTCCTGCGTCGATTTGTCATCTACCCGGTCGAAGCCCTTTGGCCCAAAGTGCTCCCAGCTCTCGCCCTCAATCGAGCTCTGATAATGCCTGAGAAGAAGGGTGAAGTGCTCAACGGCTGGAAAGTCGGGAGGTATAGGTATTTCCTATATTGCTTTGGCGGGATGTTTTTATACTTCTGGATCCCGAATACCTTGTTTACTGCTCTTCGAGTGAGTCTCACTTTGAAGATAAGAACTAATGGTAGCTCATGAACTGGATGACTTGGATTGCTCCCAATAACTTTGCCCTGGCGAACATTACTGGAAGTTACGGTGGGATGGGATTCAACCCTATTTCCACGCTCGACTGGAATACCGCCGGTTCCGGTACGTTCCCTGCAGTGTGCAATGTAAACTGCTGAATCGCAGGTTTCTTGACCACGCCATTCTTCTCGACGATCCAGCAATACATCGCCCGAGTCCTCTCGGGCCTGATTATTATCGGGATGTATTGGGGCAATTACTATTGGGCCGCCTACATGCCCATCAACTCCAATGAGTCCTTCGACAATACCGGTCACAAATACAACGTTACAAGGATCATGGGTGATAATGGATACATCAATCCTGAGGCTTATCTTGCCTATTCCCCTCCGTTCTTCTCTGGTGCAAACGTCTTCGGCCAAGGTCAGTCTCGATACGAATGCCTGATCGACGCTGATAACGTAGGAGCGTGGTTCGCTTGGTACTCTCTCACTCTGACTTATGTATGTATCAGGAAGTGGGATCGAATGTCGGCGATCGGGAAAGGGATGTGGAAATCGTTAAGGAAGGGTACATCGATCTATCACGGCTTGAACGATCCTCACACCCGAATGATCTCTGCGTAAGTCCCTCACTCCATCCATTCAGCGAGTACTTATCCCAGCTATCCTGAAGTTCCCGAATGGTGGTTCCTCTGCATCATCGTCTTTTCGTTCGCATTTGGTGTAGCCGCCCTCGAAGGCTGGCCAACAAACTGTCCCTGGTGGGCTTTGGTGATGTTGGTCGGAGTCAACGCAATCTTCCTAGTCCCTTCGGCAATCATGGCCGCAGCAGCAAACGTCACTCTCAACACTGGTGTCCTCTTCCAACTCCTCGCAGGAGTCGTCTTTGCCGGTAACCCACAGGCGCAAGTCATCATGCAAGCGTATGGGTCGAACTTCATCGCTCAAGCCGATAATTATATCTCGGATCAGAAGATGGCTCATTATGCCAAGGTCCCCCCTCGGGCGATCTTCCGAGCTCAGACCATTGCGGTGTTCTTGAATTGTTTCATCTTTATCGGGATGTTGAATTGGATGGTGGAGAACTTTAATCGGGGGACTTTGTGTACCTGGGAGAATGAGCAGGTCAGTCATGAGCGGAATATCAGCGTTGACGAAGCTGATAATCAGAGGTTCGTCTGCACCAACGCAGTTCTCTTCTAGTAAGTTACTCCACATCACCCGTAATTCCCGTCGAGACTTGGCTAATGAGTAGCGCCTCTGCAGTCCAATACGGTGCATTCGGCGTCAAAAACTTCTTCTCCCTCTACCCAATCCTCCCCTGGTGTTTCCTAATGGGCGCAGCAGTCGGTATCCCTTGGGCTTGTACCCAGAAATACGGTTCCGCCCTACGAGAACGATTCAGGACAACTTGGCGAGAGGGGACATACAACACCATCAACAAATACCTCTTCACTCCATTGAGTTGGTTGAACTATTTTGATCCTGCCGTCACTTGGTCCGGGGCTTTGAATTGGACTGGTGGGAATAATTTGACGTATGCGACGAACGGGGTTTATATTGCTTTCTTCTTCATGTATTACGTCAAGAGGAGGTATGGGGCTTGGTACGTATTATTCATCTTCTGCTTTTGGCTTTTGGTTGGGAATGAGCTGATGTCAGGTGGGAGAAGTACAATTACTTGACGGAAGCTGGATTTGATGTCGGGATCGCCCTCAGCGGTTTGATCCAGACATTGATCTTTGCCTTTTCGAATGGTGGAGAAGGGATCAGTCTGACATGGTGGGGGAATACAGTCGCTACCAAGGTGAGTCCTGCGCCACCTACACGTGAAAGCTCCCCGTGAGACGTGGCTGATGGATAGGGACTTGATTACGCTTCCTATGTCCAGAACTCTACCCTCCTCCCTCTTCCCGAGAAAGGGTACTTTGGTCCCGATCCCGACCAATTCCCTCGTACTTGGGGCGGGTATGGCTCTCCCACATAAGCCTCGTTACTTGTATGAAACACCGTCAGCTGTGGAGTAAGAAAGGTTTATCCAGTTCAGTTTTAGTTTCCATTTGTAAAGTCAGGATCGGTCGCAGTCAGTTATTGTAGTAGTCAGAAATAAGTATGAAGTCATCGACCCCACTCACTGACGTGAGACCTCCCAATCCTTATTGACGGGACCCGTGTGTACGTGTTTGACGGTGGTAACGCAAGATGAGAGGGTTATCGGAGGTTGACGTGTTTCGGGATCGTTCTTCAGGGCTTTATAGACCTCCCCGTCGTCCCGTGTCTGAGTACAAGTCAATGCAACGGTAATATCGATTAATGTAGAGATAACGCCGATGCATAATTCTGTAACGTAGTGACGGATCCTATGGGTTTGGGCTGTTTGCATGCATTGTATCGTACAATGTAAAGTATGATGATGAAGGATGATCTGAATCTCGATCAACTTTACCCTAAATTTCATCATTGACCATGAAATCCGATTCACCATTAGCGTCTCATCCACCGCCTGATCCGGCTGTTCTGGAGACATGGCTGAGGAAAAGAGGAGCGAAACGACATGAGGGGATTCAACCGAGTTTAGCGACCGATGGGAGTGGATGGGGAGTATGGACTAGTGAGGATATCGCTCGAGGCGAGATCTGTACGTTACCCCTCATCTTGACATCACGAGATAACTGGACTGATGGGCAGTATGTGCCATACCCCGCCAATCGATCTTGTCAGCCCGTACCTCCTCTCTACAACGAGACTATCAACCAGAATCAGCGGCCGATATCATCCTACACCTCACCGCATGTCTCCTACACGAGCTCAGATTAGGGGAAGAATCGAAATGGTACGGATGGTTACAGATGATTCCTCGGGAGACTGTCTTATTGCCTACTCTATGGACTGAGGAGAGTGTGGGAGGGGAGGATGGAAAGAAAGCGCTGGAGTGGTTGGTGGGTACAGAGGCCGAGAAGCAATTGCAGAGGAAAGATGGGGAGGGGTTATCCCTGGTACGTTTGCTTGTGCAGCTCAAGATGATACTTATGACAGGAAGAGATACGAGCATACCACTCTACCCTTGACTTACCACCCACGAGTGACCATCCTGACCAAAGCCCATTCTCGAGCTTCCTATACGCTTACTCGATGGTCTCGAGCCGAGGCTTCGCACTGGACACATACCACCTCATAGGCTTAATCCCTTTTTGCGACATGTTCAACCACTCCTCTTCTTCTCCACATACCTCGCTATCTGTCGACTCGAACGTGTGCGAGTCATGCGGCTCACTACCTCATTGTGAACATGACGGACCCAATCCCGAGCGACTGGAATCATTATCGGCGGAATACCTAGCCAAGCTGGAAACGGATGGTATGGCAGACATGGTGGATATGAGGGTCCAACAGAATATCAGGAGCGGAGAACAGGTGTTTAGCTGTTATGATGAGGAACATGCCGATGCGGAATTGATGGTGGAATACGGATTCATCGAGGGGCGGAATACATCCATCACTTGGAATCATCGACAATTCTTAGATCCAGAACGGCCAGAAACAATACAACGCTTCATGTCACTTCTTGAATGTACACCGGAACCGGAACTTGAAGATGGCTACGACTTAACACCCCTGGTCGGACCACCTGGTGAACAACCCGAATCGCTTGTATTGAGGCCAAATGGCGAAATATCGAGGAGCTTGTTAACTATCCTTTTCAACAAGATAGCAGATGGTGAATACAGTTTCGAGCATTCGGGGATGTTGCTCGATAGAGTATTTCGGAATTTGAAATATAGGCGTGACGAAGATAGGTCGCCTCAGACTTTAAGGATGGTCAACGAAGTCTGTGAACTGGTCAAGAAAAGGTTGGCCACATTTCATCGGCACAAAGATCCAACGCAGGATATTGAGGATTATGTCGAAGTAAGTCCCTTCTCAATTGTGTGATTACCAAACTGATCAAATAGGGTCTCCAAGGGGACGAACATGTATCGGAACGCTTGGCTGCAGCATACATGTTGTCAGAGCGAAGACACCTTGAAGATTGCTATAGACGATGGCGCCCGGTCGCAAAATTAAATACAGGCCCGCCCCCTCGGTCGGCCAAGTACCGTCCTGCCTCGCCGTAGCTGAAGTGGAGGTGTCGAATGCAAACAAAAAGGGGAATAGGGCAGGAACAGTCTTCCATCTTGTTAGTGCCATCACATGTTGTATTCTAGGGCACAGGCCTTATCATTCATGATCGCATGTATTGTCGAACAAACGATCAACAACTTTCTTGTCTTCGATTTATGTTTGAAGTATTCGACCAAGCTCAATCAGACATGGGATACAATGTGCACAACATTCATGCGAGAGATAGAAACTTTAACAAACCCCCATCGAGCTATCCTCATCAACCTCTCGATGTTGCCTCTCCATCCCTTTAGCATGCCTCTAACCCAGCCTCCGCCTCGGCGTACGTCACCCCCTTCCCATCCATCTTCCAATGACACCCACTCGTCATCCCCCCTCAAGCCCCCTCACCCCCAGACTCATTCGTAAATTCGATATGTTTCTGAATATCCGCCAAACTGACAGTAGGTCTATTAATCTGAATACTCTTTTCGAAATCCCTAACGCTCAACAACGGTTCAAGTAGTTCTTCAGAGTTTACATCGGTCCATGTTTTCTCGATTGCTCCTGGTGCGCCGGGGGAACAGGGGGTTAATTTGTTTTTGGGCCCTTCGGGGGTTTCTACCGTTGTCTGGGAGTTAGCTCTAATTTCGTTCGATGTGAGAGAGATATGAGAGGACGAAGGAGGGGACATACTTCTTTGAAATGGGTGGCCGAGAGTACTTTTCGAACGGGCTGCATGAGTGCATCCCGGACGATGACGGCGATATCACTTCCAGAGTATCTACCATTAGCTCCTCGCCCTCTTGATGCCAGAGTAGATGACAAAAGTGCTCACCCGTCTGTAAGTTCGGCAAGATGTTGGAAGTCCTGAGGCGTAAGTCCGTGAGGTGTGGTGCCGACATTCAACTCGAACATCCGTCTTCGAGCGTGAACGTCAGGGAGAGGGATGTAGATACGTTTCTCGAATCTGGGGGTCAGCACCTTCGACGTAAGAGGGAAGCGATTAGAAGGTTTCGACGAAGGAGAAGACCAATATGTCTCGAAGAAGGGGTTGATAAAGTGTCTGTGAATGAAGAAGATCAAGAGACAAGGAGAGATGTGGGAGTATGGGAGGTATGGGAGGAAAGGAGAATTACCGTCGCTTGATAGCGGGATCCAACTGCCATGGGATATTCGTAGCTCCAAGAACGAGTACTCCCGTATCATCATTACCAACACCGTTAATCTGTCGTCAGCCTCACTCCTGTAAAATCACAGCGAGGATGTGGTCGAGAGGACATACCTGAACCAGGAACTCTGTCTTTATCCTCCTACTAGCTTCCGATTCTCCTTCTCCTCTTGTACCTGTCAATGAATCGATTTCATCGATAAAGATGATTGCTGGTTTCTGTTCTCGGGCCATCTGGAATAGTTGCTTTACCAATCTGATCATCAGCTTCCTTTCCCCATCCACATGTTTGAGGGCCAAGACCAAGGCCCCGGCCCATCGCTGACTGACCGTTCCGACTCTCCCATCCATTTCGAAACCAAATCACTACTAGACACACTAAAGAAAGTACTCTTTGCCTCTGTAGCAACAGCCTTTGCCAAGAAACTCTTTCCCGTTCCCGGAGGTCCATACAACAAGATACCCCTCCAAGGCGTCCTTTTCCCAGTAAACAGTTGAGGGAACTTGATAGGTAGAATGACAGCTTCCTTCAATGCCTCTTTAGCCTGAGCTAAACCAGCAACATCGTCCCATGCTACATTTGGTGATTCCGACAAGATAGCTCCTTGTAGACCTGATCTCAATTTCTTGATTTCCGGATCATCTTCCTCCCCGTTTCCATTGCCCTTGACGTCTGGTCCTCCTGCTGATGATGCTCCGCCTGTTGTTGCTCCTACTTTCGACCTTGTGCGTTTCTCTTCGGATTTGGCAATGTGCTCTTTCAACTTCTCGGCTCGGTCTAGGTATTCGGTGAATTTCTTTCGGATGAGTTCTTTGAGCTTGTCGTTCTTCTCGTCTGGATATTAGCGGTGGACATGGCTTGATCGTGGAAGGGTATCTAGGACAGGGTGGGGTGTAGGGGGGATCGATGGGTACAAGTTGCTATACCTACATTTCATAGCCTGAATCTATTAGCTCTGCGTTCAGATAAGAGGAAAAATGCAGCTTACCATCATGAAGTAATCCAAAGAATCCTGATACTGCTTGTACGCCTCCTACCCTAATCAGCGACACCCAACAAAGAGAGACCACACCTACGGCATAATTCTGCTTGACATCCTCATCGATAGCTTTCTGTACTATAGCTATCGCTTTCTACATCATCAGCTCTCCTCTGGTACCCAAAAAAGGGGACATACATCTAAGAAGTTAGAGTTGGACATTGCAGAATGAAGTATGATAGAGAGTGTGATATGACGCGAATGATCCGGTTAGTGATTGTGATTGTGGGTTGTTGATCCCGTCTAGTTATACATCTGTCTATACTTTATTACTATACATCCATCCTCACTCCAGCACGATGGCGAGCGCGTCGGGGTATAATCATCATCGATTCTCAAGGGCTGTACTAAAGAAATCGAGGAAATGGGAAGCTAGCTTGACGCTAGAGTTCCACAGCAATAATTGGAAGTTTGAACATTCAGTATGTCCACTCCCTACTCCTTTTGTTTGACAAGGACAAGCTAACAACAGGCAATGATATTCACATATGATGGTCCGATGCGCCCTTTCCTTCTCGCTCTCCGATCTCAGACAATCCCTCCAGCGTTGATGCCATTCCTTTACGACATTCAACCCCCTGTATCATTTGTGGATGGATGTATCGTAGTCGAGATACATGATTTACGGCGGAATCCTGAAACGCGCACTAGGGTGGTCATGCGTCCGGCGCCGCTTGCTATTTCGCAGACTATCGATCAGATGTTAGATCGGAATGGGGTGTCGACAGAAGATGAGCATCTGTCACTGGGCATTGAGTCTAGGATCTTGGTACGTCCCCTGGTCCTCTCTTCCTCTTCCACCTTCGTCTATTTCCCTACAGCTTCAATCAGTCAAGCACCCAATTCACAGACTCAAATCACTAGCTAGCGCTGACTTACAGTCCGGCACATCCGCACCACTCTACATTGGAACCTCAATCCTAGCAACCCGCAATGCCGTCTTAGCACTCGCCCTAACCGCCCCAATACCACCAAATCTCTCTGTAAACGGTCAACCACGCTCCACAACCACCCAGAACGCCTCTTCATCAGACTACGAACGTATGCGACGTCTCCTCCGTGCCGGAAACCCCTCTTCATCACAATTAACGACATTTCAACCTAAATGGACTGTCCTACAAGCTCAAGCGAGATCAGCAGAATTGGAACGTGAGAAAGCAAGAGAGAAAGCAGAGGGTCAAGCTGCTATGGCTGCTGCTGCTGTTGCTGCTGCTCAAGGGGGGTATCAGGGTATGAATATGGCTATGGGTAATGGGATGGGTAATGGTAATGGTAATGGTAATCCAGGAGAGGGACCAGGGACGGAAAAGAAGAAAACGAAAAAGAAGAGAGCGGCTGAAGATGAAGCTGGGGGAGAAGTTAAAAAGACGAAGAAGAAAAAGGTTGCTGCGGCTGGTACAGGTGCAGGTCCAGGGACGAGTGGAGGGGATGGAAAGGTCAAGATTGAGCCTGCTGGTGTGAACCCAACGCCGGAGAAACCGAAAAAGACCAAGAAGAAGAAAGCTGCTGCAGAGTAGGGTTGGAGGAGTGGGCACTTGGGCACACAGTTGTAATTCGTCGACTTAGTTGTATTCATACCCATAATTGCATGATTTCATCATTCCATCTACCGATACAAGACACTAGCTACAAGATCAGAACATGATACTGTACAACGAACATAATTTCCCTCTCTGCAAGACGTCTCAAGCGCTCCGTAGCTCTTGTATTTACCAGCCCAGGGCGGTCAACCCCTAAAAGGGGATCCAAGCGCCTCGGCTCCAGGTCCACCCTTCTCTCTAAGTCTCTTGAGTTCAATCCTGACATCAGCTCTGACCCCTTTTTGAATCCTCTCTCAAGTCTCATTCTCGATCATCTTCAACTCCTCCGCTCTCGCCCATGGTTGGTTCCCATGTCCCCGACATATCGCAATCGTAGATCAAAAGGTAACTTACGCTCTCGTCATGACCTCGACACATTTCTCAGCAGCAGCCGCATCTTCCTCATTCGGTTCTCTACGCCCATACCTCGCTTCATCAATTATATGCTCATAAGACCTCATCATCAATACCAATCCCTGATCACCTTGTATCATCGTTGATTCCATTAATGGTTTAAGGGAGGTAGGTGATGGGTTGTTTGAGGTTGGGATTACTTTTTCTGTTCATCAGTCAGAATCAAAATGAGTGGTAGGGGAATGTACGGATTTTAGGT
>Ga0308160_10002643_pt1 | contig 21256 bp, 20 predicted proteins | sample PhyFR1_FD_201036 | JGI IMG/M metagenome (GOLD analysis project Ga0308160, IMG submission 201036) | Phyllosphere microbial communities from UC Gill Tract Community Farm, Albany, California, United States - DLSLF.R1 | ecosystem: Host-associated > Plants > Phyllosphere > Unclassified | place: USA...
TGTGAGGGCCTGGCCAGAATTTTGTCGCCATCGGTTTGGATGAGTAATGGGCGCTCAGGGGCTTTTGATGCTAGCAAAATACTTTTTCCGATTTAAATAAATCGGGGTGTTCCCAGAGTTTATAGGAGCCATCGTTAGCATTTTTTGAGGCAATATGTCGCTTGGGAATATTTAATGGTAAATCGGAAAGTCTAATTATCGGCGCGGAACAGGCCGATAAGGCAGCATAATTTATGCATAAGGTAGGTGGCTTCATCTGCACCGGCAACCTGGTCATACAGTCAGACCTGTTCCGGCTGGTGTATGCCCCGGAGACGTTGAAAACCGAGGCAGGGGCAATGACGTGATGGATACACGGGAGTGGAAGCCCTGGGTATCCCTGCTCCTCATAGAACAACGGTTTCTACATTGAAAAGCGGTGCTGAATGCTGCCTTCACCCAGGATGGCTGTCATTTGTAGCCGATACAGTTTCGCATTGTCAGTGACGTTACCACCTTTTTCACGTCAGGCAGGAACAGGGGCTGCACACCCGGCTTATTGATGAAAATCCTCAACATCAAATGGTAATACTAGAACCATAGGGTCATAAAAGCCTGTAGCGACAAACTGAGTAAGGTAACCTATCCGACGATATGAAACCCTGCTAGTCGCAGGGACGCGCGTTTCTCCATTCCCTCTTATTTCCCTTTAACCTGCCTATCGTGGCGTGGGATTCAGTTCTAGTCTGATTTTTTGCCTGCTGGAAAACCTGTGCTTAAGTATAGGTTACCTATTTGGTGTCATAAGTTATAGTAATAGACGCAAAGATAAAAAAAACCTGACCTGTTACGGTCAGGTGGCTAATTTAGCCAACACCAGGGAAATTCCCGGTCGGACAGGGGTTACAAAAGCCCCTGCTGACCGTTTCAAAGAGCGTAACATTTCTTAACTACCACTTCAAACAGGTATTAACTAAAAGGTTTGCGTAAAATGCAATCGCATCGTTACACGGCCTGCCGTTCCGATCATCGCCCGCCGCTCTGCATCTGGCATTGACCCCTATCCAAGCAACCAACACAGTCGCCCATCAACGCTGAGTAATAATCTGGAGAGAGTGGCACAAAATTACGATATTGAGCAGGGTAATGTTCCATACTTTAATTGATGAGCACCTATACCCGTCATACTTCAAGTTGCCTGTATGTTAGCTTTCTTCGCTCACCCCAGTCACTGGCGGGTGTAAGTGACCGGGGATTAATGCACCTCATCCCTGAGGTTCAGCCTACGGCCCAGCGCAATCGCTGTTCAAATCGGTTCCCGACCGATTTGTCGCTGTGTTACCGCCTTACTGCAACTCGAATTATTTAGGGTATATAATGCGCATCCAGCCCCTCAGGGGGCAAAATAACCGATATCACTCACTGCCAGTGTCCTTGGCTAACGAAGATAAAAATGAGTATTCGTGCATTACTAACCCTGTTTACGGCACTGGTTGCATGCAGCCAGGTTGTTTTCGCCGTTGTGTACCCCTTACCGCCTAAAGACAGCAGCCTGACTGGTGAGAACATCCAAGTCACCGTACCAGAAGAAAACAAACTGCCACTGGAGAGCTTCGCCGCTCAATACCAGATGGGCTTGAGTAACATGCTGGAAGCAAATCCAGGTGTAGATCCGTTCCTGCCGCAGGCGGGTAGCACCCTGATCATTCCACAGCAGCTAATCCTGCCGAACGCACCGCGCCAGGGTATTATCATCAATAGTGCTGAAATGCGTCTTTACTACTACCCGAAAGGCTCCAACACCGTGGTGGTGCTGCCTATCGGCATTGGCCAACTGGGCAAAGACACCCCGCTGAATTGGATCACCAGCGTGCAGCGCAAGAAAGACGGCCCAACTTGGACGCCAACCGCCAAGATACGTGCAGAGTATGAGGCTGACGGTGAGATACTGCCTGAAGTATTCCCAGCCGGCCCTGACAACCCGATGGGTCTGTATGCACTGTATGTCGGGCGTCTGTACGCCATTCACGGCACTAATGCCAATTTTGGCATCGGTCTGCGCGTGAGCCATGGTTGTGTGCGGCTGCGCACCGATGACATCAAATACCTGTTCGACAACGTGCCGGTCGGCACCCGTGTGCAATTCATCAATGAACCAGTGAAAGCCAGCATTGAACCGGGGGGCGCGCGTTATCTGGAAGTACATAATCCGCTGTCGGCGAACGAAGAAGAACTGAAGTCCAAAGACCCGGTGCCACTGACGCTATCCACGTCGGTCAGGAAAGTGTTGATGGACACTACCGTTAACCAACACACAGTGGATGCGGCGATCAATGCCCGTTCCGGCATGCCGGTTAAAGTAAACTGACAGTCTAAGTTTAATTTTGTATTCATCATCCCAGCGCTTGTCGGGATGATGCCCACACGTGGTACAAAAACACCCGCCCTCATTACCCTCAGCAACACAGCTTGCGACCGTGCGGTTGGTGGCAGTGGTGGGCGGCTTTTCGTCTTTTAGCGCTGGCAGCCAGCAGGGCGTTGATCCTCGCTTCCTTGACGACTTCCGCTGCCGTGGCGAACAGCACTGACATATCATCGTTTTTAGCCCACAGAATAGCCTGAGGCTTAGTGGTCTTTCTTGTTGCCGAAAATTTTGATCAGCGCGCCGACCAGTAGGCCAACGGCGATGCCAGCGAAGATCCAGCCGATGATGCCCATTACCTTTACTCCTGTTGTTGTGTTGATCTGATTATATAAGTCAGTCGACGCCGAATACCCTGCGACTTCAGAGCGTCTATCTACATAACGCGACACAATGTCTGCCTCAGTGTTTATTGGCTGCCAATTCGCCCAATAGCCGGTTAACTGGATCGCTCATATTCGTGAATTTGCTCAGTGCTGAACGGGTCACCACCGCGAACACCCCAAGGTTTTTTTGCGGGATCATCGCCATATAGGTCATAAAGCCACCACCACCGCCGGTTTTTTCAATAATGCCTGGTAAGCCGTCTTTTGGTGCCAGGTACACCCAGCCCAGGCCCAGCGCACCCGCTCGCCCCGGCACGTCCATGCCTTGCAGTGACACCAAATCCTGGCGTTGGAAATACATGGTCTGCTCACTGGCCGCAGTGGATTTGCGCGAGCCGACAGGGGTAGAGGAAAGGAACTGCTGCATCCAGCGCTGTATATCGTGCGGGGTCGAGTAGATGCCACCGCTGCCGCCTGCTGCGGTGGTGTTGCGGCAGGCGCTGGAACCGAGCGCCGCTACCATCAGGCGTGAACACTGTTCGGCGCTTGGGGTGAGCGTGGTATTGATCATGCCCAGCGGTACGGTGATCCTCTCCTTCAGCAGGGCGCTGTAGGACTTGCCGGCGGCACGCGACAGCGCATCAGCCAGCAGGTCGTAGGCCAGGTTGGAATAGGAAGCGCGCACGCCTGGCGGCATAGTAATATTGCTATGCGCCAGCCAATGCCAGCGCTGCGCCATGGTCGGCCAGGTGAACACCGGTGTCTTCGGCGGTTTCTTGCCCGGCTGCTCGCGTGGCAAGGTGCTAGTGTGTGTCGCCAGATTTAGCAGGGTGATCGGTTGGCGAGAGTTATAGGTCGGAACGTAAGCGCCCTTGGGGGCATAGTTGCGCAGTGGATCGGTCAGTTTGACGCGGCCTTCCGCCGCCAACTTAACCATCATTTCACTGGTCATCAGCTTGGTGATTGAGGCAATGCGAATCAACGAGTCCGAATGTGGGCGCTGGTGGTTGCCTGGGCTGGTATCGCCAAAGCTGCGGTTAACCACCTGATCGCCATCGACCACCACCAGTGCCATACCGGTAGCACCGCTATTATAGAAAATATGTTCGGCGTACTGGTCAACGATGTGTGATGCCAACTGTACAGATGCGGCTTGCACGGCCAATGGTAGGGTGCACAGGCCCAGAGCCAGCAATAAAATGGAGACTGAGTTCTTCAACGTGCGTTGTCCAGTTAAAAATGCAGCAGGTAAACGGCCTAATCTTTTCCTCAGTCTATCGTGCAGACGCTCCGGCTGCATGTGGAAAAAACAGCGATTTGGCAAAAAATTTTTAGCTTTTTTGTTTAGAAATAATAAATTGTATTGATTTTTAAGATAAATATTAACCTTCCCCTGTATAATGATAAAGGAGATGAGCAACACCCTCCGTGCTTGGCTACCGTAGCGAAAAGGGTGCACACTGAAAAAAATTATTATATGATATTGGTTATCATTATCATTTGTTGGGGGTGTCATGATTGCAGCTATGATTGTTGCGTGTGGACTCTGGGCTATTAGTTGGTGCTTGGGTAAGCGTATGGCCAGTGCTTGGGGCGTATTATTACCTTGCGCCTTGATGCCGTTGCTGGCGTTGATCGACCTGGACATGATGCAATTACGCACGTTGATCCTGATCGCCATGTTAGCGACGCTGGCGATGCTGTTTAGCAGCCATCTACGCCACTATCTGCTGCTACCTTCCTGCATGGCTTTGGTGGGGGGATTAACGGCGATCAGCTTGCATTTCAACTTCAACTGAGGGGAGGGACGCGCACATAATGATTAATCTAACAATAAAAATTTAAGTTTGTATATTGTACCCACATCGATACCGACACATTAAATCGTTAATTTTGGGACTCGAATCGGGGCAAACACTAGTGGGTAAGAGACCGACAAGCGAGCATACCTCTGGCTTTAAACATCAACTACATCTAATGCCGTTCGGCGAAAACAGGTATTAGTGACGCCTGGGAATAATTTTATTAAATCATCCATTTAATTTGCTGTTCCCTACCGACAAAACTCTCTTAAAACGTGGCAAAGTTTTGATTTCCAGTGACGCGGGGATCTGAGTGGATTTGCCGCATTGTAGGCGCTTGTTGCTCCTACCAGGCGGTAATCCACTTTCAGACGTTCCAACGCCTCAATTACTACCGCAGCAGCAGGCATTAACTTACCGATAATCGCATTTTGCCGTGCTTTGGTGTAGACACCATAGCCTACTTTCAACAGTTGCCCTTCCTTCACCAGTTCTCGCAATGCTCTGCCAATTTGATCATAGCTTGCAAGATGTTTGAAGTCGTCACGAGTGAAAACATAACGCTTTGAGCGTTTCAGTCGTGACTGAATACGATCTCTCGTCGTCATGTTATCCTATCTCTCTCGCTTGAAGACGACGAAATTCAGCGATCTTATCGGGTATGCCAAAGATCGACAATATAAATAGTATTGTAGTGGCACACTGAATTTGGACACCTGAACAGAGGAGATATGCTTACCTCAGAACAATACAGATGACCCAATGAAAAGAAGAAATTTTGGTGCGGAGTTCAAACGTGAATCGGTTCAGTGGGTTGTTGATCAAAACTACACCGTCGCTGAAGTAGCCAAAGCTATGAATGTCGGCCTCTCCACAATGACTTGCTGGGTCAGGCAGTTACGGGATGAACGAAAGGGAAAACACCACAAGCCACTCCCATTACCCCAGAACAAATTGAAATACGCGAGCTGAAGAAAAATATACAACGTATTGAAATTAAAAACGAAATATTAAAAAAGGCTACTGTAGATTCAACCTGTCAACGCAACACCCTTTTCAATAATCTCTTTTGGCGTTTTAAACTTCAGTGTCTTTCTTGGCCTGCTGTTTAGCTGCTCTGCAACCTGATCCAGATCCTGCTGCGTATAATGTGCAAGGCATGTCTTTTTAGGAAAGTATTGTCGGATCAGGCCATTTGTATTCTCATTTGATCCACGTTGCCAGGGACTCTTAGGATCGCAGAAGTATACTTTTACTCCCGTACTGGCAGTAAATTCCAAATGTCTGGCCAGCTCCATTCCACGATCCCACGTCAGTGATTGTCTGAGATACGCAGGCAGTTCTGCCAGTTACTGTTTAGTTATCGGATCAAGCAGAGTATCAGCCGAGGCGGAATCTGCTGGGAGCGTCAACAGCCCAATGGATCGCTTCATCAGGAGTCTGAAAAATGAGTGGATACCGGTGACGGGTAACATGAACTTCAGCGAAGCCGCCCATGCAATCACGGACTATATCGTTGGTTACTACAGTACGCTCAGGCTGCACGCATATAACGGTGGGTTACTACCAAACGAATCGGAAAATCGGTTGTGGAAAAATGCTAAACTCGTGGCCAGTTTTTAGTTGACCCTATATGGACGCCCCGGGTGTTACAAGTACTGATTTGATACGGTTTGCGACCCTATATTCGGCATCATTAAGTAGGTAAAGTTACCCGCGCCATGATGTTATCCGAACCCTGTTTCCTTATCGCTACACCGGTAAACGATTACCCAGGTCAACTTCAGGCTGTGACAGGGACGGTAGCCGTTTCTCATCAGTGCCTGCAAACTCAGTGAAACGTGTTTTCTTTAACGCTGTATTAAGTTAACTCACAGCAAAAGCCTTGTTCATATTAAAATCAACACTGTCGGTCAGTATGCGCCAGATGATGCGGGTTAGTTTATTTGCCAGAGCTACGGTGGTTTTTAGGAACCCTCGCCGGGCCTCGAGCCTTTTCAGCCACATACCCAGGCTATCATTGCGCTTTTTCACGCAGCGCATCACTGAGCGCGCCCCCTGGATGACTCACGTTCTCAGGCTGCGATTGCTGTTTTTTGTCATAGAGGATAATCTTTGTTTTCCTCCCGAACTATGCTGCCGTGGAACAAGGCCGCACCAGGCGGATAATTCTCTACCACTGGAGAACTGTACTGCATCCACTTCACTGATAAATGCCACAGTGATAAGAGGACTGACACCCGGGGTCGTTAATAAATGGCGATATGCGGCCTGTTGTGAAGATAATGCAGCAATTTCGCCATCCAGACAGGTGATCCGTTCATTCAGGGCCTGCATATCTTGTCTTGCCGCAATGAATAAAATAAACGGCGAAGTGTGAATGTCAGGTCATTAGACGCATCTTCGATAAGTTCTGGTAGTGGCTGCTGAAGGCGCTGGATCCCAACAGGAATAATGAGACCATATTCAGCCAGCGCGGTTCTCTGCTCAACCATGAGTTGACGGGTATTCCGCAGTGCTTTGATATCTTGCTGTTCCGTGGTTTTGACCGGTACAAAGTGAATGCCTGGGCGGCAGGCTGTTTCGCAGATTGCCAGCGAATTGTTTGCATCGTTCTTCTGGCTTCTGACAAACGCTTTCACATGCTGGGCAGGGATATGTCTTACGCTATATCCTATAGAACTGAGTGTTCGCCCCCAGAAATGAGAGGTTGAACAGACCTCCATCGATTTATATTATCTCGCCCGCATGGTGCGAAGAGAGGGACTCGAACCCTCACGTCCGTAAGGACACTAACACCTGAAGCTAGCGCGTCTACCGATTCCGCCACCTTCGCATTGGTGCTGCGTGCGATATAAATCATGTGGTTATGTGGTGCGAAGAGAGGGACTCGAACCCTCACGTCCGTAAGGACACTAACACCTGAAGCTAGCGCGTCTACCGATTCCGCCACCTTCGCCTACCAGAAACATTACCACGGGGCGAATTCTAGAGATTTTGGCAGGTACGTCAATAGTTATTTCCCTTGCTTGTGGATACTTGCTGTAAAAACAACCAGGAAATTAGCACGTTGATCCGTTACAACAGGGAAATGCCTGGGCAGACAGCGCACACGCTGGAACTACGCCCTGCATGCATACGACTGAAAACGTTATTTCTTTTTCTTCTTCGGATCGCGTGGCGGAAGCCCGACTGTCGCCTGATACACTTTGAAGCGGCCATTCTGTGCCAGCACTTCATGGCTACCGAAAGTGGCATCCAGCATGCCTGGGTACGGCAGGAAGGCGTTGGCCACGATGCGCAAACGACCGCCGATCGGCAAGTGTTTCAGCGCCCCACGTATCAGGGTTTCCGCTGCGGTCAGGCTGGTTGGTAGACCATCATGGAACGGTGGGTTGGAAATGATCATGTCGAAACGGCCGGTAATGTTGGAGTAGACATTGCTGACGATCACCTCGCCTTTAATGCTGTTGGCAGCCAGCGTCGCGCGGCTGGAGTCCAGCGCAGCGGCACTCACATCACTCAGGGTCAGCTTGACCTTCGGTGACAGCTTAGCCAACACCGCTGCTACCACGCCAGCGCCGCAGCCGACATCCAGCACCTTACCCTGCATGGAGTTTTCCAGCGTTGATAGCAGCAGAGCACTGCCGGTGTCCAACCCATCGCGGCTGAACACGCCCGGTAGGGTTTTCACTGTCAAATCGTGCAGTGGGTAGCTTTGCCACCAGTCGGTCAGATCGAATGTGGTCTGCACATCCAAGCGGCCATGATATAGGCCACAGCGGCGGGCGCTGTCGATCTTCATCAGCGTGGCGTGGCCTGCCACGGCCTGCTCGGCGCTGCGCACCCCGCTACGGTTTTCACCGACCACGAACACATCCGCGCCTACGGGTAGCAGCGCCAGAATGTTGCACAGTTGGAACTGCGCTTCCTGCTTGCTCTTTGGCCAGTAGTAGATCAGCGTATCGCACTCGGCAACAAATGCCGCGTCTAGGATCAGGCCGAACTGCGCGTTATCACCCATCGCCCGGTTCAGTAATTGCCAGTGATGGTATTGCTGGGTATGGACGCGTACCTCTGTGGCCGCGAATAGAGCCGGTAGGGTATCTTGTATATCACCGGCGAATAAAACGCGGCGTTTGATAAACTCATCACTGTGGCGCAGCATGACTTCACTGGCGGGGGTTAATGCAGACATCAGGTTTTGGCTCCTAGCAATTAGACCGGGGATTATAGAGCTTTGTGACGCTATGTTCGACGGGTTTATTGGCGTGAGGTGCGCGGGTTTGCTAGCATAGCGCGGCGCATGGCAGGCATGGCGCACCATAACGGGTAGGGATCGGCATGGCATCAAAACGCGACTGGCTGTTACAACAACTGGGTATCACGCAGTGGGCATTACGCCGCCCAGGCGTGTTGCAGGGTGCAGTGGCGGTCAGCTTGTCGCCTGAGGTACGTTTGCTGATTGTGGCGCAGGCGTTGCCCGACCCTCACGACCTGCTATTTTGTGACGTGCTGCGCAGCTTGGGGTTGACGCCAGCACAAACCTACGGCCTGACGCCGGATCAAGTGGCGATGTTGCCTGAAGATACCGAGTGCAACAGTTGGCGGCTGGGTGTGGAGGAGCCACTTGCAGTGGTCGGCGCACAGCTATACAGTCCGGCGCTGGCCGAACTTTCTCAAGATCCCCGGGCTAAACGCGCCCTCTGGCAGCAGATTTATCATCATGAACAGTATTTCTACCCTGACAGCAGCCGATCTGACTACGGCCTACAACATTGAGCAGGCCAGCCACGCTTTCCCTTGGACGGAAGCCACCCTTGCCAGTAACCAAGGCGAACGCTACCTTAACTTGAAATTAAGCACCGATGGGCAGATGGCGGGCTTTGCCATTACTCAGATCGTGCTGGATGAGGCCACATTGTTCAACATCACTATCCACCCACAGTGGCAGCGTTGTGGCTTTGGCCGCCGTTTACTGCATGTGCTGATCGAACAACTGACCCGCCGTGGCGTGGTCACACTGTGGTTGGAAGTGCGTGCCTCCAACGCGGCGGCGATCGCGCTGTACGATGATCTCGGTTTCAACCAAGTGACTTTACGCCGCAATTATTACCCCAGCGCCAATGGCCGTGAGGACGCGATTGTCATGGCGCTGCCGCTGGCTTAGCCAGCGCACGGCGGCATCTTACTCGCCGGGCAAACCATTGATTGTCAGCGGTTGACAAATCAGCGAAAATGTCCAGCTATTGTCTTTATCATTACCGCTTTGCTTGACGCTGCTACGGTGCGTTCTGATGTTGTCGCAGGGCGGGCTAACCGTAGAACCAGAAAAACATGCCTCCTAGTGCATTTGCCCACGAAGTCTCGAAAAGAAAAACTTTCGCCATCATCTCGCATCCAAATGTTAGACCTTCTAAAGACTAATCAAAACCCCGCAAAACATCCTCAAACTCCAGTATGAAAATCCCGTATTTAAAGGCTGTTGCAACCACAAAGCACAAACAACAGCCAAAGAATGCAAAAGAAAAACAAAGTATTTTCAATTCTTCTCAATAAAAATATGTACAACAGCGTGTACATAATCGTAATCTCGGCCTCTCACATGATAAAAACATGTACACACGAGGGGGGCTATGGCTTTGTCTGATACCTGGCAACAGCTATAACTTGCAAATTACAAAAACCCCATCGGACGCGACAGAAGATGTCATCTACACCTCGACTGATAACTCGGTAGCGAGCGTCACCGCCAATGGCCATATGAGTTATGGCTCGGCAGGAGATGCCACGATAACAGTATCCGGCGCGTTATCAGGTAAAAAAGCCAGCAGGACAGTTATCGTGACAGCTGCGCCGATTGTAGAAAAATACCTGGTTATCGAAAAAACCTCTCAGAAATCTCTGACGCAGGAAAAAAAGCACGGGAATCATCGCAGAAAAATCTAGGGTTGGGGAAATTGGCGACCAAAGACGTGATCACTGCGAATGATACCGGTGCGGTGCCTGTGGCCGATAAAACCCTGCCGGCAGGCACGGATTTAAATGCGATAACCGAACCTGGCGAATACTTCCAGAACGTGACCAGCAGCGCCACTCTGGCTCTAAACTACCCTGAGGCAGTGGCTGGCGCATTGAAGGTGTATCTAACTGGGGTTGATTTCGGTGCTTGCCGCCAGGTGTATATGCCGTACAACTCGACAGTCGAATATCGGCGGTATGCGTTCGGTGATCCGCTGGTGTTTTCTGCGTGGAAAGCGTAGTGACAGATCTACCGGGGGTGACAACCCCCGGTAATTTAGATTTTGGCTCTACCTATCACTTTATCAGCCGCCAAACGGGACAGGAAGCCTGAACGACTACCATACTCAGGATGCGCAGCGACAAACTGATCGATACGGCGGATAAGCAAAGAAGGAAGCGTTACGTTGATTTTTTCCGCTTTCCCCATCAACCGGGTAACGTCAACATCAACCAGCGCCCACACTACCCCCGCATAATCGGGATCGGCCAGCCAGTTTTCCACGCTGGTCGCTTCCGGCACTGCTTCACCATCTTCCACCAGTAATTCGATATGTGCGTCGATAGCCTCACGCACGCTCTCAATCGCATCCTGATAGTTGTCGCCGCCAGAGAAGCAGCCTGGAATATCAGGTACGCGAACGCCGAAGGATGAATCGCCTTTATCAATAGCAACGGGATACAACATGTAAACCTCCAAGAGGAGGGGCTTAAAGCCCCGCCTGTTTTTTGATACTTTTCAGTGTTGGTAGCGGTATGTCCTTTTGGGGATGTTTTACCGTTACCAGCCCTTTTTTCGTTGGGTGCTTGAACTGGTGATGACTGCCTTTTACTCTCACCAGATACCACCCATCGGCTTCTACCATTGCTATTGCATTCCTGCTATCCATCCTCCGGCTCTCTGTGCTGTTTTGATGGGGTTATGATAACCCTGCATTAAGTGAGTGTCAACTCTTTTGGGGTTATTGGAGTTATGGCGTTTGTGAGTTTCAGCTAAGATGATTCATAATGCACCATGCCTGCCAGCAATGTAGAATCCCCACCTCAGCCAAAATTTTAATTTGTACATATATGTGTACATGAAAGAGAGTGACTAGATGTCTAACCTCAGCTTTGCCGCGCAGGTAGCGGCTAGACGTACATTTGCCATCATCTCGCATCCCGATGCCGGTAAAACCACCATTACCGAAAAGGTGCTGCTGTTCGGGCAGGCGATCCAAACTGCTGGCACGGTAAAAGGTCGTGGTTCAAGCCAACACGCCAAATCCGATTGGATGGAAATGGAAAAGCAACGTGGGATCTCGATCACCACCTCGGTAATGCAGTTTCCATATCGCGACAGCCTGGTCAACCTGCTGGATACACCGGGGCATGAAGATTTCTCCGAAGATACCTACCGCACCCTGACCGCCGTTGACTGCTGCCTGATGGTGATCGACGCCGCCAAGGGCGTTGAGGATCGTACCCGCAAGCTGATGGAAGTCACCCGCCTGCGCGATACGCCAATCCTGACTTTTATGAACAAGCTGGATCGCGACATCCGCGATCCGATGGAAGTGATGGATGAAGTGGAGCGTGAGCTAAACATCGCCTGCGCACCCATCACTTGGCCTATCGGCTGCGGCAAGCTGTTTAAAGGCGTTTATCATCTGTACAAGGATGAGACCTACCTGTATCAGACCGGTAAAGGCCACACTATTCAGGAAGTGCGCCTCGTCAAAGGCTTGGGCAACCCGGAGCTGGATGCGCTGGTGGGAGAAGATCTGGCGGCGCAGCTACGTGAAGAGCTGGAGTTGGTGCAGGGTGCATCCCATACGTTCGATAAACAAGCGTTCCTCAGCGGCGCACTGACACCGGTGTTCTTTGGCACCGCCTTGGGCAACTTTGGTGTGGATCATATGCTGGATGGCCTGGTGGCGTGGGCACCTGCACCGATGCCGCGCAAAACCGACACCCGTGAAGTGGTGGCGGCGGAAGAAAAATTCACCGGCTTTGTGTTTAAGATCCAGGCCAATATGGATCCAAAACACCGTGACCGCGTAGCCTTTATGCGCGTGGTGTCTGGTCGTTACGAAAAAGGCATGAAGCTGCGCCAGGTGCGCACTGGCAAAGACGTGGTGATTTCCGATGCGCTGACCTTTATGGCCGGTGACCGTTCGCAGGTGGAAGAAGCCTATCCCGGTGACATCATCGGCTTGCACAACCACGGCACTATTCAGATCGGCGATACCTTCACCCAGGGCGAGGATATGAAGTTCACCGGCATCCCGAACTTTGCGCCGGAGCTGTTCCGCCGCATTCGCTTGCGCGATCCGCTGAAGCAGAAACAGTTGCTGAAAGGGCTGGTACAGCTCTCTGAAGAAGGGGCAGTGCAGGTATTCCGCCCGATTGCCAATAACGACCTGATCGTCGGTGCGGTCGGCGTGCTACAGTTTGACGTAGTGGTCGCGCGCCTGAAAAGTGAATACAACGTGGAAGCGCTGTATGAGTCGGTCAACGTGTCAACAGCCCGCTGGGTTGAGTGCAATGATGTGAAGAAGTTCGAAGAGTTCAAGCGTAAAAACGAGCTTAACCTGGCGCTGGATGGTGGGGATAACCTGTCCTATATCGCGCCGACCCTGGTTAACCTCAACCTGACGCAGGAACGTTATCCCGAGGTGGTGTTCCGTAAAACGCGTGAACACTGACAGAACAACGGGGTGCCTCACCGCACCCTGTTTTTAGGGAAGTTGATGGCTGGGTGCCGTCATGCAACCTGACAGTGGAAACCATCAACGATGTGGTACAACTTTCCGCTGAAGTAAGAAGACTCCCGGACACCGTCTGAACGCGCAGTAAACACCGCCAAAGTGACCGGCGGTGTAAAAAGCGTGAAGAACGATCGAATGGTTAACAGCCTAATGGGATAGGTTCTATACCCTACATAATTCGAGTTGCATGAAGGCAGCAACGCAGCGACAAATCGGTCAGGAACCGATTTGAACCGCGCTTGCGCTGGGCCGCAGGCTGAACCTCAGGGATGAAGTTCATTTATCCCCTGGCGCTTACATCAGTAAGTGACTAGGGTGAGTGAGGAAAGCTCACGCACAGGCAACTTGAAATAGGACGGGTATAAACCCTAATGTGGCCCCTCATACCCCACATCGCACTGAATTCCTGGTCAGCTCGCGGTGGTCTGGCATGTATTGCCAAAAAAGAAACTGCCCTGTTCGAGTGGCTAAGTGGTTTTTCGTGGTGTTGTGGCCTCAGAGCAGGAAAAACGGGAGTGGCGCTATGCGCGATGATTTCACCGATACCCATTGTCATTTCGACTTCCCGCCGTTCAGCGGGCATGAGGTAGAAAGCTTGGCGCTGGCCGAACGGGTCGGGGTGCGGAAGATTATCGTGCCAGCGGTGACCGCCGACCGCTTTGTGCGGGTGTTGAAATTGGCGCATGACTATCCACCACTGTTCGCCGCGCTAGGCTTACACCCGCTGTACATCGCCCAGCATCATGAGCCGCACTTGGAGCAACTGGCAGCATTTCTGGCCAGCCAACCGCCCAAACTGGTGGCAGTTGGGGAAATCGGCCTCGATCTGACGATGGAAAACCCGCAATTTGAGCGCCAGCAGCGCTTGTTACACGCCCAGTTGGCATTGGCGAAGCAGCATAGGCTACCGGTGATCCTGCATTCCCGCCGTACCCACGATCAACTGGCGGCGGTGCTGCGCCGTCTGGCGTTACCGCGTTGCGGCGTAGTGCACGGTTTCGCGGGGAGTTGGTCGCAGGCACAGGCGTTTGTGCGTCTTGGTTATTATATCGGCGTGGGCGGTACCATCAGCTACCCACGGGCGCAGAAAACCCGCAGCGTAATGGCGCAACTGCCGTTAAGCTCGCTACTGTTGGAAACCGACGCCCCTGATATGCCGCTGGCCGGTTATCAAGGGCAGCCGAATCGCCCAGAGCGCATTGCCGAGGTGTTTCAGGTGCTGTGCAGCCTGCGACCAGAGCCAGCCGATGAGATAGCCGATCATTTGCAGCGCAATGCGCAAGCGCTGTTCGCTCTTTCTGTTTAAACCCAGCGAATTATGATGAGGGTCACGCTATAGGATTTTCATTTGGCGCCCAGTGTCGGCATTTGTGACATAAATCGGGGGAAATGAAGTCTCGTTCAGTATAATCGCGCCCGATATAACGTGATGAGCCTGGTCGGTATGGCGGTGCTTATTACCTCCTGGTACTGCTGTCCAGCCACCGATCTCGCCAGTAAAAACCTAATGAGTGGAGAGGCTTAGGGTGTGATAAACCAGGCGGCACCCCATCGGTTATCTGCATCTGTGTGTTTAGCGAATCTGTGAACAATATCGCGTTATTTTGTGATGTTATTCACATATAATCCCGGCCTGTTACAGTGATATTTCATCTAGTGTGACGAGACGAAGAGTGTGCATTGCTCAACTTGCTATGACTAAGATCCTATCCCCGTGGGCGTACATTGTTGCAGCCAGTTTGCCCCAGGACAGCGCGCCACAACCGGCGCGAACAGGGAGTCCGTGAGGAGGGTGAACACTGCCCAGGGCCAAAATGGCAAATAAAATAGCCTACCGGGATAGGTTCTTATACAGACTGGCCAGCCGCGATGCGGGTGGCTACGTGCGGTGAGAAGGATCTCTGTTGCTGCTGTGGTAACCCGCACCTCAGCGCTATCTTCATGGAGCCAAGTCCGCTCGCCAACACTCAGGTTTTCAGTTGGAGAGTTTTATGACCAAACTAACCGCCGCAGCGCAACGTGCGCTGAATTTAATGGATTTAACCACGCTGAATGATGACGACACCGAGGAGAAAGTGATCGCGCTGTGTCGTCAGGCCAATAGCCCGGCTGGCCCTACGGCAGCCATCTGCATCTACCCGCGTTTTATCCCGGCAGCGCGTAAGGCTCTGCGAGAGCAGGGAACGCCAGACATCCGCATTGCGACCGTGGCTAACTTCCCGCAGGGTAATGACGATATCGACATCGCGTTGGCAGAAACCCGCGCCGCCATCGCCTATGGTGCGGATGAGGTGGATGTAGTGTTCCCATATCGCGCGCTGATCGCCGGTAACGAGCAAGTGGGTTTTGAACTGGTCAAACAGTGCAAACAGGTTTGCCAAGCCGCCAACGTACTGCTGAAAGTGATCATCGAAAGCGGTGAACTGAAGCAGGCCTCTCTGATCCGCAAAGCGTCCGAAATCGTCATCAACGCGGGTGCTGACTTTATCAAGACCTCCACTGGCAAGGTATCGGTTAACGCCACGTTGGAAAGCGCCGAGTTGATGATGTCGGTGATCCGCGATATGGGTGTGGCGCAGACGGTAGGCTTCAAACCGGCTGGCGGTGTGCGCACCGCAGAGGACGCGTTGCACTATCTGCAACTTGCCGATCGTCTTCTGGGCGAAGGCTGGGCCGATGTGCGCCATTTCCGCTTCGGTGCTTCCAGCCTGCTAACCAGCCTGCTGGCTGCGCAGGACTATAACGTTCAGGCATCCGCTAGCGGTTACTGATGGTTCCATTGGTGTGGAGTCAGCCTTTACCCGACATCATTAGGTCATACAGCAGGGGGAGCCTTTGTTCCTGGCACAAGAAATAATTCGTAAGAAACGCAACGGCCAGCCATTGAGCGAAGAAGAAATCCGTTTTTTCATCAACGGTATCCGCGATAACGTGGTTTCCGAAGGTCAAATCGCAGCGCTGGCGATGGCCATTTATTTCCACGATATGACTACGGCAGAGCGCGTCGCGCTTACCATGGCGATGCGTGATTCTGGCACAGTGCTAGACTGGAAAAGCCTGTCGTTAAATGGCCCGATCGTCGATAAACACTCGACCGGTGGCGTGGGTGATGTCGTTTCGCTGATGCTTGGCCCGATGGTGGCGGCCTGCGGCGGCTACGTGCCGATGATCGCTGGCCGAGGCTTGGGGCATACCGGTGGCACACTGGACAAGTTGGAAGCCATTCCGGGATTTAACATCTTTCCAGACGATAACACCTTTCGCAAGATTATTCAGGATGTTGGTGTAGCGATTGTCGGCCAGAGCCGTTCGCTGGCACCGGCGGATCAGCGCTTCTACGCCACCCGCGACATTACCGCGACCGTTGAGTCAATCCCGCTGATCACCGCCTCGATTTTGGCGAAGAAGCTGGCAGAAGGTCTGGATGCACTGGTCATGGACGTGAAAGTGGGATCCGGGGCCTTTATGCCGACTTATACGCTATCGCTGGATCTGGCACAGGCGATCGTCAATGTGGCCAATGGTGCTGGGTGCAAGACCACGGCGCTACTGACTGACATGAATCAGGTGCTGGCCTCCAGTGCTGGCAACGCGGTAGAAGTGCGTGAAGCGGTGCGCTTCCTGACCGGTGAATACCGCAACCCGCGCCTACTGGCAGTCACCCTGGCACTGTGTGTGGAGTGCTTGCTGTCTGGTGGCCTGGCGAAAGATGATGCCGATGCGCGAGCCAAACTGTGGGCGGTATTGGACAATGGCAAGGCCGCAGAGGTGTTTGGCCGCATGGTGGCAGCACAACAAGGCCCGGCCGACTTCATTGAGCGCTACGATAGCTATTTGCCAGTAGCGGCCTTCAGCAAGCCAGTCTATGCCGAGAAGCCCGGCATCATCAGCGCCATGGATACCCGAATGTTGGGCATAGCGGTCGTATCGCTGGGCGGTGGCCGTCGATGCGCCACTGACAACATCGATTACAGCGTTGGCTTGACCGCGATAGCGTGCCTGGGTGACCAAGTCGATACCCAGCAGCCGCTGGCGGTGATCCACGCCAATGACCAACAAAGCTGGCAGCAAGCGGCCGCTGCACTGCGCAGTGCCATAACACTGAGTGACACCGCACCGCAAACAACGCCGATGGTGTATCAGCGCATCACGGCATAGTCAACGGATCAGCAGCGGCAGCGGTTCTTTGCTGCCATCCAAAGCGAGAGAAACACAGGAAAGTACTAATGAAACGTATATTTATTATGGTATTGGACTCGTTTGGCATCGGTGCTAGCGCCGATGCCGAGCGTTTTGGCGATCAGGGGGCCGACACCCTGGGCCACATCGCGGAAGTCTGTGCACGTGGCGAAGCCAACGTTGGCCGCCAGGGGCCACTGACACTGCCTAACCTGAGCCGTCTGGGCTTGGGTAAGGCGGCGCAAGCCTCTACCGGTAAATTCCCGCAGGGGCTGGACAGCAATGCGGACATCATGGGTGCCTATGCTTACGCCAGTGAGCTTTCTTCCGGTAAGGACACCCCATCAGGCCACTGGGAAATCGCTGGCGTGCCGGTGCTGTTTGACTGGGGCTATTTCAACGATCCACACCACAGCTTCCCGCAGGAACTGCTCGACACACTGGTTGAGCGTGCCAACTTGCCGGGTTACCTGGGCAATTGTCACTCTTCCGGCACGGTGATCCTCGATCAATTGGGCGCAGAGCACATGAAAACCGGCAAGCCGATTTTCTACACCTCCGCCGACTCAGTATTCCAGATCGCCTGCCATGAAGAAACTTTCGGCCTGGATCGCCTATATACGCTGTGCGAAATTGCCCGTGAAGCACTGACCGCAGGCGGTTACAACATTGGCCGCGTGATCGCGCGTCCTTTCGTGGGTGACAAGCCGGGCGAGTTCCAGCGTACCGGCAACCGTCACGATCTGGCTGTCGAACCGCCAGCTCCTACGGTGTTAAAAAAGTTGGTGGACGAGAAGGGCGGTGAAGTGGTGTCGATCGGTAAAATTGCCGACATCTACGCCAACGTTGGCATCACCAAGCAAGTGAAGGCCACCGGCATTGACGCATTGTTCGATGCGACCTTGAGAGAAATGGACAAGGCTGGCGACAACACCATCGTGTTCACCAACTTCGTTGACTTTGACTCCTCTTATGGTCACCGCCGTGATGTGGCGGGTTATGCCGCCGCGCTGGAACTGTTCGACCGCCGCTTACCGGAGCTACTCAAGCGGGTAAACGGTGACGATATCATTATCTTTACCGCTGACCACGGCTGCGACCCGACCTGGAGCGGCACTGACCACACCCGTGAACACATTCCGGTGCTGATCTATGGCCCGAAAGTGAAACCGGGTTCGCTGGGACACCGTGAAACCTTCGCCGACATCGGCCAAACTGTGGCCAGCTACTTTGGCGTGTCGCCAATGGATTACGGTAAATCCATGTTATAAGCCTGGTCTTTCAAGTTGCAGCGTTGTTGGCTGCGCACGCTTGTCGCCTAGCTGCAACTCGAAATCCAAGGACTTATATGCTTAACGTTTTTATTTAAATTATTTGGGGGAAGAAAATTATGGCTACGCCGCACATTAATGCCGAAATGGGGGATTTCGCTGACGTAGTATTGATGCCGGGCGATCCGCTACGCGCAAAATACATCGCTGAAACCTTCCTGGAAGACGCGGTAGAAGTGAATAACGTGCGTGGCATGCTGGGTTTCACCGGCACCTACAAAGGTCGCCGCATCTCGGTAATGGGCCATGGCATGGGCATCCCGTCTTGCTCTATCTATGCACGTGAATTGATCGCCGAATTCGGCGTGAAAAAGATTATCCGCGTAGGGTCTTGCGGCGCGGTGCGCGACGATATCAAGCTGCGCGATGTGGTGATTGGTATGGGGGCTTGCACCGACTCCAAGGTCAACCGTCTGCGCTTCAAAGATCATGACTATGCGGCGATTGCTGACTTCGACATGGTGCGCCATGCGGTAGACGCGGCAGCGGCGCAGGGCATGGCGGCGCGCGTGGGCAATATCTTCTCCGCCGACCTGTTCTACACCCCAGATCTGGACATGTTCCAGGTGATGAAGAAATACGGCATTTTGGGGGTAGAAATGGAAGCGGCCGGCATTTACGGCGTGGCAGCGGAATTACACGAAGAGTTCGGCTGTAAGGCGCTGACCCTCTGCACGGTGTCCGACCACATTCTGCGTCATGAAGCGACTACCGCAGCCGAGCGTCAAACCACCTTTAACGAGATGATCGTTATCGCGCTGGAATCGGTACTGCTGGGCGACCAAGCCTGATTATCCAACGGGCGCAGCAAAGCTGTGCCCGCAGATCAATCTATTCACCGATGAACAACGTCGAACAGGTTTTGCGTAGCGGCCTCGCCACGTCACACCAGCTTATCGCCGCGCTTTGCACCAGCCAGCCAACGCTGCCGCGCCGTATCCGCGCATTGGCGGGAGCGGTGCTGACGCTCGGTAAAGGCAAAGCGACGCGTTATGCGTTGCGGCGCGGGGTGGCTGGAGAGAGGCAATTTCCGCTGTATCGCGTCGAACGGCCGGGTTGCCGTGGTATCGCTGGAAACGCTGGATAGCGAATTCAGCGGCAGTGGTAGCGCAAATGGGGGACGGCGGCGCAGAGGCTGTTGCAGCAGGGCGAGATAGAACGTCATACTTGCCAGAGGATGGCATTGTACTGGGCGTTCAGCAAGTTGATAACCAATAGCGATATGCATCAGGGGAATTTGTCGTTCCTGCGCCCGGAACAGCACCCTGTGGCGATGGCCCCGTTGTACGACATGTTGCCGATGGCGTTTGCGCCGAGCGGCAACGGTAATATGCGCCGGGAAGCGGTAGCAATCAGGTTAAGCCATGAGGTTAGCGGCACCATTTGGCGGCAGGCGGAATTACTGGCGCTTGAATTTTGGCGGCGCACAGCGTTGTGCCCGCAGATCAGCGATGAATTTCGCACCATTGCCGCACAGATGTTGGCTCAGTTGCAGAAACTCAACTCTCACATTGCGCGCCTGGCCCGACTCAGCGCTTCTTCCTGCGGCTGCGACGGTTCATCGTCTTCCACCGTATCGTCTTCTTCCAACGGTGTATTGGCGGTTAGCAGGTATGGCGACTGCTGCCAGTGGCTGCGTTGGTGTTGCAGCAGGGTGCGCGCCAGAATAATACCAATCGCCAGCGCCAGCAGGATCATCAGACGCAGCAAGTTGGTGGTGTTGTCCACCTGTTTGGATTCCGTCGCCAGCACATGGGTATCGAGGGTGATGCGGATAAAGCCGATCGGGCCGTCTTTGCCGTTGATCGACTCAACTATCTGATGGTTGAAATAGCTGCCCGCGCGTTTGCCGTCGAGCGACAGGCGATCGCGTAGGTTTATCTGTTCACCGGCGAGGGAAACCAAGGTGCCGTCCAGTTGATAGACGCTGGCGTCCAGAATGCGGCTATGATCGGTAAGCTGTTTCAGGGTCGCGTTGATACGCTGATTGTCGATGTCGTTGTCCAGCAGTGGTGCCAGGCTGTATGCCACCTGCCTGGTTAACGTTTGTGCCAATTCTTCCACCTGCTCGGAACGTGCCAATTGATGGCTCAGGCTGAAATAGGAGGCACCTTGCATCAACAGCACCAGCAAAGCCAAGCAAATCAGGATAATAGCGGTACGGTGCAGGCGGAATTTCAATTTAGTGCGAGCCATGCAGATTCCTTACGCGTCTTGGATGCTTTATGTTGCCAGAACCGATGGCGATAGGATAGCTTGATGCGTCGTTTTCTCATCCAGCCACTGGGTGCGCCCCCTTAATTCAGGAGTTAAAGATGTCGAACAGTCTGACCTATTGCGATCTTCCGGCGGAGATCGCTCAATGGCCGGGTCTTCCCCTTTCCTTGAGCGGTAATGAAGTGATGCCGCTGGACTATCGGGCGGATCATACCGGGTGGTTATTGTA
>Ga0308160_10002644_pt1 | contig 21246 bp, 16 predicted proteins | sample PhyFR1_FD_201036 | JGI IMG/M metagenome (GOLD analysis project Ga0308160, IMG submission 201036) | Phyllosphere microbial communities from UC Gill Tract Community Farm, Albany, California, United States - DLSLF.R1 | ecosystem: Host-associated > Plants > Phyllosphere > Unclassified | place: USA...
ACAGCCTGCAGGCAGTTCAACGGTCAGTTCCTCTGGCGAAAGGATCACCGATCCCGGTCCGCCCGCCAGGGTGCACTGCAAGATCATCGCGCGGATTCCTTCGCTCATTCCTCCGCGCTCCAGACTAGGGTTTGCCGACGGTGCGGGGTGGGCGAACGACCGGTATGTGGACAACCCAGGGTCACTGCGGAGGTGTCCGACGACGTGCTGGGGCGCAGTTTCACGGTCCGACTCGGGTACGCTAGAGCAGCAGACATTGCCTAACGCTGTGCTGCCCGCATTCAAACCAGGAGATTTTGTGACCGCTGACCTCGTCATCGTAGGGTCGGGCTTTTTCGGCCTGACAATCGCAGAACAGGCCGCCTCTGAGCTGGGCTTGAAGGTCGTCGTCATCGACCGCCGCCACCACATCGGCGGCAATGCCTACAGCGAAAAGGAGGAGCAGACCGGAATCGAGGTCCACCGCTACGGTGCCCACCTCTTCCACACCTCCAACGACCGTGTGTGGGAGTACGTGAACCGGTTCACCACGTTCACCAACTACGTCCACAAGGTCTACGGCGTCCACAAAGGCGAGGTTTACTCCCTCCCCATCAACCTGGCGACGATCAACCAGTTCTTCCGGGCCAACATGACCCCGGGCCAGGCCCAGGAGCTCATCAAGGAACAGGCCGGCGAGCTCGCGGGCACCGATCCGCAGAACCTCAACGACAAGGGCATCCAGCTGATCGGCCGCCCGCTGTACGAGGCGTTCATCAAGCACTACACCGGCAAGCAGTGGCAGACGGACCCGAAGGACCTGCCCGCAGGCATCATCTCGCGGCTCCCAGTGCGGTACAACTACGACAACCGCTACTTCAACGACAAGTATGAGGGCCTTCCGACCAACGGTTACACCGCATGGATCGAGAAGATGGCGGAGCACCCGAACATCGAGGTCCGGCTGAACACGGATTTCTTCGACGAATCGCACGAATACTCCAAGAACAAGGTCGTCGGGAACATCCCGGTCGTCTACACCGGTCCGGTGGACCGCTACTTTGACTACGCTGAGGGCGACCTTTCCTGGCGCACCATTGACTTCGAGGAAGAGGTGCTCGACGTCGGCGACTTCCAGGGCACCTCTGTGGTCAACTACAACGACGACGACGTCCCATACACCCGCATCATTGAGCCGCGCCACTTCCACCCGGAACGCGACTACCAGACGGAAAAGACCGTCATCATGCGCGAGTTCTCCCGCGCTGCCGAAAAGGGCGATGAGCCGTACTACCCGATCAACACGCCCACGGACCGGGACCGCCTCCTGAAGTACCGCGACCTCGCGGCTGCCGAGAAGGACGTCCTCTTCGGCGGACGCCTCGGCACCTACAAGTACCTGGACATGCACATGGCGATCGGCTCCGCCTTGACGATGTTCGAGAACAAGATTCGCCCGCACTTCGAGGCCGGCGCCACGATTGAAAGCGGGGGAGTGGACGCGTGAACCACGCTGAGGGATCCGAACTCCAGCGGGTAGTCTTCCCGGCTCCCGGGGAGCTGGATGCCGTCGAGCTTTACGTGGATGCCGGCCGCGAGCTGGGCATGCATCTGGTAGAGGACGACAGCCTCTACAGGACGCTCAAGGCGCCGGAAGAAAAGCTGCACATGGTTGGCTCCAGCTCCACGGAAGCCCACCATGAGGATTTCCTTTCGCGGACCTCCATGAAAGTCCGTCCCGGGCAGCACGTGTCTTTCGGCACCTACTTCAACGCCTTCCCCGCCAGTTACTGGCGTCGGTGGACGACCGTCAGTACGGTGCAACTGCGGGTGCGCTCGGAAGGCGCCGGCAACGTCCTTGTCTTCAAATCCAATGCCCGCGGCGTTCCTCAGCGCCTGGACTCGATTCACGTCGAGGGCACCAGCGACTTGACCTTGGATTTGTCCTTGGATGCTTTTGGTGACGGTGGCTGGTATTGGTTTGAGATGGTTGCCGGAAACGCCGAAATGACTTTATTGGAAGCATCCTGGGCGACAATGGACGCTCCGGTTGTTCCTTCGGGCGAAGGCGCAACCGTTCAAATCACCACGATGAACAAGCCTTCGTTCTGTGTTGCCAATGCCTTGGCTTTGGGCCAGGACCCGCATTCCCTGCAGAGTGTCAAGGAAGTCCTGATCGTAGACCAAGGGTCGGACCGGGTTGCCACCGCAGCGGGCTACGATGAGGCCGGCAGGCTGCTGGGCGGCAAGCTCCGCCTCCTTGAGCAGGACAACCTCGGTGGCTCGGGAGGGTTCTCCCGGGGTATGGCTGAGGCCGTGCACAACGGTAGCGACTTCGTCATTCTTTTGGACGACGATGTGGCGGTCGAGCCGGAAAGCATTGAGCGACTTGTCACTTTCGGACGCTTCAGCAAGAAGCCGACGATTGTGGGCGGACATATGTTTGATCTCTACAGCCGAACAACTCTTCACACCTTCGGGGAAGTTGTTGACCCCTACCGTTTGAATTGGGGCAGCCCCGACACCGATATCGAGTACAGGCACGATTTCCGCCAGCGAAATCTCCGCCAGACCGGTTGGATGCACCGGCGTCTTGATGTGGACTTTAATGGCTGGTGGATGTGCCTGATACCGACAGAGGTCATAAAGCAGATTGGCCTGTCGCTCCCGGTCTTCATCAAGTGGGACGACGCGGAGTACTGCCTGAGGGCCAAGGAGGCTGGCTTCCCGACGGTGTCTCTGCCCGGCGCCGCCCTGTGGCATGTGTCCTGGATCGATAAGGATGACTCCCTGGGTTGGCAGTCCTATTTCCATGAGCGCAACAGGTTGATTGCCGCCCTGCTTCACAGCCCTTTCCCCAAGGGTGGTCGGGTACTTCGCGATTCATTCCAGAACAGTGTCAAGCACCTCATATCCATGCAGTACTTTGCGCAGGAAGCGCGAATCATGGCCCTTCGCGATGTGCTGCGCGGGCCCGGACAGTTGCATTCCGACCTGCGCACAAAGCTCAGCGAGGTGAACGGGCTCCGGTCGCGTTATCCCGAGGCGCAGATCCGCAGCGATGTCGATGACTTCCCGGCCATAGGCCTGACCAGGGGCAGCCGGGGCCGGGGAGCCGCGAGCATGCCGGCCAAGAAGGACCTCGTCAAGTGGGGGGCGAAAACGGTTCTGAGGCAGCTCTTCAGCAAGCCGGAGACCGGCAGCCTGGATCAGCCGCAGGCCCACCTGGCCCATAGGGAAAATCGGTGGTGGACGCTGTCCTCCTTCGACAGCGTACTGGTTTCGAACGCCGAGGGGACCGGCGTTTCCTGGTATCGACGCAACCCCGATTTGCTCAGAACCAAAATGCTGGAGGCGACCCGGCTTCAGCTTCAACTCTTCCGCCGTTGGGAGCGCTTGTCGCGTGAGTACAGGGCGGCCCTTCCCCACATCACGTCGCTGGAGGCCTGGGAGACCACTTTCGGTGGCGATGTGAACCAGCCTGCTAAGGAACATGCATAAATGGTCTCTGAAGATCTCATTCGGCCCGGACATGGCAGGGGATTGTTGGATGTATACGCCAATCGCTTCCTTCTTAAATTGCTTGTCCGCAAAGAAATCAAGATCCGCTACCGAGGATCTGCAATAGGCCTGCTCTGGTCCTATGTAAAGCCGCTGATGCAATTCTGCATCTACTTTGTAGCCCTCGGCATATTCCTCAACCTGCAGCACGGGACCCCGAATTACGCCATATACCTTTTTTCGGGAATTGTCTTCATCAACTTTTTCACGGAAGCCCTCGGAAATTCCACGCGGTCCATTGTTGACAACCGTGACCTGATCCGGAAGATCTACCTGCCCAGGGAGCTCTTTCCGGTGGCAACAGTCTGGGTTTCGGCTGCCCACTTCCTGCCGCAACTAGCCGTCCTGGTGGGTGCCTGTCTCATTGCCGGGTGGGCGCCCTCGCTCTTCCAGCTTTTGCTGGTCATCGTGGCGTTCCTCATGATTTCAATTCTGGCCACTGGACTGGGACTGCTCTTTGGGGCGGCCAACGTCTACTTCCGGGACTCGGAAAACATCGTAGACATGATTCTCATGGTGGTCACCTGGGCTTCGCCGGTGCTCTACGTATGGAGCATGGTCGAACGTGTCATGGGCCAGTTGTTCTGGATCTACATGCTGAATCCGTTGACCGTGGGCGTGGAGATTTTCCACTGGGCCTTCTGGTATCCCACGCTGAGGCCGGACCAAACCGCGCTGGATTCTCTACCACCCGACCTCGTGTCTTTTTGGTTGCCGACAGGTTTCGGTATTTCTTTGGTGATTCTTTTCCTCGGCCAATTGGTGTTCCGTAAACTCTCCGTACACTTCGCACAGGAGCTGTGACATGATCGAAGTGGATAACGTAGCTATTAGTTGCCAGGGCTTGCGGAAGCAGTTCGTACTAAGGCATACCCGATCTCTGAAAGAAGCTCTGGTCTGGTTTATTCGCGGGCGCAAGGGTGACTTGTCAAAGAAATTCGATGCGCTCAAGGATGTATCACTTGAGGTTCAGCACGGGGAGACTGTAGCGCTGCTCGGGCTGAACGGCTCCGGGAAATCAACGCTGCTGAAGCTCATCTCCGGCGTGCTTCAGCCCGATAACGGGACAGTTCTGACTAGGGGCCGGGTGGCCGGTCTGATAGAGGTCGGTGCCGGCTTCCACCACGATCTCAGCGGCCGTGACAACGTGTACCTCAATGGCGCGATCCTCGGAATGACCGAAGCTGAGATTGATGCGAAGTTCGACTCGATTGTTGAATTCTCTGAGATCGGAGACTTCATCGACACGGAGGTCAAGTTCTACTCTTCGGGTATGTACTTGAGGCTGGCTTTCTCGATTGCGGTTCACACGGATCCCGAGGTGTTCCTGATCGATGAGATCCTCGCCGTCGGGGACGAGCCGTTTCAGCGAAAGTGCATCGGTAAGATCAAGGAGCTCGCTGCCAAGGGGAAGACCCTCTTTGTGGTCAGCCACGACTTGGATCTCGTGTCCACGATCTGTGAACGAGGAGTGCTGCTCCAGCACGGCGAGGTGGTCATGGATGGCGAGGTCCACGCTGTGGTCAAGGAGCTGCGAAAGCGGTCTGAGGCCCTTTAAGTTATCGGCCACGCGCCGACAACGACTGCCAAATTCGAAGGTACCGCCCTGGCGGACGTTCATTCATCCTGCGCTGAGAACGGGAGTGCTTCACTATGACAGACAATACGGCGAGGTCCGGGAGCCCCTTGGGACGCCGGTCGTTCCTCTTTGCCATGGCAGGTGTCGCTCCGGCCTTCCTTTCCGCATGCGCTGGATCCGGCGCCAACGCGGGGCCAAAGGCCGAACAGGGCGCTTTCCCGGTGACCCTCGCGCACGCCTTCGGCTCCACCACCCTGACGACGGCGCCCCAGCGAATCGCAACGCTGGGCTATGCCAGCCATGACGTTTGTATCGAACTGGGTGTTCTCCCGGTAGGCGTACCGCAGTATGAACTGAGAGGATTCGGGACCAGCCTGTGGTTCAATAAGGCGGTCACCGAGATGAATGCGGCCATGCCGCAGCAGTACCGCGACGTTGACCGGCCACCCTATGAACAGCTTGAGCAGCTGAAGCCGGACCTCATTCTTGCGGTGAATTCAGACATCACCAGGGAGCAGTACCAGCGATTGAACGAGATCGCGCCGGTCGTGGCTTACCCGAAGGCACCCCTCAATACAGACTGGCGCACCACGACGACGATGGTTGGGTCCGCGCTTGGACAACCAAAGCGCGCAGCGGATCTCGTGGCATCGGTGGAGCAGGGAATCGCGAAGGCGAAAGCCAGTTACTCGGGTTTGGAGGGATCGACGTTCGTCTATCTCGCGGCAAGTCAAGCACCAGGAGCTGACTTCGAAGTCTACGACGCAGATTCGAACCAAGCCCGTATCCTCCGCGACTTCGGGGTATCCCCTTCCCCTGCCCTGGGTGTCGTTTCTGGCGCCGGTAATCGAAAAACCAACAAGACCGACGCGGGGTCCTGGCTCTGGGACTCCCGCCGGGCAGCGGAGCTCCAAGCGGACATCGATGTCGTTGCCGTCTCCGGCGACAAGGACGCCATGGTCAAAAGCGGGGTCCTCGATTCGCTGCCGGGGGCGAAGCGGAACGCCTTAGTGCTGCTCAAGACCTCTGACGACGCGCTTGCTTTGGTGGAAGCCTCTCCCCTGGCCGTCAAGTGGGCGACGCGAACGGTCCTGCCCGAACTGGCGCGCGCCAGCTACGAGACCAAGAAGGGCAACTGAACCATCTTGGCCCGGGGCGACTAATCTTCCCGTCCTCTCCCCACCCCAGGCCGGGATATCAGTCGCAAGCTGTGATTCGGACAAGCCTCGCGTCGTTGGAAGCAGCCAGTACTTGGATGTCCGGAGCGGTGCCGGCCGCAAGGTCGGCAAGCCCGGGGAACGGATCTTCGGTAGGGATTACGGTCTTTGTGCCAAAGTCCAAGGCCCAGTAGGCGTTGAGTTTTCGAATGGCCGGGCAAACATCCTTGTTGTAGGCCGCCTCGTCCCAGTGGTCCAAGAGGAGTTGTTCGGTCTCGGACCGCTCGCCGAAGATGTGGGGCGCCAGAGACTTCCTATTGGCAAGGGCGTAGGAGAGGGAACCGCCGGTCAACGGATTGGCGACGATGACGCCGTCTGCGGGGACCTTGGCCGCTACTTCGCTAAGTACCTTCAACTCGTCAGTACTTATGAGGTCCGAGTCTTGTTTCACGGAAAATACTGTGTGAATCCGGTCCTGGATGGTCGAAAGTGTCCCCCCTTGAACTCCGACGCCTAGAACTGCGATGACGATCCAAACCACCAGGGTGCGCCCGGTCGCGAAAACGCGAAGGCCGCCCGAACGACGGGGGAGGGCTTCGGCTAGGATCGCCGAGGTCTTTTCTCCCCGGGGAAGGCGGTTCAGGCCCTCCCGGACACGCCACACAGTCCACTCAGCTCCTAAGACCGCTACAGGCAACGTTACGACCGGCAGGAGAGCCGCCAGCCTGAAGCTGTCGTTGTACCAGACCCCCGTGAGAAAGGTCCGCAGCGTGCCCGGGCTGAAGCTGGAAACGACCATGTACAAAACGGCGGCGACGAGAAACATCCCCAGGATCCACCAGTTTTGAACCATGGTTCGGGAAATGACGTAGAGGCCGATTACTGTCATAACGGCCATGAGCCACGCCGCGGTGGCCCCCATTGGGGCACTCGCCAGAATTTCGCCGATGGCTCGGGCGTTCGACTGGAAGGGTGTCCAGGGTGCTGCTCCCAAGCCGGGGCGCAAGATCAGCCACGCAGCGAGCACCGCCAGTACGTAGCATCCGGCAAACGCCGACCACAGGAGAAGCCCTTTTCTGGACGCGCTTCCATGCCTGTAATCTCGCAGAGCCTTCACCAGGCGACCCAGCACTACGGGAACGAGGAAGCCGAGGAGAGCCACCAGAGCGCTTGGATGCGTCAGCACCATACCCGGCAGTGTCGCGCAGACCGCCAGGGCCGGGGGCAGGAAGGAGGACCCTCGGCGGACGGACATTCCCAGAAGCTCGACACAGAGTCCCAACAGCACCGGCAGAAGCGCTAGGGCCGCGTTGTTGGGGTACAGCACTCCGAATCCGACCAGGAGATAGGGAAAAGCGCTAAAACCCGCGGACAGCACTCCGGCCGCAAGAAGCGGGACCGGGCGGTAACCTACGAGCCGCGAGATCAGGAACATGCTTCCGAGAGGCCAGACCAAGGCGCCGATCAGAATTGTGCCGACGTTGATGACGACGGGCACCGGGCTGCCCGTCGTCATCTGGAGGAGTGCCATCATGTCGTGCATGCCGGCGGGGTAGAAATAGCTGGAGCTGGCCGTCAGGTTTCCGAGGGTAAGGGAGGAACCATTGTGGGTTTGCACGATGTGCTGGACGGCGTTGAGGTGGTAAACGTTGTCGAAAGTCTGGGAGAAGTTCTGCGGGTCCCCGAACCCAATGACGAAGCGGGCGCCGATCACGAGGGCTGCAAAGATCACACCGGCCGGCACAGCGAGCCGCGCGGTCCAGTAACCCAGATCCTTGGCGTCCAGGGGCCCATTCTCTGCGAGGTATCCGGGTTGCTCCGTCCTCCGTGTCCACCATCGCCGCACAGCGAACGTGAGGACTGCAAGAACCAAGCTAATCGCGGAGTAGACAGCCGGCGTGTACGGAAGGTGCACGAAGGGGGCCACTACCGCCGTGCAGGCAGCTACCGACGTCGACACAGGTCCGGCAAGGGCTAGCAGGTTCAAGCGCCTTGCGCCGGCGAGTGCCAGGATCAGTAATCCGGGCAGGAAAAAGATCAATATCGCTGCAGCAAAGGTCGGTAGGGTCTGCCACCAGGTCATCGATCAAGGCTCCTAAAACGCGGTTGTCAACCGTACAATTATGCAGTGTTTACCTTGGTGGGCGGTCCACGAAGGGCCGCTTAGGCGTGATGCCCCTTGCTATAGTTACAAACCATGGGTACCAACACGCGCTCCGGCACGCTCATCATCATGCCTGCCTGGAACGAGGCCGAGGCAATCGGCAACACCGTTCTTGATGTTCGGAGGGTTGTTCCCCACCACGATGTCCTTGTCGTGGACGACGGATCGCACGATAACACTGCCGCCATCGCGGAGCAGTCCGGTGCCGCTGTCCTTAGGCTGCCCTTCAACCTTGGGGTCGGTGGGGCTATGCGCGCAGGATTCAAGTACGCCATACGTCATGGTTACACCTCTGCCATCCAAGTTGATTCTGACGGGCAGCACGATCCCCACGACATCGACCGCGTCCTGGCAGGACTTGCCGAGGCTGACATTTCGATCGGTGCGAGATTCGCTGGCCGCGGAGCGTATGAGGCAAAAGGCCCGCGGCGGTGGGCCATGGCCGTCCTCGCCAAGGTGATTTCCAAGGTAGCTGGCGTGGAGCTGACGGATGTAACTTCCGGGTTTCGGGCCGCCAACGAGCGGGCCCTCCATCAGTACATCGACCACTTCCCGGCTGAATACCTCGGCGACACCATCGACTCACTTGTTGTTGCAATTAAGTCAGGTTGCCGCGTCGTGCAGGTTCCTGTGGAAATGAAAGTCCGCCAAGCGGGCACGCCTAGTCATGGGCCCTTCAAAGCGATGATTTATCTTGCTAGATCCGGGCTCGTCCTGTGCTTTGCCCTGGCACGCCGTCGGCCGAGAGTCCAACTTGAATCAGCTGCACCCCGGCCGGGAGACATCGCCGGAGAAGGAAGTGTAACCGCGTGAGTGTCGCGTTTTCCCTGGTCACATCCATAGGGATGGTCCTTGCTGTACTTTTGATGCTTCGTGTCGGGAAGCTGCGGGAGAAGTACGCGGTTCTCTGGCTGATCGTGGGCGGCCTGAGCATTGTCTTGGGATTGTTCCCCAGCCTCCTCGATTTTGCGGCCTCGGCGGTTGGCGTTCGCGTACCTGCGAACCTTTTGTTCGCTTTGTCCATCGTCTTGCTGGTCGGCGTCGGGCTCCACGTATCTCGGGAATTAACCATTCTTGAAGACGAGACCCGCATCCTTGCTGAGGAGGTGGCGATCCTCAGGGCTTCTGTTTCCCGGCTGGCCTCGGGGACGACCGACAGTCCGAAGCCAGCGGCCAAGCAGGCCGACCAAGATATTGATCAGACCAGCACGTAAAGAGAAGAGTAGAAATTGACCATTGATGTAATGCTGCCGTACTACGGCGACGTCGCGATGATGAAGGCTGCGGTCCATTCCGTCCTTGGCCAGGAAGATCGCGATTTCGTGCTGACGATCGTGGACGACGGTTACCCGGATCCAGCCCTGCCGGCCTACTTCAAGCAGCTTGTCGATGCTGATGACCGTGTGCGGTATTTCAGGAACGAACAGAACCTCGGAGCGAACGGTAACTACAAGAAGTGCCTCGGGCTGGTGGAGCACGACGTTGTAGTGGTGATGGGCGCGGACGACATCATGCTCCCCAACTACGTGGCCACGGTGCGCAAGGCATTCCAGAACCCGGACGTGAAGATCGTGCAGCCCGGCGTCGAAGTTATCGACGAAAACGGGGCCGTCTACGAGCCGCTCGGTGACAAGGTCAAGGCGGGCCTGCGCCGCCTCGCCGTCGGCGGTTCCTCCGAGGCGATCATCCAAGGCGAGCCGATCGCTGAGAGCCTCATCACGGGTGACTGGTTGTACTTCCCGTCTGTGGCATGGCGCGCTGACGCAATCCTTAAGCACGATTTCCGGGAGCAGTACAACGTTGTCCAGGACATCGCTCTTGCCATGGACATCATCATGGATGGCGGCAAAATGCTCGTCACCGACACCATTTGCTTCCAGTACCGCAGGCACAGGGAATCCGACTCGTCGGTTCGTGCCCTCGATGGCCGGCGCTTCGCCGAGGAGCGTGCATTCTTTGACGAGTGCGCGCGGGACTTCGCCGCCCTCGGGTGGACCAAGGCGGCCCGCGCGGCCCGTATGCATCTGACGTCCCGCCTCAACGCCATTTCGCTCACGCCCAAGGTCGTCAGCAAGGGTATGTGGTCGGGGCTCGGCAAGCTGACACGCCACGCGTTCCGCCCGTAGACACGCACGGTAGTACCGGCAGGAAGCGACGGCCGGTCCCCTCAACCCGCAAGGGGGAGGGGACCGGCCGTTTCTGTCTCCAGCTGCAGGTGAAGGATCGCGTTGATCATCCGGGCAGCCGTTCCTAGCTGTTGGTAACTCCCCGAAGGGGCGACCAGTTGAGCGTCCCGTATTGGAAGCTCTGCGAGCAACTACCGGTTGCTTCGCAGGTTTCGGATCCCGTCGGATAGCCCAAAGGTCCGTTCTCCCAACCGGACTGCGCCCAGTAGGCGGAGATCGCACCCGCCCGCGTCAAGTGCGCCCCCGTCAAGGGAGACCAGTGAATCTGGCCGTTCTGAAAGGACTGGTAGCAGCCTCCGTTCTTAAGCCCGCAAGTCTCGGCGCCGGTCGGATAGCCCAGGACACCGGACTCGTAGCCGTTGTTTGCCCACTCGTTAGCGATAGCGCCGGTTCGGGTCGGCTGGGCACCGGTCTGAGCTGTCCAGTGGATCTGGCCGCTTTGGAAGGACTGGTAACAACCGTTGTCTTTGAGCACGCAGTTTTCGGCGCTGTTCGGGTAGCCCAAGGGTCCGCTTTCTGCATTCAGTCCTTGCCAGCGGCTTCGAATGGCGCCGTTTTTCGAAATCTGGGCGCCGGTAGTGGGGGACCAAAAAATCTGGCCGGACTGGAAGGACTGCGCGCATCCACCGTTTGCCAACCCGCAGCTTTCGGAAGACGTGGGGTAGCCGAGTTGCCCTGTCTCGTATCCGCTGGCTGCCCATCGGCTGCGGATTGCACCATTGCGGGTCAAATGGGCACCGCTTCCCGCGCTCCAGTGGATTTGTCCGTTCTGGAAGCTCTGGTAGCAGCCGTTGTCCTTCAGTCCGCATAGTTGAGCCGTTGTGGGATACCCCAGGATGCCGGCTTCGAAGCCATTGGCGGCCCACTCGCTTTGCAGGGGGCCGTTCTTTGTTACCTGTGCTCTGGTCGCGGCCGACCAGTGGATCTGGCCGTTCTGAAAGATTTGGTAACAGCCGTTGTCCTTGAGGCCGCAGTTGTCACCGGTTGTGGGGTAACCCAGTGCTCCGTTTTCGAACCCGGTGGATGCCCACACGTCACGAACCGGCCCGTAGTGGGATGCCTGTGCGCCGGTCGCCGGGGACCAGACGATGCCGCCGCCCTCGTACATCTGGTAGCAGCCCCCGTCTTTTAGTCCGCAGTTCTCAGACGTGGTGGGGTAACCCAGCGTTCCGTTCTCGAACCCGCTGGAGGCCCAGAGACTGCGAATGGCGCCGATGCGGGAGGCCTGTGCGCCCGTCCCGGGTGACCACATGATGGATCCCCCCTGGAATGACTGGTAGCAGCCCCCGTTCCTGAGGCCGCATCTCTCCACATCCGTCGGATAGCCCAGCTGGCCGTTCTCCGCTCCGCCGGCCCTGTAGAGGCTTCGAATCGCTCCCACACGGGAGATTTGGGCCCCGGTAGCCGATGACCAGAGAATTTCGCCATTGAGAAAACCTTGGTAACACCCGCCTGAACGGAGGCCGCAGATGACATCGGAAGTCTGGGGACCCAGGGGCATCGCATCCAGCAAACTGGCTATGGCAGCTTCGGCAGGGCTCAGCGAACGGCCAAAGGCGAACGCCTTAAGCTGCGCATAGTTGCCGTTCCACACGTTGGAGTCGCCCGCATAAGGGCCCGACGATGAGTATTGCCAAAAGCTATAGAAGGTCCAGCCGTTGGGCAGCGTGCCGGGGCTGGCTGCGTATCGAGCCAGGTGCAAGGGTTGGCCGGCGAACCCCGGGTTGTTCCCAGTGCAGGTGGACCACCAGTCATTCGTGGTGTAGATGGCCGGTTGCCGACCGGTGAGCGACTGGACGGTGTTGGAAAAGTCCCGAATCCAGTCCACCAATTGGCCGGGTGACATGTTGTAGCATGTGTTGCCCGACGTGGCGTAGGGGTTGTACTCGATGTCCAGCAAGGGAGGCAGCGTCATGCCGTCGGATGACCACCCTCCTCCATTCGAAACAAAAAATCGGGCCTGTGCAGCACCGGTGGAGGTGCTGGGCGTGGCAAAGTGGTAGGCCCCGCGGATGAGCCCGGCGTTTCGCGATCCCGTGTACTGATCAGTGAACTCACCGCTCGTGAATGATGTTCCTTCGGTAGCCTTGACGTAAGCGAAACGCGCACCCTGGTTGAACTGTGACGTCCAATCGACACCTGGCTGCCAGCCGCTTACATCGAGGCCTTGGACGCCCGCCGGGCTCCCGGCGTCCTGGGTCAGTACCTGGGCCGGGCCAGATTTCCTGCCAGCTCCCATGTAGCCCCCGCCTTTGCCCATCTCGGCCTGCAACGCCGCAGCGTCGGTCGCCGTCAGGGGCTGAATGCCCGATCGAAGGGGGTTGGGATTGGGCTGGACTGATGGAGTAGCGGAAGGACTTGCCGTCGGAAGCGTGGCGGGTGATGACGGTGTGGGGCTGGGGGTAGCCGTTGCTGCCGGCGTGCTGCTGACGGATGCCGTCGGGCTCGGTGTGCTGGGCGAAGGAGCCGGCGCGAGGGGTGCTGCTACCGCCCCGGAAGCCAGCACCAGGGTTCCCGCGCACAGAACGAGGCTCGTGCATGCGGTGGCAATAATGGTGGTGAGGTGCTGGAGTGGAGGCCCGACCGGGCGCCCGCCTTGACTGTGTCGCTTGGCGTGATTCATATATGACTCCGGAAGAGCCCCGGTTGAAAGCTGCGCGGACGCGCGGCCGCGGGATCGATGCGGGCGGGGAGAGAAATTGTGGCTCTTCAATGCCCCTAAATTGCTGAACAAAGATAACACCGTGTTACCGATGTTGCCAGAGTTGAAGCAGTGTCTCCGGTGAGCCCTTAGGCCCGGCTATTGCCGGACTGCCGCTAGAGTGGTTATGCCTGCGGAAACGTCAGGAACGGGCCCAGGACTGGCCGCGCGATCGCATCCCGACCGCAGATAGGACACAAATGACTGTAAGAACCAGCCTCGTCATGCCGCTTTACAACGGCCGTTCGACGGTGGAGCGGGCCATTCGAAGCGTCATGAACCAGGCGCAAAACGATTGGGAACTGCTGGTTGTCGATGACTGCTCAACCGATGACAGCCGGGAAATAGTCAGGTCCTTGATTTCCGTGTCCGGCTCAAGTCGGATCCGGCTCCTCGCGCAGACCACGAACGGTGGTCCGAGCGCGGCACGAAACGCCGGTATCAACGCAGCTGAAGGCGAATTCGTCGGATTCCTCGATTGCGACGACGAGCTGCTTCCCGATTATTTGTCCGTCATGGAAGCGAACATGTCTGACGATGTAGACATCGTCGTAGCTGCGCATGTCGCAATGAATCCGTCAGGGCGACAGTCCGTCCGGCCGGACGCCGCCCAAGGTTTGTTCACCGGTCTGGAGACCGTTGACGCCGCACTCCAAGGCAAGCTGTGGAATTTCCTGCACGCCAAGGTCTATCGGCGCGCACTTTTCGAGAACTTCGGGTTTCCCGATGACCTCGAGCGCTATGAAGACCTCGTGTTCAACGCCATTGCATATTCTTACAGCCGCCAGGTCCGCATTGTTTCCCAGCCGGTGTACGTCTATCACGTCCAATCACGGTCCTTGACCTGGAGCCAAGAGCCCTCGATGCAGTTCATCCGCGGTCCTATCGATCACATAAGGGCCGGACTTAACCCTGCGGTTGCGAGTCGGGTAAAGCAGCGTTCCTGGAACACCCTGAAGGCATTCCTCGGCGTGCTGACAATCTCTGGAGGCCTCTTCGCCTCCAGCCCCAAGGCCAGCGTGGACAGAATCGTCAGGTACGTCCGGGAGGAGCTCTCGTTCAGGCTCCTGGTCGACGTCGCCTTCGCGGCCCCGCACATTGGCTTGTCCGGAATGATCATCAAGGTATTTCCCCGCCTCTACGCGAGCCTTTACCTATGGCATGTTCGCCGTACCTTCGACATGGGCAAGTGAGATGACCTCGGAGCGCGATATCGCCGCTGAGGAACGTCGTCCGGTTGAGGTCCCCCCGTATCACCGCATTCTGTACTTGGGTGCGGCCGCTGCCCAAGGCGTGGGGGCAATCGCCGTCCAGCCGTTCGCCATCCGCATGCTGAATGCTCAGCAGTGGGGACAAGTCAGCTTCTCCCTCTCGTTTATCGCGATTGGCCTGATTGCCATTTCTGCAGGCCTCCCGATGGTGTTGAGCACCATGTACTTCGACCCCGACGGCGGTCCGGACAGGGCGCGTTCGCTCAACGGCTTCGGTGCCTTACTCAGTGTCGTTGTGGCATGTGCGGCGGCTCTGGTTTTCGCTGCTGTTGCCGGTGCAACCGGCGGTCTGGGTGATGTTACCGCGTATCTAATTTCCGTAGGGATCATCGGTTTGCACGGCATCACCCAGATGTCTCTTGCCTATCTAAGGTCCGAACACCGGGCGCTGGCGTTCGTGATTATCACTATCGTTGCGACGGTGGCCGGACATGTGGCGGGCCTGATTGGCATCATGACTATCGCGCCGACCGCCACTGTGTACATGGCATGCTTCGCCGTGTGCGTCGTTGCGGCCTCGGGCGCGGGAGTGTTGCTCAGCAAACCCGGCGCACCACTCAAATACCGCAAAGTCATCCGCACGGCGGTCCGGACCTCACTGCCCGTCTTACCTCACAGCATCGCACTCGTGCTGATGTTGCAGGGGGAATCGATTCTGATCACGCTGCAGCGCGGGGAAGAGCTCGTCGGGCGCTACAACGCCGTCATGCCTCTGGCACTGGGTCCGCTGGCAGTGATCATGGCACTATCCAACGTGTGGCAAACGACCATTTTCTCCCACCGCGGGGTCGACTCCACGGGGCAGGTTGCCCGCGTCCAGCGCGAAGCGGTATTCATCGGTTTGATGCTCACGCTCGGGGGGAGTGGCGTGGCTGTTTTTGCGACCCACGTCCTGGTCAACGACCCTGAACCCGTACTGCTGCTGCTGGCGCGGCTCCTGCCTCTGCTCGGATATGGCTATGTAGTCTTCCTTCTCGCGACGTCGCAGTTGTTCGCGATAGGTAGGACTGGTCTTCTTGCCGTAGTTACGCCGGCCGTGGCAGTTCTCGGGCTGGGATTGGCTTTCTTCCCTGCCGGACAGGGAAACCTGCTTGCTGTGGGTGTCATCAAGGTTTTGGCATACCTGCTCTTGGGTCTTCTCTACGCCGTATTGGTTCGCCGCCACGATAAGACTTTGATCGACCTGCCCCTGATGCTCAAGGGGATGGCGGGGGCTGTGGCTATTACCCTGGGGATGTTGGTCCTGCCGGACTCCATGGAGGCGGGCATTGTTGTGGCAGGCGTTACGTGTGCTGTAGGGGTGCTGGGGGGCATCTGGTATCTCCGTACCCTGCGCCGCCACTCGGCGCCGATGTCGAGGGCAGGATAGCTGTGCTGTATCATCTTTCGGCGTGCGCTGCGGCTACGGGAAACCTTCCCCCGCAGTTCCTAGCCGGCAGGCAAGGCGGGGAGAGCAGGCCCGCTTTCGCAGGAACATTTTTCGGGCGGGTACCTGCCCCCGGTCCCAGGAGGCTGTAGTTTTGTCGTTGACGTCGATCACAGGCAAGGAAGCAATGGGGCGGCACATGTCCGGAACCCCACGTGGCGCGGGCCGCGTCACCGGAAGGCCAGGGCTGCGCCCCGATATCCAGGGGCTGCGCGCCGTCGCTGTCATCGCTGTCATCCTCGATCATCTCTTCGGCTGGCCGGCAGGTGGTTTCGTCGGAGTAGACGTCTTCTTCGTTATTTCCGGATTTCTCATCACCGGACTCCTTGAGCGTGAGTGGGCACGCACCGGAACCATCTCCTTTTCTGCGTTCTACCGGCGCCGTATCAAGCGCATCCTGCCGGCTTCAGTGCTTGTCATTGGGGCTACCCTACTCACCGCTAGTTTCCTGTTCGCTGCGCCCCGCTTCAGTGCAACGGCGACCGATTCGCTGTGGGCCGGACTGTTTTCGGCGAATTGGCGGTTTCTCCTGCAGGGAAGCGACTACTTCCAAGCGGACGGACCAATTTCCCCTCTGAGGCACTACTGGTCGCTCGCTGTCGAGGAACAGTTCTACTTCGTCTGGCCCTGGATCATGCTGGCCGCGTTGGCCTGGGTCCGGCGGCTCGGTATGGGTCTTGTGGGGGCGCTGAGGATCGCTGGGGCCGTCATAGCACTCCTCAGCCTCGCCTCCCTTGGCTGGGCCGTCTTCGAAACGGCATCGAACCCGGGTGCAGCATATTACTCGTCCTTCTCGCGGGCATGGGAGCTCGGGGTGGGCGCCATGTTGGCCTTCGTCCGGCCCGCCTGTGAGCGGATACCGGACAGGTTTAGGCCGCTCATTGCGAACGCCGGACTGATCGGTATCGTTGCGTCTGTCTTCATCTTGACGCCCACCTCTGCCTTCCCTGCGCCGGGCGCGATCTTGCCCGTGCTTTCCGCGGTCCTGGTGATCGGTGCAGGCTCAGGCGGGTCACACAGGTATCTGCATACGGTGACCAACCCTGTCAGCCGCTACTTGGGTGACATTTCATTCAGCCTCTATCTTTGGCATTTTCCCGTCATCGTCTTTCTAGCCGTATTGCTCCCATCCGGAAGCAAGTTTTACTTCCTGATGTCGCTGGTCATCACTCTCGGGGTGTCTGTATTTTCCTATCACCTGGTTGAAGACCCCATCCGAAAGAGCGCCTGGCTCTCGGGGCGGTCACAGGCTGAAAGGGGGGCGAAAGCCCGCAGTCCAAGGCCGCGCCGTAAAGGAGGCTACGCGCTAGCATTGGCTGGTTTTGCTGCATTTCTGGTGATCGCCCTGGGCGCGGTAGGACTTAGGGTGGCGACGGCGCCGCCGCCACCGCTACCGGCGGCCGACGCCGCACGAGCGGACTTTCCTGCGGCGCCCGTTGACGGACCGGCGGGCAAAGCGCTCCAGGCGGAAATCCAAGCAGCGGTCCCTGCTACCGCGTGGCCGACGTTCGATCCGCCCCTTGAGAAGTTAATATCGGATGATCCCCAACCCGACCGTGTTCTGCACTGCGGCGATGCGGGCAACCGCACCGCCGAAGAATGCACTTTTGGTCCGCAGAACGCAACCAAGCATGCGGTCCTCGTCGGGGATTCGATTTCGCAGCGGTGGGCCTTCCCGCTCACCAGGCTCTACGCGCAAAATGGCTGGAATATTCGCATCTTCGGAAGGCCCGGTTGCCCCTTCAACGACTACCCCATGGTCAAGGCGGCCGAGGAGCAGGCAAGCTGCATCGAAAGACGACAACAGGCCGAAGCCTTCATCCAAGCGACAAAGCCGGATCTGGTGTTCATCGGAAACACGATGGTTCCGGAGCGACTGTCGACGACCGGTAAGGACGCAACGGCTGCCGATTGGCAGGCCGGCATGGAGTCCATCCTCGGCAAAATTTCGGCCTCCCAAAAGCGCGTGATCCTCAGTCCCCCACCGTTCGATAAGGACGTTCGGTCCTGCTATTCGCCCGTCGGTCGTCCAGCCGATTGCCTGGGTACCGTGACACCGCTGTGGTATCAGGTTGCGCGGGCCGACATGGCAGCCGCCGAACACAGTGGAAGCACCTACATCGATACTCGTGCGCTCTTTTGCACTGAAGGTGACGCATGTCCGGAATTCGCGGGCGGGATTCCCATCAAAAAGGACCATACTCACTTCACCCTCCCATACGGCTACCACATTCAGGATGCCCTCAAGGAACTTCTGGACCACCGCGGCCTGCTGTAGGCGAGGAACGCGTGGGGGCTGTTGCCGACAGCAGATCGCGGCCAGACAGTGATCCGGTTCACGTGCTAGCCGCGCATAGGATTGTGCGGTGATGAAAATGCGGAACCCTGCTCTAACGGTCGGGCTGCTGGCTTTGATGTACTCCGGTATCGGTTGCTGGCGACCGAGTTTTTGGACGGATGAGGCGGCGACGCTGAGTGCTGTTCGCCGAAGTTTTCCTGACCTTACCGAGATGCTTGGTCACGTTGACGCCGTTCACGGCGCTTACTACGTACTGTTGTTCGGCTGGACTCGAGTATTCGGCTTTTCGGAGCTGTCACTGAGGCTGCCCAGCGTTGTTGCCATTGCCTTGGCAGCCTTCGTGATGGTGCGCCTGGGAGCGAAACTCGGGAACGTACGGCTGGGTGTGCTTGCGGCGGCACTGATGGTAGTACTGCCGAGAACTCAGTACTCTGCCACCGACGCCCGCTCCTATGCTCTGACCGTCTTAGGTGCTGTGACAGCAACCTACTTGCTGGTCTCGATTCGTGAGAACCCACGTGCGGTGACGTTTGCCGCCTACGCTGTGGTGGGCGCAGTGACTGTAGGATTGTCGTTTTATTGCATTTTCCTCTTTGCTGCTCACACTCTTACCTCAGTGTGGGATTCGCAACTTCGCAAGAAATGGCGGGGTTTGTTGGCAGCGTCGGTGGGGTGGCTGCTGCCGGCCGGCTACATCGGTGTCGTTGCCAGTCAGCAACAGTTTCAGATTTCCTGGATCCCTCCCGTCGGCCCCTCGTTCCTCTTCGAGTATTCCTTCCTGCAATTCTTTGGTGACGGTTACTTCGCCAAGGACGGGATCGTCGTTCCTCTGTCCACCCCGGGTGAAGACGCCTCGATGTATGGGTTGGCTGTACTGATGTGGATCGCGGCCGCAATCGGCGTTTGGTCGTGTCGGGGCCACTTTCTCGTCCGACTGTCCCTGCCTTGGTTGGTAGTTCCTGCCATCATCGCGATCGGTGGCTCGCTCTTGACCGGGGGCAACTACTACCTTCCGAGGTACCTGACTTTCACTGTTCCCGCGCTGGCATTACTAGCGGCGGCGCCGCTCGGGCGCCCCCAGGTCCTCCGGGGTTGTCGCGCGAGGCGTGTATGGACTGCTGCGGCTTGTGTCGCCCTTGTCCTAGCCGTGCCATCCTACGTGGGGCAGCGAACGCAGTTTGGCCGGGACCCGGCTGACGACTTCCGGTTCGTCGCCACTGCGGTCGGACGACTGGCGGAGCCCGGCGGGGCGTTTGTCATGAGTGCTTCCAGTGATCTTGCCTATCAGGCCTACCCCGACAGTTTCCGCGGATTGGGAGATCCCACCCGGGGCATCACAGCCGCCCAATGGAAACGAATTTATGATCAACGTTTCGACGTGGCCTCATCTGCGCCCAAAATCATCCAGTACTCGTCGGTCATCCTCGTGGAAAAGAATGGTGATACTTCGATGGCTCGGGCGCTCCAGGACCTCGGGTACGCGCCGGGGACCGCCGAACGGGGACCGGCGACAACGGTCACCAGGTTCTCTCGTCGAGCGTAGTTACCCTACTGCGAAACAACATAAAAAAAGAGTCCGTGTCCTGCAGGCTAGCCTGCACGACACGGACTCCCTGGAGACGGATCAGCCTAACCGAGATACTGGATGGTGGTCCCCTGTCCGGCCGTCCAGGTGATCTTGCCACCCTGGAAGTTCTGAGCCTTACCACCGGGTACTGCGTATTCGTCCGTGACCGGGTAACCCAAACGTCCATTTTCCCAGCCTCCAGAGGCCTAGGCGACGCGTTTCGCTCACCAGTTAGTATGGGCGCCGGTGGCCGGAGACCATTAGATCACTCCGCCCTGAAAGCTCTGGTAGACCCCGCCAACCTTGATCGCGATTTCATTGCTCGTCGGGTATCCCAACAGACCTTTTTCCCAGTTTAGGGAGGCCCACAAGCGATCAACTGCCCCTTGTTGAGGTGGGCGCCTGAGGCTGCGGACCAGTGCACCTGCCAACCCTGAAAAACGCCCCTACCCTTGAGGCCTTGGGACTGCCCCGGGTTGCCCGACTCCGGACTATTTGAGGATTCGTTCCTTGCCGCAAGGATGTTCACAGGCACTGAAAGGCAACGGGCTGAAAGGATCCGTGGGACGGGGCGGGGCGCCAGTAAAGGCCGCCAGCGGCGCCTCGGTCGGCCAACAAAGCTCAAGTTTGAGACAAACTACAGCCCTCTCAAATCCGCCTAAATACCCTAAATCCTGAGAGGCAAGGAAATCCGGGGCAGCCCATCCGACCTGCTCGCAATGCTAAATTGTCATTGCACTGCCAATGCCCTCGGTTGCATCCGGCTTTGTTTGATTTTTCGGGCTCGCCCCGACCTAAAGAGGCCCGTAGGGACCGAGGGCGTCGGAAAATTTATACTCTTCCAGCAGTTTTCCCTACAGGAGTCTGCAGCCCCGACTCCCACTTTTGCACTTCCATCTTTTGCACTTCCATTGATAGAGCGAAACGATTCTTTCCGTTCAGAAGGAGACATGAGTGAAACCAAAAGTTCCTAAAACTCACGAGTCGTGGCAGGTCGCCAACGGTTCCCGTGAGGGCAACATGTCGGAGCGTGAGTTGCGTCAACTCCTGTGGCTTCTGTGGCCGATGCACCGTGAGCGTGCGTGAGTCCGTCATTCGATTTGCAGTCGGTCTTTTGCCTGGGCGGTAGAGCACAGGAGCGATCTGAAAAGTACCCGCATTTCATCTTCTCTTTCCACAGGAGGGATTTCCGTCTTGTCACGCGAGGACCGAACCTTTAGCTTTGATTGAAGTTGCACTGCCCCAGGGGAAGGGGCAGCGGTCATGTTGGGGGCACCGTGGAAGCTGTGCGCATCGTCGAGGACGAGGTCCGGGAACTGATCCGGCGTCGCGGGCTTGACCCGCTGCGGCAGACCG
>Ga0308160_10002646_pt1 | contig 21236 bp, 17 predicted proteins | sample PhyFR1_FD_201036 | JGI IMG/M metagenome (GOLD analysis project Ga0308160, IMG submission 201036) | Phyllosphere microbial communities from UC Gill Tract Community Farm, Albany, California, United States - DLSLF.R1 | ecosystem: Host-associated > Plants > Phyllosphere > Unclassified | place: USA...
TCGCTCCACGCTTCCTCTCCACACTCGGTCACCCTCATGCAGTTGCGCTTCACTTCGCTCGCTGTGGTCAGCTTACGGTGGGACTTTCACCCACAAGAGTGCGCTCATGCTGAGCGCACATGAAAAAGGGGAGCCGGAGCTCCCCTTCAAGCATCTACAAGAACCCGGAACCTTAGAACTTGTACTTCAGGTTCAGGTAGTACTGGCGGCCGATCGCGTCAAGCTTGCTCTGCTCCTGGTCGCTGTAACGATAATAGGCGCGGCGCACGTTGGTCAGGTTGGTCGCGTCGAAGGTCAGCGTCAGGTTGGACGTGATGTTGTAGCTGGCGTTGAAGGCCAGCGTGGTCACCGGCGCGGCCATGGTCGGCGCGGTCGGCATCAGGATGCCGGCCACGGTCGACAGGCCCTGGCTGTTCGCGGTCGGTGCCGGCGCCGTGCTGCCGCTCACGTACTCGCTGCGGTAGTTCGCCACCAGGCGCGTCGACACCGTGTTGTTCTCGTAGTAGAAGCCCAGGTTGGCGGCCCATTCCGAGGCGCCCACCATCGGACGGCCGTCGTCGACCTTGGTCTTGGCGCGGCTAAGGTTGCTGGTGAAGCCGAAGTCGGTCTTGCCGAAGGGCTGTTCGTAGCTCAGCTCGATGCCCTTGATGCGGGCGCCCTGCTGCGACGAGGTATTCACCGCATAGGTCTTGAGCGACTGCGAGGCCGAATCCCACAGGTCGATGGTGGTGCCGCCGCTGGTGCCGGTCTTGGCGTAGCCGTCGATGCGCGAATAGAACGCGTTAACGGCGACCAGCGAGCGGTTGGCGAAGTACCAGGCCCACGACAGGTCCAGGTTGTCGGCGGTGAGCGGCTTCAGGTCCGGGTTCGGACCGGTGACGCGGCAACCCTGGGCATCGCAGCCCGGGGTGCCGAAACCGGCGCCGACGATGTTGTAGTTCTGGCGTCCGATGGTGCGGCTGGCGCCGAAACGCACCAGCATGTCCTTGGTCACCTCGTAGCGCACGTTCAGGCTCGGCAGCCAGTTGTTGAAGCGGCGGTCGGTCTTGGTGATGTAATACATATTACCCGCCAACGGATTGAACTTCTCCTCGCCAGTCTGGCTGTCATAGTAGGACAGGGTCTCGCCGGTCGTGCTGATGGCGCCGGGATACTCGGCGCAGGGGATCGCCGGCTGGCCTGGCGCCGCGCGCTCGCATTTGCCCGGCGGGATCGGGGTCGGCACGTCGGCATTCACGCGGGTCTGCACGAAGCGCAGGCCGAAGTTGCCCGACCACTTGTCGTGCTCATAGTTGGCCTGTGCGTAGATCGCGCTCTGGCGCTCGCGCACGTGCAGTTCGGTGCCGATGCGGCGTTCGAACTGGTCGCTGGTCTCCTTGGTATTGGCGGCGAAATAGGCTTTCAGGTCCTCCGGGCGGAAGGTGTAACCGGTGTTGTCCCAGCCGGAAGGGCCGTTCAGGTCCTTGCCGAAGTCGGACGGCCAGGGAATGGTGCTGGTCGGGCCGGGCGTGGCGGCCAGGGACTTGTTGCGGTAGGACGGATAGCGGCGCTCGCTGTCGCGGTGGTGGTCAGAAAAGCGCAGGCCGCCCTCGATCGACTGGATCCAGCCCTTCTCCAGACGGTATTCGCCGTCCAGCTGGGCGCTGCGTTCCTTGTCGACCGACTTCAGGCCGGAGATGGTGCGCACCACCAGCTCGTCCGGCTTCTGGCCGGTGCCGTAGTACTTGACGTAGGGCGCGTCGTAGACCGAGCCCAGCGCGTACGAGACGCCGGTGCCGAAGCTGGCATAGGTCAGGCCCTGGTCGGCATCGGTCTTGCCGACGCCGCGCGTGGTCGACAGCAGGCCCTTGAGCGTCAGATCCTGGTTGACGCGCCATTTGGCGTCGAGGTCGAGGAAGGAAGCGGTGGCGTTGGCGCCATCGCGGTAGAAGCCTTCGCTGTTGCCGATGTACTGGGGCGTGGTCCCGTCCGGGAACATGATGTCGGCGCTTTTGAGCACGCGCAGGGTGTCGCCATACATCGTGGTCTCGTTGACGATCACCGGGTTGCGGATCGAGGCGAACACCTGCTGGCCATTCGAGTTCGTGTTCGGCGCGGTGGCGCCGGTGGCACCATCCGCCAGCGATGCCTTACCCAGCAGCATGCTGTAGATCGCGCCGGCCTTCAGGCGGCCGTAGTTGTTGGTGTCCATCGACGAATGGAAGCCGGTCATGGTGACATCGATGTCCTGGTTCGGCTTGAACTGCAGCGACACCATGCCGCCCTTGCGGTCGCGCACGCCTTCGACGAACTCGGTGGCCATCGAGCCCGGCATGCGCACGCCGTTCAGGTCGGCGGCCTTGTAGCCGCTGCCCGCCAGCGATTCGTCGGTGATGCCCTTCATGGTGGCGGTGTTGATCGTGTCGTAGCCGCTGCTGGTGCCATAGGCCAGGCGCGAGGCCGAATCGCGGCGGATATAGCGCTTGTTGGCGAAGCCTTGTACGAAGAAGCCGAAGGTGTTGGCATCGTTCTTCCAGTTGACCAGGGCGTCCAGGTCGGGGGCGGTCTTGTTGGGCAGGGTCACGTAGGACGCGCCGACGCTGACCACACCCGAGATCTGTTCCTTGGCGGACAGCGGCTTGCGGGTGGAGACGTTGATGGTGCCGGCCAGGCCGCCGTCGACGATGTTGGCCTGCGAGGTCTTGTACACCTGGGCCTGGTTGATGACTGTGGACGGCAGCAGCGACAGGCTGGTCGAGCGGCTGGCCGACGGCTGGTCGCCGACATACCAGTCGGCGCCGGCAATTGCGTGGCCGTTGAACAGGATCATGGTCATGTCGGGGTTGGTACCGCGCAGCGCCACCTTTTCCGCTTCGTCGTAGTCGGTGCGCACCGCCACGCCGGCCAGGCGCTGCAGCGAGTCGGCCAGGTTCTTGTCCGGCATCTTGCCCACGTCTTCCGCCGTAATGACCTCGACGTTCGCCGCCGCATTCTTCTTCACGCTCAGCGACTTCGCCATCGAAGCGCGGATGCCGGTCACCTCGACGGTCTGCATGGTGGACGTACCGGTGGCGTCCTGGGCCAGCGCAGGCAGCGCTGCCACACCCAATGCCATTGCCACGGCGGCCGCGAGCGGCTTCTGATTCAACATTCTCACTCTCCTGTAGTTATCCGGGGACAGGTGTATCCCTGTCGCGCGCACAGTATTGACGATAGGGAAACTGTTTGGATAATGATTAGTGTTAACTAATCCATAACCGCAGGGAATGTTTAATGGCCGCCGAGAACGCCGGGTTATACTCGGCCGCATAATTTTCATTTTGCAAACGCGTTGCCGCCACGCTAGGGTGTGGTTTTGCGTTGCTAAAAAACCACGGAGACATCCAATGCGTACCGCCTGCCTGTTGTTCGCCGCCGCCCTCGCCGGCTGCGCCACCCCACCCGCCGCGCCGCCAGCGCCTTCCGCCAGCGCGGCATCCCAGCCACAGGCAGCGGCGCCGATCGAGAGCATCCTGCAAAAGCAGATCTACCAGATGAGTCCAGTTGAAGCGGGACGCTACGTGGCCTGGGTGCACCAGGCCGAACCCGACCTGCGCAAGCGCATCGCGGCGATCGGCCGCAAGAACATCGGCCAGCCCTACACCCTCAACCTGCTGGGTGAGTTCCCCTTCGAGGTGCATGACAATCTGCCGATGTTCAGCCTCGATCACAGCGACTGCGTGGTGTTTGCGGAACACACCTATGCCATGGCCTTATCGCAGTCGTGGGAAGAGTTCTTCTGGATGTTGCAGCGGATCCGCTACCGCGACGGCGTGATCGGCGTCGCCACGCGCAACCACTACACCGAGATGGACTGGAACGTGGCCAACCGCTGGCTGGTCACCGACGTCAGCGCCGACCTGGCCGGTCCCGCCGGACCGGTGTATTCGATGACGGTCGATCGCGCCCGCTTCCTGAAGACCCGCCACCACACCGAGCGCAACATCCCGGTCGAATCCAGCCGCCAGGCTTACGTGGCCAAGGACCAGGTGGCGGCCATCGCCGGCCGGCTGCAGGAAGGCGACTTCGTGAACGTGATCTCGACCCGCGACGGCGAATACTGGGCTTCGCACGTCGGCCTGGTGGTACTGGGACCGAACGGCGAGCGTCACTTCCTGCATTCGTCCGAGCCGCAGGTGCGCGAGGAGACCTTCGAGTCCTTCATCGCCCGCGCCGCCGCGCGCGAGGAGCGCAACCGCAAGGAAGGCAAGAAGGGACAGGTGCTGGCCGGCTTCAAGTTCCTGCGCCTGAACGACAACATCGTGGTGCCGCCGATGGCACCGCAGCCGCGCCCCGGCAGCGGCGCCTGATCCCGTCTTCTCCCTCCTCTCCCTGCGGGCCGCTCGATGCGGCCCGCTGTCTTTTCAGCCCTGCCTTTCCGATTCCCGTCGATAAGCGGCACGGTCTATTTTTATGTCATCCGGAAATAAATTAATTTAGGAAATTAATTTCCCATTTCCAAATAAAGGGAGAAAGATTTAATTCCCTTATGCCGGTTGAGCATGGTCAAACCCATCAATCTTAGTGAATCGGATAATAAACTTACTCAGCAATAAGCAATCTAAACAGCGGCCATTTCTATTCCAGTCCAAATTATTTCCGCGAAATAAAAACCAAGAAATAGACAGACGCGCCGATTTAGCCTGGCGATATCCCCGAGAAAAAGATAACCCGCAACCACGCTGCCTTTCGAGATCATGCCAAAGCTAAATCAGGGCCTAGTCGGCCAGTTTTGCTCCAGGATGGTATCCCTGCACCGCAGGACCAAAATTGCCATGATGGTGACAGCCGACCTGATCGCGCTGCCATTCTGCTTTCTGGTGGCAATGCTGCTTCGTGGCGGCGATTTGAAACTCGCCTCCCATTTCGGCCCCGCCTCCTATGTATTAGTGGCAGTGGTCACGATCGCGGCTTTTTCGGTTTCCGATCTTTACCGCGCCGTTATTCGATTCATTGATCAGCGTCTATTGAGCGTGACGGGACTGGCGCTCGCCGTCGCCATTTTGTGCGCGTATATCGTGATGTTCGCGATTAACGAGGAACGATTCCCGCGCAGCGCATTGGCGATTTACTGGTTTATCGTCTTTTCCTATGTCGTTGCCTCTCGCGTGGGAATGCGCAATTTCCTGCGCAATCAAAATGCGACCCAACGCTGCGCCGCCGAAATGGTTGCCATTTACGGCGCCAGCGAAGCCGGCGCGCGTCTGGCCCAGGCTATGCGCGGTAGCGATGAATACCGCCCGGTCTGCTTCTTCGACGAAAAGCACGCCTTGAGCGAGCGCAACGTCGCCGGACTGCGCGTCTTCCACACCGACCGCCTGGCCGAGATCGTGCAGACGATGTCGATCCGTTCCATCGTGCTGGCCCTGCCCTCGGTATCGCCGGAGCGCCTGCGCGACATCATGCAGCGCCTGGCCGTAGCCGGCGTCAGCACCAAGATCCTCAGCCGCCTGGTCGACCTGTCGGACGACAAAGTCTCGCCCCGCGAAACCATCCGCGAGCTGAAGTTCGAAGACCTGCTGGGCCGTCCGCCGGTGCCGCCGCGCGTCAACCTGTTCGCCCGCTGCGTGCGCGGCAAGACCGTGCTCGTGACCGGCGCCGGCGGTTCCATCGGCAGCGAGCTGTGTCGCCAGATCGTGACCGTCGCCCCCGCCCGCCTGCACCTGCTCGACCATTCGGAATTCGCCCTGTACACGATCCGCCAGGAGCTGGTCTCGCGCTTCCCCGACATCCCCATCGAAGCCCATCTCGGCTCGGTCTGCAACGCCGAACTGGTCGAGCGCATCCTGCGCGACGGCAAGGTCGACACCATCTACCACGCTGCCGCCTACAAGCACGTGCCGCTGGTGGAAGCCAACATCGTCGAAGGCCTGCGCAACAACGTGGTCGGCGCCCAGGTGATCGCCTCGCAAGCCGCCCGGCACCGGGTCGAGACCTGCGTACTGATCTCCAGCGACAAGGCGGTGCGCCCGACCAACATCATGGGCGCCAGCAAGCGCATCGCCGAACTGATTTTCCAGGCCGCCGCCGCCCGGCATGGCGCGCACACGACCTTCTGCATGGTCCGCTTCGGCAACGTGCTGGGTTCGTCCGGCTCGGTGATCCCGCTGTTCCAGCGCCAGATCGCCCGCGGCGGCCCGCTGACCATCACCCATCCCGAAGTCTCGCGCTACTTCATGCTGATACCCGAAGCCGCGCAGCTGGTGATCCAGGCCGGTGCCATGGCCAAGGGCGGCGACGTATTCGTGCTCGACATGGGTGAACCGGTGCGCATCGTCGACCTGGCGCGCACCATGATCGCCCTGCACGGCCTGACCGAGAAGAACGCGCAGAACCCGGCCGGCGACATCGAGATCCGCTACGTCGGCCTGTTCCCCGGCGAAAAACTGCACGAGGAGCTGCTGACCGACGGCGTGGTCTTCCCCAGCGACCACCCGCGCATCATGCGCATGAAGGAAAACGCCCTCCACCCGAGCGTGCTGGAAACCTTCATCACCTGCCTGATGATGGCTTGCGAGACCCACGAGCGCGCCATGATCGAGTCGATGGTCAAGGCCATCGTCACCGAATACACCCCGCAATTGGCACCGACCGCGCCGGCCCCGGCCCCGGTGCCCGAAGCACCACGGCTGGGCCTGATCAGAAAATTCGTGCCGTTCCGTATTTAAATCAACCCCTGTTTGACGAGGACACTCATGCGTGACGAAAGCAAACCGGCATATCTCGAACAGCTGACCGAGCGGCTGGACAAACGAACGGCCGTGATCGGCATCATCGGCCTCGGCTATGTCGGCCTGCCGCTGACCCTGCGTTATTCCGAGGCGGGGTTCCGCGTCCTCGGCATCGACATCGACGGCGCCAAGATCGAGCGCCTGAACCGTGGGGAAAGCTACATCAACCACATCAAGTCGGCCGACATCGCACGCGCCCGCGAACGCGGCTTCGAGGCCACCAGCGACTTCACCCGCGCCGGCGAACCGGATGCGCTGATCATCTGCGTGCCGACCCCGCTGAACGCGTACCGCGAGCCGGACCTGTCCTTCGTGCTCGACACCGCCGACGCCCTGCTGCCCTTCATGCGGCCCGGGCAGGTGCTGTCGCTGGAAAGCACCACCTATCCCGGCACCACCGACGAAGAACTCAAGCCGCGCCTGGAATCGCGCGGCTTCACGGTCGGCCGCGACGTCTTCCTGGTGTTCTCACCCGAGCGCGAAGACCCGGGCAATCCGAACTTCCACACCCGCACCATTCCGAAGGTCTGCGGCGGCGTCACCCCAGCCTGCCTGGAAGCCGGCATCGCCCTCTACAGCCCGGCGATCGACAAGGTGGTGCCGGTCAGCTCGACCCGCGCCGCCGAGCTGACCAAACTGCTCGAGAACATCCACCGTGCCGTCAACATCGGCCTGGTCAACGAAATGAAGATCATCGCCGACCGCATGGACATCGACATCCACGAGGTGATCCGCGCCGCCGCCACCAAGCCCTTCGGCTTCACACCCTATTACCCGGGTCCGGGCCTGGGCGGCCACTGTATCCCGATCGACCCCTTCTACCTGACCTGGAAGGCGCGCGAGTACGGTCTGCACACCCGCTTCATCGAACTGGCCGGTGAAATCAACAGCGACATGCCGCACTGGGTGGTCGGCAAGGTGACCGATGCGCTCAACCTGCGCGGCAAGTCGGTGATGGGCAGCCGCGTGCTGGTGCTGGGCATCGCCTACAAGAAGGATGTCGAGGACATGCGCGAGTCGCCCTCGGTCGAACTGATGGAGATCCTGCGCGACAAGGGCGCGGTGGTCGACTATGCCGACCCGCACGTTCCCAGCTTCCCGCGGATGCGCGAGCACTACTTCGACCTCAAGAGCGTCGAGCTGAACCCGCAGACCATCGCTTCCTACGACGTGGTACTGCTGGCAACCGCCCACAGCGGCTTCGACTACGAGCTGATCCGGCAGTACGCCACCCTGATCGTCGATACCCGCGGCGTCTACCCGACCGCACTGCCAAACGTCGTCAAAGCCTGAGGAACGCCACCATGCGCCACTATCCCGCCCCCATACAGGACCGCAAGATCCGCTTCGCCCTGGTCGGCTGCGGTCGCATCGCCAACAACCACTTCGAAGCGCTGCGCAAGCACCAGGACCGCGCCGAACTGGTCGGCGTGTGCGACGTCGATCCGCGTGCCCTCGACCGTGCCGTCGGCCTGACCGGCGCCGAAGGCTACACCAACCTGGACGAGATGCTGCGCAGGGTGGATGCCGACATCGTGGTGGTCACCACCCCTTCCGGCCTGCATCCCGAGCAGGCCATCCAGATCGCCGCCAGCGGACGCCACGTGATGACCGAAAAGCCGATGGCGACCCGCTGGGAAGACGGCAAGCGCATGGTGGCCGCCGCCGACGCCGCCGGCGTGCGCCTGTTTGTGGTCAAGCAGAACCGCCGCAACGCTACCTTGCAGCTGCTCAAGAACGCAGTCGACAAGAAGCGCTTCGGCCGCATCTACATGGTCAACCTGAACGTGTTCTGGACCCGTCCGCAGGAGTACTACCGCAGCGCGAAATGGCGCGGCACCTGGGAATTCGACGGCGGCGCCTTCATGAACCAGGCCAGCCACTACGTCGACCTGATCGACTGGATCGTCGGCCCGGTCGAGAGCCTGCAGGCCTATACCGCCACCCTGGCACGCGATATCGAGGTCGAAGACACCGGCGTGCTCAGCCTGCGCTGGCGCAACGGCGCCCTGGGCTCGATGAACGTCACCATGCTGACCTACCCGCGCAACCTGGAAGGCTCGATCACCATCCTGGGCGAGCACGGCACCGTGCGCATCGGCGGCGTGGCCGTGAACGAGATCCAGCAATGGGAATTCGCCACCCCCGACGCCGACGACGACAAGGTGCATGAGGCCAGCTACGAGACCACCTCGGTCTACGGCTTCGGCCACCCGCTCTACTACGACAACGTGATCAAGGTCCTGCGCGGCGAAGCCGAGCCGGAAACCGACGGCCGCGAGGGACTGAAGTCGCTCGAGGTGCTGATCGCGGCCTACAAGTCGGCGCGCGACGGCAAGCGCGTGGCCCTGCCGCTGGAGTACTGATCGTGAACGCTCCCCTCGACAGCAAGGATGTCCACGCCAGCGCCATCGTCGACGACGGCGCGGTGCTCGGCCCCGGCACCCGGGTCTGGCATTTCTCGCACGTCTGCGGCGGCGCCCGCATCGGCGCCGGCTGCTCGCTCGGCCAGAACGTCTTCGTGGGCAACGACGTCGTGATCGGCGACCGCGTCAAGATACAGAACAATGTCTCCGTCTACGACGCCGTCACACTTGAAGACGAGGTGTTCTGCGGACCCAGCATGGTATTCACCAACGTCTACAACCCGCGTTCCGGCATCGTCCGCAAGGACCAGTACCGGCGCACCCTGGTACGGCACGGCGCCAGCATCGGTGCCAACGCCACCATCGTCTGCGGCGTGACGATCGGCGCCTATGCCTTCATCGGCGCCGGCGCCGTGGTCAAGCACGACGTACCCGACTTCGCACTGATGGCCGGGGTGCCGGCGCGCCAGATCGGCTGGATCAGCCGCTTCGGCGAACGCCTGCCGCTGCGGCTGACGGGTAACGGCGAAGCCACCTGCCCGCATACCGGCGAAGTCTACCTGCTGATCGACGGTGTCTGCAGCCTCCTTCCTGCCCATACCCAACTTTGAACGGAGCGACCCGACATCATGGATTTCATCGACCTCAAGTCCCAGTACCAGGCATCGCGCGACCTGATCAACGGCCGCATCCAGGCAGTCCTCGACCATGGCCAGTACATCATGGGGCCCGAAGTCGGCGAGCTCGAAACACGGCTGGCCGAGTACACCGGGGCCAGCCACTGCATCACCGTGGCCTCCGGCACCGAGGCCCTGCTGATCGCACTGATGGCGCTGGGCGTGGGTCGCGGCGATGAAGTGATCACGACCCCGTTCACCTTCATCGCCACCGCCGAGGCCATCGTGCTGCTCGGGGCGACACCGGTCTTCGTCGACGTCGATCCCTACACCTGCAATATCGACCCGGCGCTGATCGAAGCGCGGATCACGCCGCGCACGCGGGCCATCATTCCGGTCTCGCTGTACGGCCAGCCGGCCGACATGGACGAGATCAACGCGATCGCCGAACGCCACGGCATCGCCGTCATCGAGGATGCCGCGCAAAGCTTCGGCGCCAGCTACCGCGGCCGCCAGAGCTGCAACCTGTCCAGGATGGGCTGCACCAGCTTCTTCCCCAGCAAGCCCCTGGGCTGCTACGGCGACGGCGGCGCCCTGTTCACCAGTGACGAGGAACTGGCGAAGGCGATGCGCGAGATCCGCGTGCATGGCCAGTCGAAGCGCTACGTGCATACCCGCATCGGCGTGGGCGGCCGCATGGATACCCTGCAATGCGCGGTGGTGCTCGCCAAGCTCGAACTGTTCGACTGGGAACTGCAGCAGCGCCAGCGCGCCGCCGCCACCTACGACAACCTGTTGTTCGGCAACGATGCCGGCCTGCGCCCGGTCGGCCGGCGCGAGGACCGCACCAGCGTGTATGCGCAATACACGGTCGTGCTGGAGCACCGCACCGACCTGCAGGCGGCACTGCAGGCAGCCCAGATCCCGACCGCGGTGCATTATCCGGTGCCGATCCACCGCCAGCCGGCCTACGCCCACCTCGATGCCGCGGCATCCTGCCCGGTCTCGGATGCGCTTGCCGGCAAGGTGATGAGCCTGCCGATGGGTCCCTACCTGTCCAACGCGGACATCCACGCCGTGTGCAGCACGCTGCTGCACGCCGCGCGCGAGACCCAGGCCGCGCATCTAGCCGCACCTGCGGACCTGACCGTATGAGTCTGCCGGGCTTCTGGAGACACGTCGGCACCGTCCTGGGCGGCGCGCTCGGGGCACAGGCCATGCCGCTGCTGGCCGCGCCCCTCATCACGCGCATGTGCACGCCCAGCGAAATGGGGGCGTTCTCGGTCTGGCTGGGCGTCGTCGCCGTCTCCGCCATCGCCGCCACCCTGCGGCTGGAAACGGCGATGATCCTCGATCACGAAGCCGAGCAGCAGCGGGTCTGTTTCAGCGTGGTGCTCTACACGGCCTCGGTCACCGCGGTACTGGTGTCGCTGGCAGCGATGATCGCCCATTCGCTCGACCTGCCTGCGCTGAGCCAGCAGTCCTGGCTGGCGCTCGCGGTCGTCGGCCTGGGCACCTGGTTGACGGCCTATACCCAGACTACGCTGGCCTATGCCACCTCGCACAAGGCCTTCGGCAAGGCGGCCCGCGCCAAGGTCTGGGGGGCGGCAACGATCGCGCTCAGCCAGCTGGTCCTGCTCTACTTCGGCGCCGGCGAATTCGGCCTGCTGCTCGGCCAGCTGATCGGCCTGGCCGCAGGGCTGCTGGCCGCCACCCTGCTGCTGCGCCCGCCGCGCCCCTACGTGTCCCTGCAGCTGGACGGCGCCGCCCGGGCCTACCTGGTCCGGCACCAGAAATTCTGGCGCTTCTCGCTGCCGTCGAATCTGCTCAACGCCCTGGTCAGCCAGATGCCGCTGTTCCTGATCGGCATGCGCCACGGCGCGCTGGCCGCGGGCCTGTATGCGTTGACCAACCGGGTGCTGGCCGCGCCGGTGTCGCTGCTGGCCGCCTCGGTGCTGGAAGTGTTCAAACGCGAATCGGTGCATGAATTCGAAACGCTCGGCAACTGCCGGCGCGCCTACCGCTACACCTTCAAGGCTCTGTCGCTGCTGGGCCTGGGCCCGGCGCTGCTGCTCCTGCTGTTTTCGCCGCAGCTGTTCGCCTTTGCCTTCGGCGAGAACTGGCGCCCGGCCGGCGAGCTGGCGCAGATCCTGGCCCCGCTATGTTTCCTGAACTTCATCGCCAGCCCGCTCAGCTACGTGTTTTTCGTGACCGGCCGGCAGAAGGTCGACCTGGTGTGGCAGGTTGCCCTGTTCCTGATGACCCTGTGCGCCTTCCTGGCGCCGGGCACGCTGCGCCAGAACGTGATGTGGTACACGATCGGCTATTCGATGCTCTACCTGGTGTACCTGCGCATGTCCTACCAATGCTCGCAGAACCAGCTGGCCGCGGCATGAGGGCAACAGCATGAGCACGAGCACCCACAAGCCCGGCACCAGCACGCGCGAACAGCTTCTGCTGAACTCGGCATTCTTCCTGCTGTTCCCCGGCTTCTTCTATTACCACACGCTGCTAGGCACCGGCACCACCGGCGCTTTCCTGGGCGGGTATTTCTCGCCCATCTCGATCGCCTACATGCTGCCGCTGCTGTTCCTCTATTACCGGCGCATGCGGCTCGATCCGCGCCGCCGCTCCGCGATCGACCTCCACTACGGCCTGTTCAACGCCTATTTCCTGGCCGTCATCATCGTCAACGCCGCGGCCGGCGCCAACCGCGCCATCATCGTCAACCACCTGGTGTGCATCCTGTTCATGGTGAATACCTTCATCATGTTCACCTTCATCGACTTCGAGCACCGCCAGTTCCGCCTGATGGCCTTCGCCAGCCTGGCGGCGATGTCGACGATCGCCTTCAGCTTTTCCGTGAACGGCGTGTTCTACCTGGGCGCCCTCGGCATCGCCCGCGACGCCGAAAGCCTGGCGACTTACCAGGGCTTCGCGCGCTCCTACCTGATGACCTTCCTGCCGCTGGCCGCCTATACCCGCTCGCTGCCGCTGCGCCTGGTCCTCTACGGCGTCGGCGCCGCCACCCTGTTCGTGAACACGGCCCGCAGCGAATTCGCCGCCCTGCTGTTCGCGATCCCGATCATCGAGTTCTACTTTTCGCGGCACAAGATGGTCTTCCTCGGCCTGGCCGTGGTGATCGGCATGTCGGTCTATGTCCACCTCGACGACATCATCGCCTCGCTGCCGGAAAGCCGGATCCTCGAGCTGGTCGATCTGTCGCATTCGACCTCGGCCAACAAGCGCCACCACCTGACCGTGTATGCGCGCCAGACCATCGCCGCCCATCCGATCCTGGGCGACTACGCCAGCTATGCGCCAGGCTATTACTCGCACAACGTGCTGTCGGCCTGGGTCGACCTGGGCCTGTTCGGCTTCCTCTATGTGCTGGCGATCACGATCGTTCCGGCCATCCCGATGTTCTTCAAGGAGTACCTGGCGGGCCGGCGGCGCCCGGAATTCATCCTCGGCTTTTCGCTGGCCTGCGTCACCGTCCTGTTGTTGATTTCATCCCACTTCTTCACCGACATGCTCATCGGCGCATCGCTCGGCGCTTACTCGCAATACCGGTTCGAGAGGAAATATGGCAAATATCGTCCACCTCACCTCAGCCCATCCCCGCTACGATACGAGGATCTTCGTCAAGCAGTGCCGCAGCCTGGCAGCTCGCGGGCATGAGGTCACGCTCGTCGTCGCGGACGGCCTGGGCGAGGAACGGGCCGACGGGGTGCGCATCGTCGACGTCGGCCGCTCCGGCGGGCGCCTGCAGCGGGTGCTGCGCACGACCGGCCGGGTGCTGCGCGCCGCGCTGACGCTCGACGCCGACGTCTATCAACTCCACGATCCGGAGCTGATTCCGGCCGGTCTGCGCCTGAAACGCCAGGGCCGCCAGGTGGTGTTCGATTCGCACGAGGACGTCCCGGCCCAGCTGCTGGCCAAGCCCTACCTGAACCGGTTCTCGCGACGTGCCCTGTCGACCGCTTTTGCCGCCTACGAGCGCCACGCCTGCCGGCGCTTCGACGGCCTGATCGCGGCCACACCCTTCATCCGCGAACGCCTGGCGGCGATCAACCCGAACACGGTCGACGTCAACAACTACCCGGTGCTGCAGGAATTCGAGACCGCGCCCGACTGGAACCGCAAGGCCATGGAAGTCTGCTACGTCGGCAGCATCTCCGCGATCCGCGGCATCCGCGAGCTGGTGCGCGCCTGCGAGCAGCTGCGTTCGCCCGCGCGTCTGTCGCTGGTCGGCGGCTTCTCCGAGCCGGCACTCGAGCGCGAAGTGGCCGGCTACCCCGGCTGGGCGCGGGTCGACGCCCACGGCCACCTCGACCGCGCAGGAGTGCAGCAGGCGATGGGACGGGCGATGGCCGGCCTGGTCACCTTGCATCCGGTCGTGAATTACCTGGATGCGCTGCCGGTCAAGATGTTCGAGTACATGGCGGCGGGGCTGCCCGTGATCGCTTCGCGCTTCCCGCTGTGGCAGGAGATCGTCGAAGGCAACGGCTGCGGCATCTGCGTCGACCCCATGGACCCGGCGGCGATTGCCGCGGCGATCGACCACTTCTGCCGCCATCCGCAGGAGGCGCGGCGCATAGGCGAGAACGGCCGGCGCGCGGTCCACACCCGCTACAACTGGCATGGCGAAGCCGACAAGCTGCTTGCCTTCCACGATCGAATCGCACGTTCAACACACCGCCTCGACCGACCATGAAAGCCCTCCAGCGCAATTTTCATACCCTGAGCAACACCCTGCGCGAGCTGCTGCGTATGCCCGTGGCACGCCTGCATTTCGATTCCCGCATCGATCCGGAGGATATCCCCAGGACCTACCGCTACTACACGCGGCGCCACCCGCGCTACAAAATCATCGGCAACAAGACCATGGGCGCGGCGCTGATCGATCTCGGCCGCTTCGAGGGGCCGCCCGGCTATCTCGAGCATATCCAGGGCAAGAACCGCGGCGCCTGGCATGCCAAGCGGGCCCGCGCGCGCGGCTATGTCTGCGCCGAAATCGAGCGTAACGAATATATCGATGCCATCCACGCGATCAATACCTCGCTCGAAGAGCGCCAGGGGCGGCCGATGGACCAGAAATACCGGGAGAAGGTCACCCATTTCGAGCGCCAGCCGCACTTCGATTACTACGGCGTGCTGAACGCCGAAGGTCAGCTGGTGGCCTATGCCAACATCGGCCACTACGGCAACTTCAGCGCCTTTTCACAGCTCATCGGCATCCGCAACAACGACGGCATCATGCACCTGCTGATGGTCGACATCGTCACCCGCCTGCTGGAGCAGAAGCGCGTGCGCTACGTCATGTACGACACCTTCTTCGGCGCCCAGCCCGGCCTGCAACAGTTCAAGCGCATCCTCGGTTACCAACCCTACCGCGTGAAGTACAGCCTGCAATGAAGACCCTGATCAACCGCTTGTATGCGGATTACCTGATGCCGTCGCGGATGGCGGAATACGAGGCGCTGCTGGTGAAGGCCGCACAGGCGGGCTACCGGCAGCTGTCGGTGCGCGCTTTCTACCGCGCGGTGCATGCCGGTACCGAGGTCGGCAAGGTACTGGTGCACCGCCACGACATCGACAGCGACCTGCGCACCGCCCGCAAGATGTTCGCCCTGGAGGTCAAGCACGGGGTGCAGGCCAGCTATTACTTCCGTCTCAGCACGCTCGACTACGGCTTCATGCGCGACATCGAAGCCGCCGGCGGCGAAGCCAGCTACCACTACGAGGAAGTCGCCACGTATGCCAAGCGCCACCGCCTGCGCCATGGCGAGGAGGTGCGCCAGCATTTCCCCGAGATACGCGAAATGTTCGTGCGCAATTTCACCCGCATCCGCGAACAGTTCGGCATGCAGATGGCGACCGTCGCCAGCCACGGCGACTTCGCCAACCGCAGGCTGAAGGTCATCAACCACGAACTGCTGCGCGACGAGCAGTTGCGGCGCCGCTGCGGCATCGAATGCGAATCCTACGATACCGAGCTGCTGCGCCACTTCGATCTGTACATCAGCGACCGTCCCTACCCGGTCTATTACTACCCGATGTCGCCGTTCGCGGCGCTGGGCCAGCATGAACGCATCTGCTTTCTGACCCATCCCGTGCAATGGGAAACCAACTGGCTGGAAAACACCCGCTGCAACATGGTGCGCCTGGCCGAGGAAGTAGCGTGGCACCGATGAACATCCTGCTGATCAACCACTACGCCGGTTCAGTGCGCCACGGCATGGAATACCGGCCCTACTACCTGGCGCGCGAATGGGTACGGCTGGGGCACCGGGTGACCATTGTCGCCTCGTCCGAGTCGCATATCCGCGCCCAGGCGCCGGACATGCACGGCGCGGCGCAGCGGCTGGAAACCATCGATGGCATCGACTACCTGTGGCTGGCCACCCCGCCCTACCGCGGCAACGGCCTGGCGCGCGTGCGCAACATGGCCGCCTTCGTCACCCGCCTTCATCGGGAAGGCGCCGCGCTGGCTGCCCGCATCCGGCCCGATGCCGTGATCGCCTCCAGCACCTATCCGCTCGACATCTGGCCGGCGCACCGGATCGCCCGCCTGGCCGGCGCGCGCCTGCTGTTCGAGGTGCACGACCTGTGGCCGCTGTCGCCGATGGAGCTGGGCGGCTACTCGCGCTGGCATCCCTTCATCATGCTGCTGCAGGCCGCCGAGAACTTCGCCTGCCGCCGCGCCGACGCCGTGGTGTCGATCCTGCCGCGGGTGCGCGAACACCTGGAAGCCCACGGCATGGCGCCGGCCAAGCTGCACCTGGTGCCGAACGGGGTCGACCCGGCCGAATGGGAAGGCGCACTGCAGATCCTGCCTCTCGGGCTGGATGCGCGCCTGGCGGAACTGCGCCGGCAGGACAAGTTCGTGGTCGGCTACGCCGGCACCCACGGCATCTCGAATGCGCTCGACACGCTGATCGAAGCGGCGGCGCTCCTGCGTGGCAAGCCGGTCGCATTCGTGCTGGTCGGCGGCGGTCCGGACAAGTCTGCGCTGATGCGACAGGCGGCCGCGCTCGGCCTCGACAACGTCCACTTCTTCGACCCGATCCCGAAAGCCCAGGTCCCGGCGCTGCTGGCCCGCATCGACCTTGCGTACATCGGCTGGCAGCGCCAGCCCCTGTACCGCTTCGGCATCTCGCCGAACAAGCTGATCGACTACATGATGGCGGCGCGCCCCATCCTGCATGCCGTCGAGGCCGGCAACGATCCGGTGGCCGAAGCCGGCTGCGGCCTGACCGTCGCGCCCGAAGACCCGCAAGCGGTCGCGGACGGCGTGCTGTCCCTGCTCGCGCTGAACGCACAGGAACGCGCCGCGCTCGGCGAGCGCGGCCGCCGCTTTGCCCTTGCCAATCATACCTACCCCGTCCTCGGACGCCGCTTCCTGAATGCATTTGCTGGAGAACCTAGCCATGGCTGACCAACTCTGTTCCGATCTCGCCACTGCCGATCTCGCCACTGCCGAGGCTGCGACTGCCCATCCGGCAATCGCCGATGCCGCGCCCGCCCCTTTCCTGCCTTTCGCGCTGCCCGACATCGACGATGCCGAGATCGAGGCCGTGGTCGCCTGCCTGCGCTCGGGCTGGGTCACGACCGGGCCGGCGACGCGCCAGTTCGAACAGGATTTCAAGCACTACCTGGGCGGCGAAGTCGAGACCATTTCGGTGAATTCGGCCACCGCCGGCCTGCACCTGGCGCTGGAAAGCCTGGGCATCGGTCCCGGCGACGAGGTGATCGTGCCGACCCTGACCTTCACCGCCACCGCGGAGGTGGTGCGCTACCTCGGCGCCACGCCCGTGTTCGTGGACGTGGAAGCTCGCTGCATGAACCTGTCGGTGGACGCGGTCGAGGCCGCGATCACGCCGCGCACGCGCGCCGTGATCCCGGTCCACTACGCCGGCCTGGCCTGCGACATGGACGCGCTGCTCGCGCTCGCCCGGCGCCACGGCCTGCGCGTGGTCGAGGATGCGGCGCACGCCTTCCCGACCCGCTACAAGGGCCGCCTGGTGGGCACCCTCGACAGCGATATCACCGTGTTCAGCTTTTACGCGAACAAGACCATGACCACCGGCGAAGGCGGCATGGTGGTCACGCGCGACGCCGAGCTGGCGCGCCGCATCCGCCTGATGCGCCTGCACGGCATCAGCCAGGACGCCTTCAACCGCTACGTCTCGCGCACGCCGGCCTGGTACTACGAGGTCGTGGCGGCCGGCTTCAAGTACAACCTGACCGACATCGCGTCCAGCATCGGCGTCCAGCAGCTGCGCAAGATCGACCGCTTCTGGCAGCGCCGCGAACACCTGGCACGGCGCTACCACGAAGGCCTGGCCGGCCTGCCGCTGCAGTTGCCGCCGGTCGCCGACACGGCCGCCGGCAGCACCCATGCCTGGCATTTGTATGTGGTGCGCCTGGCGCCGGAAGCCGGGGTCACGCGCGACGAGCTGATCCTGCAGCTGTCGCAGCGCGGCATCGGCACCAGCGTCCACTTCATTCCGCTGCACCGCCAGCCGGTCTGGCGCGATGCCTGCGCGCTGACGCCCGCGCAGTTTCCGGTGGCGGAAGCCTGCTTCGAGGGCATCCTGAGCCTGCCGCTGTACACGAAGATGCGCGATGCCGACCAGGACCGCGTCATCGCCAACCTGCGCGAGCTGCTGGCATGAGCGGCAGCGTCGCCAAGCGCCTGTTCGACGTGCTGGCGGCCGGCGCCGGGCTGCTGGTGCTGGCGCCGCTGCTGCTCGCGGTGGCGCTGTGGATCAAGCTCGATTCGACGGGCCCGGCGCTGTTCCGCCAGGTCCGGATCGGCCGCCACGGCGTGCCCTTCGAGATCTATAAGTTCCGCACCATGGTCGACCGCCCGGACGGCGGCCGCCGGGGTGCAGGACCACAGCTTACCGTCGGGCAGGATCCGCGCGTGACCCGCGCCGGGCGCTTCCTGCGCCACTACAAGCTCGACGAATTGCCGCAGCTGCTGAACGTGCTCGAAGGAAGCATGAGCCTGGTCGGGCCGCGTCCCGAAGTGCCGCGCTACGTCGAGTGCTATCCGCCCGCCGCGCGCAGCGCCGTGCTGTCGGTCCGGCCCGGCATCACCGACCTTGCGGCCATCCTGTACAAGGACGAGAGCGCGATCCTCGGCCAGGCGCGCGACCCCGAGCGCGCCTATGTCGAGACCATCCTGCCGGTCAAGCTCGAGTACTACCAGCGCTACGTGCGCGAGCGCTCGTTCTGGTTGGACCTGCGGATCATCTTCCGCACCCTGGCGGCGATCGTCCGATGAGGATGCCATGGACTGGTCCCAGCTCCTCCACCTGGGCGACCTGTCGCTCACCCTGCCGGCGGGCAGTGCGATCGCGGCCTGGCTGCTGGCCGCCAAGGCCTGGCGCGCGGCCTTCGGCTGGACCCTGGTGTTCGCGCTCGCACTGGCACTGGTCGCGGCCACCAAGATCGCCTTCCTCGGCTGGGCGACCCGCCTGCCGGCCCTCGACTACAAGGCCGTCAGCGGCCATGCTGCCAGCTTCACCACAGTCTTTCCGACGCTGACCTTCCTGCTGCTGCGCGCAAGCACCACCACGGTGCGCCTGAGCGCCACCGCCGCATCGCTGGCGCTCGGGGCGATGGTGGCCGCGGCCCTGGTCCACGCGGGTGAACACACCGCCGCCGAGGCGATTGCCGGCTGGCTCATCGGCGCGGGCGCCTCCGTGTGCGCCATCCACCTTGCCGGCGACGTCGCCGCGCCGCCCACGGGCCGGGCGATCGTCTGCTGCGCCCTGGCCTGGGCCGCCGTCGCCTGGGCCCTGGAAATGGCGCCGCTGGGTTACTGGATGATCAAGGTGGCCCTGGCCCTGTCCGGCAATGCCCACCCTACCCCCTGGGACCATTGCGGCTAGCGCATTCACGTTTTTTCAACTCCTTACTCCGGGAGACATCATGAGCAGCACCATCCTTCCCAAGATCCAGTGGCAGCGACAGAGCCAGCTGGACAGCAAGTCCGTCCATTCGCTGCTGATCTCGCTGATGCGGGGCCTGGCGGCGCTCCAGGTCGCCGCGGCGCACCTGCGTTCCGAAATGTTCCCCGGCTTGAAAGGCATGGTCGATCCGCCGCTGTACTACCAGCTGCTGGCCTTCGCCACCGGCTTCGCCCACCAGGCCGTGGTCGTGTTCTTCCTGATCAGCGGCTGGCTGGTCGGCGGCAGCCTGTTGAACCGGATCGGCCAGCCCGGCGCCATCCTGTCGTACGCGATCGACCGCGCCACCCGCCTGTGGACGGTGCTGGTACCGGCGCTCTGCTTCATGCTGGCGGTCGGCATCCTCATCAACGACGCCGATCCGGCGAAGGCCGACTTTGCGGCGGCCAACGAATACTCGGCGGCCAGGTTCGCCGGCAATCTACTCGGCCTGCAGACCGTGCTCGTCAAGAACTTCGGCGGCAACTACGCGCTATGGAGTCTGGCCAACGAAACCTGGTACTACATCCAGTTCCCCCTGCTGCTGTTCGTCTTCATGGGCCGCAGCCGACTGGGCCAGCTGGCCGCGGCCAGCGCACTGGTGCTGATGGCCGGTGCCCTGCCCGAGACGATCACCCTGTACTTCGCGCTATGGCTGCTGGGCGCGCTGTTCTCGCGCGTGCGCATCGAATGCAGCAACAGCCTGCGCGTGGTCCTGATGCTCACCGGCTTCTCGTTCTCGGTGTATTTCCGCATTCACGGCAGCAACGACGACCTGACTTTCGACTCCTTCCTGCAGGATCTCGTGTACAGCCTGCCTCTGCTGATCATCCTGTCCTCGCTGCAGCGTCCGCTATTGCTGCGCTCCTCCTTCAACCAGGGTCTGGCGAAGCTGGCGCACTGGCTGTCCGAATTTTCGTTCACGCTGTACGTGATCCACATCCCGACGATCAAGCTCCTGCGCTACCTGGGCCAGGAGCAATTCGGCCGCAGCCGCCTCGCCGTCGACGCACCGCTGGACTACGTAATCTACGCCGGCATGCTGCTGGCGCTGCTGGGAACCGCCTACCTGTCGTATCGCCTGTTCGAAGCCCACACCTTCCGCCTACGCCGGGCCATCAAGAACGCCGTGCAGCCGCAGCGTCACCGTCCCGCCATCGTTTCCGCTTCGGCTGAATAAGCCGGGCCGGCGTGTCCGTATCGAAGGTCGGACACGCCGGTTTTGTCTCGCCGCCTGCCTTCGCTTCCCTGCCCTCGCTCCCCTGCCCTCGCCCCTGCCTCGCCAGCGCCCGCGATCGAAGCCCGCCAGCCTGCTCAGGCGTCGATAGGCCGCTTTCCAGAATCTCGCCCACCTTCGACGAGCACCATACGGTTCCGCCGAGCTGACAGCAATCTTGCGCCCCACGACTGGGCACAAAAAAAGGTTCTTCACGGATTTCCGGGAAACGCGGCTTTGATCTTTAGGAAGAAGAAGGCGCTGTCGCGGTAACCGTAGGCCATCCGTTTCATCACCTTGATGCGGTTGTTGATGCCTTCCAGCTG
>Ga0308160_10002647_pt1 | contig 21225 bp, 19 predicted proteins | sample PhyFR1_FD_201036 | JGI IMG/M metagenome (GOLD analysis project Ga0308160, IMG submission 201036) | Phyllosphere microbial communities from UC Gill Tract Community Farm, Albany, California, United States - DLSLF.R1 | ecosystem: Host-associated > Plants > Phyllosphere > Unclassified | place: USA...
AAAAAGAAATTAGAAGAAGAAAGAGATATGCTTTTATCATGTGCAGACTCACCTTTAGATTGTGAGTATTACTTTGAAAGTGCTCATGTAAAAGACAGGCAGATCATTGAAATAGACAGACAAATTCAGTGCTATAAAGAAAACAAGAGAAATGGAAGTTATAAAAAAAGCATGTATGAGAAAATAATAAATTTTTTGTTTTGATTTTTATTTGACTTCATGTTTTTTTAATATTATTATGTATGTATGAATTTTTTAAAGGTGATTACGAATGAACGCAAATCTTAACATATTAAACTTAAGAAGAATATTGAGAAATCAATATGCGTCCACTCGTGTTCGTAATTCTTAAGTAAAGAAGAAACATGAAAGGGCGCTGAGAAGTGCCCTTTTTTATTATGCGTTATTAGCTCAGAGGATAGAGCGACCGCCTCCTAAGCGGTAGGTCACTGGTTCGAATCCAGTATAGCGCACCAAAGAAGCAATAAAGGAAAATAAATAAAATGAAATACATTAACATTAAAACTATATTAAGATCTATAAGAACTGCTTTAATACGCAGGATACGATTATGGGCTTAATATAGGAAAATGTTAAAACTATAGAGAGCCGAAAGGCTCTTTTTTTATGCACTATAAATGAAAAATTATCTTGAATTAAAGTTCAAGATAAAGTACTATGTCATATGATTTTAACTATAAGTTATTAATAAATAAAAAGTTTTTTTTAAAAAAGATAAAAAAAGATTTGACAGGCGTTATTTTTAAATGTATTATTATTCACATAGAGACAAGAAGAAACAATGCATCGTTAGCTCAGTTGGATAGAGCAACTGCCTTCTAAGCAGTAGGTCGTAGGTTCGAATCCTACACGATGTACCAAATAAAAAATTGGTCCCTTAGCTCAGTTGGTCAGAGCAGTCGACTCATAATCGATTGGTCGTTGGTTCAAGTCCAACAGGGATCACCAGATATAATATAATGCATTGTTAGCTCAGTTGGATAGAGCAACCGCCTTCTAAGCGGTAGGTCGTAGGTTCGAGTCCTACACAATGTGCCAGAAGTACACTTTTAGCTTAATTGGACAGAGCGACTACTCCTGACGGGGTAGTAGATGGGGGTTCAAAGCCTTCAAAGTGTATCGAATAAAATGCCTCAGTGGTGAAATAGGTAGACACAAGGGATTTAAAATCCCTCGGCGGTTACGCTGTATCGGTTCGAGTCCGATTTGAGGCACCAGTTAATAAAGAAAAGGCCCCTTAGCTCAGTGGTAAGAGCAGTCGACTCATAATCGATTGGTCGTTGGTTCAAATCCAACAGGGGCCACCAGAGTAAAATAATGCCTTGGTGGTGAAATAGGTAGACACAGGGGATTTAAAATCCCCCGGCGGTTACGCTGTATCGGTTCGAGTCCGATTCGAGGCACCAGAAAGCAGTAAAAAGAGTAAAAAAAAGTTGTACTTTAATGAAGTCAGTGTTATAGTTCTTAGCACCGGAACAAACAATAAGTAACTGAAAAGATGTATATAACGGCCCCTTAGCTCAGTTGGTCAGAGCAGTCGACTCATAATCGATTGGTCGCTGGTTCAAGTCCAGCAGGGGCCACCAGAATGTAAAAATAATGCCTTGGTGGTGAAATAGGTAGACACAGGGGATTTAAAATCCCCCGGCGGTTACGCTGTATCGGTTCGAGTCCGATTCGAGGCACCAGAAGTAATAAAGCATTGGTGGTGAAATTTTTAGACACCTCTGGTTGAAGTGAGTAGTATTTAGAAGGCGTTTTAAATATGGATTCAGAAACTAGAGTAACGCATATTTGTAGGTGAAAATCCTGCCCAATGCACCAGTGATATATGCGCCGTTAGCTCAGTGGATAGAGCAACCGCCTTCTAAGCGGTAGGTCGTAGGTTCGAATCCTACACGGCGCACCAGTTATGGAAGTTGGTGATTAAATATTAAGTAAAAATCCTTATATTCCTTGGGGCAGTGGAAGGATATAATAGATAATATTTTTTTAATCTTGTGGAGAAAACCCATAAACTTCCTGCAAAGTATATTACACCCCTTTAGCTCAGTTGGTTAGAGCGCCCGACTCATAATCGGTAGGTCGTTGGTTCAAGTCCAACAAGGGGTACCATCTATAAAACTGCTTCGGCAGTTTTTTTATTTTAAATATAAAAAATAAAACATTTTTGTTTTGACATTTTTATTTTATGTATTTATAATCATAGAATATCAGAAAAGGAAAAAATTATGAACAAAACAATTAAACTCCAAAGCCTACAACAACTATTGCAACAATGCAAGGGTGAGCTGTGGGCATAAATATTGTTTTGAGATCAGAATAATAAGCCCCGCAAGGGGCTTTTTTTATGCCCTTAGAAAAATGATAATAAGTTTTGTCTATAGGGGAAGATAGCTTTTCGTATTTTCGAAAATGGTTTAAGTCATTGAAAATAAAAGAAAAATATTAAAAAAAGATTTGACAGCAGGGATAAAAGAGAGTATATTATAAAAATAAAGCAAGAAGCCTTGGTGGTGGAATTGGTAGACACGATTGATTCAAAATCAATTTTCGAAAGGAGTGAGGGTTCGAGTCCCTCTCAAGGCACCAAAATTTTTATTGGGGTATAGCCAAGCGGTAAGGCATCGGGTTTTGATCCCGACATCCAAGGTTCGAATCCTTGTATCCCAGCCAGAAATGAAGTTGCTCCGGTGGTGGAATTGGTAGACACGCTGGTTTAAGGTATCAGTGCCGAAAGGTGTACGAGTTCGAGTCTCGTCTGGAGCACCAAATATTATTTAAAATAGTAGGAAAACAGTTTTATTGGGGTATAGCCAAGTGGTAAGGCATCGGGTTTTGATCCCGACATCCAAGGTTCGAATCCTTGTGCCCCAGCCAGAAATGAAGTTGCTTCGGTGGTGGAATTGGTAGACACTCTGGTTTCAGATACCAGTGCCTTGTAGGTGTGCGAGTTCGAGTCTCGTCTGGAGCACCAATGATTATGTTTTATACAAGAAAAGGGGTATTTAATATGGGAACTGAAAAGAAAAAAGTTTTTATGTTTTTAGATGATGACGCTTTTCATCCCAAAAATATTCGTCATCCAAGATATTATTATCCACTTATTGGTGCAGAGCATATAGAGAAATTAGCTTATCAGTGCAATATAGAAAAATTTACTACCGTAGAAGGAGCGATGGACTATATTGAAAGAGAAGGTTGCCCTGATTTTATTTCTTTTGATAATGATCTTCAGAGAGAATTAGAAGGATTCCATTTAGCTAAATGGCTGGTGGAAAAAGATCTTGATAATCCAGGTTTCATTCCTGAAGGTTTTGATTTTTTTGTGCATTCTCAAAATAATGTAGCCAGTGAAAGAATTATTAGCTATTTGGGTGATTATTTAGAATCAAAAAAACAAGATTTGAAAAAAGTTAGTAGAGTAAAAATGTAGTATATTTCCCAAATGGTGGAATTGGTAGACACGCCAGTTTAAGGTGCTGGTACTTAGGTGTGAGGGTTCGAGTCCCTCTTTGGGAACCAAAAATTGAAGTATAGCCAAGCGGTAAGGCACCGGGTTTTGATCCCGGCACTCCAAGGTTCGAATCCTTGTGCTTCAGCCAGATTAACTAAGCCCAAGTGGTGAAATTGGTAGACACACCAGATTTAGGTTCTGGCGTCGAAAGATGTGCGAGTTCGAGTCTCGCCTTGGGCACCAAGTAGTATTAAAAAAAATATAATATCTTGCTCTGATGGTGGAATTGGTAGACATGCTGGTTTAAGATGCCAGTGCCTTAAGTGGTGTGCGGGTTCGAGTCCCGCTTGGAGCACCAATGGTGTAAAAAAGCCTCAAAAGAGGCTTTTTTTGCTAGATAGACATATGATTATCGATTATTAATTTCATATCAGGTATAGCATCAATTGCATTCTTTTCTATTTCATTAGGAAATCTAAAAATAGGGTTATTTTCTTTATTGTATGAAACAGGGTTAACATTATAATAAGTTGCAGAACACCCATTCAACCATACATTGAAAGGAATAACCTGATTTGAAGCGCCAATAATAAAAATAATAACATTTTTTCTGGCATGACTAAGTAACCACAGAAGATCTGAGTATATTTCTTTCTTAAAACCTTCTTCATAATGCATAGCTTCTTCAAAAAAAATTACATTTGGCTTACATTTAGCTGTAAGAGAATCATAATTAAAGGGGTTATAGCCGATGTTTATACAATGCTCATTTGGTTGTTTGTAGTTAACAATTAATTCAGTAATATTTCCATGAATATGATGAACATTGCAAGCACCAGCTTCTTCATGAAATAAATCAACATTTGTTGTTGCAACACCAATTCGATGTGAACCATACTTTTTTTGCATATCCGCGATAAAGCTATGAGCATCATTATACTTTTTATCTGAAAGAGATAATCTTAAATGATCATAAAAAGGAATTATCTTATCATAATACTTATCGAAGTTTTTTATATTACAAATTTCTTCAATATCATTGTTTAACCAAAGTCCATTTGTGCCTCTAAATGTAGGGACACCACTTGCTTCACTGATACCTGATCCAGTGATAAAAATGACTTTCTGACCATTATAATCTATAAAATCTTCAAGTAGCATATATCCACCGTTAATATTAAAATTTAAACAATTGTAACACATTCTGGAATCAAGAAAAAGAAAAATTTAATCAACAAATATAAAATAGGATTTTTAACTTTGTAGTGATATTTCTCAAATGTATTTTTTTATATTATAATTAAGGAATATTATAAAAACAGGTATCCATGATGAACGATTTAAGAGAAAGATTTTACTTTTATAAAGAATTGATAAAATTTAGTAAGGAACAGTTAAAAATACATGCCCAGATGCATTCAGATGAGCAAATAATGGATGAAAATGTTTTAAAAGATTATTTAATTATGGAAAATAACAATTACAATAATATGCTCAATAACTTGAATAATAAATATGGAATAGAAGAATCTACTGTAAATAAAATCATAAAGAAACACATTTTAATATCTTCTTTAGACAGTAAAAGTAAAATAGCAACAGATTTTTTTTCACATTTAAAAAACATAAGTAAAATAAATAATAAAAGACAATCCTATTTTAAGATAATAGATAAAAATCCTGAAAAGTTTTATAAAAAAATAAGTTTAAACGAACTAAATTATATGTCAGAAATAAAAAACTTATTAAAAGTTTCAGATTTAGAAATAATAAATAAAACGAATCCAGCTTATTTAGAGTCATATGATTTACTTGAAAATTTTATATCAAAATGTGAAATGGAAGAATTTTTTTATGTATTCAGAAAAAATGATTTTAGTCCTGAAACATTAATAAACTTAATCACCTCAAAAAACGGATATAAAAAGCATGATAATTTTTGTAATGAGTTAGTAAAAAACTCAAATGAAAATGAGAGAGTAATAATTTTGAAAGAATTAAAAGGAAATCATCCTTCTTATGAAGGTGAAGATATAAAATCATTCAAAAACACATTAATCTCACTTATAGAAAAAGAAGAAATAAATAATTCTATAAATATAAATCCATTAAATAATAAATTAAATGTTTCAAGAAAAAGGATGTAATAGGATATGAATAAACTATTTTTAGATGTAGTCAGCAATTTAAATTCGGGTAAAATAATAGTTGAATGTGTAAAAAAATTCCCAGGTGTTGATTATAATACTGATGAAAAAATATCTGTAAACGATGAAATGTATGATAATATTTTTCATTATTTATTTAAAAAACTAACCTTATTAAATATAGAGGAAGATTCAGATGATAAGAATCTCATCGATTTTATAAACTATATATTAGAAGAAAAACTTTTAGATATAAAGAATTCGCCTTTAATTATTGAATCCATTATTATGAATGAAAATAATAATATTTTTAAGTTTATGATGAAAAGCTCATATAATGAAGATATCGTTGCAAGTATAATATCAAACAAGCTTGATAAATATATTAATAAAAATTGCTTTATATCAATGAAAGAAAACACTTCTTATGATCATTTAATAAAAAATAAAGATGGTGAAACTTTAATTTTTTATAGTGAGAAACCATCATTGATTGATTATATGGTAAATGAAAATTTATATAATTTTAAAGATGTAAATAAATATAATAAAAATATAGTAGATGTTTTTATGGAAAGATTAAAGGATTTAAAAAATGAAAGTAATAAAAGAAAAGAGATAAATTTTTTAAACAAACAAATAAAAGAATTAATAGAAGAGTATAATGTGTATCCCGTTTTTTATGAAAATATTATAGATTCTGTTTTTAATCCTGGAATGTTGCCATCAACCTTTAATTATTTAATTTCGGACTTAGATGATAATAAATTTATTGATTTAAAATTAAACTATAAAGATAAAAAAGACTTAAATTATCTAAATTATATCTCTTTAATATTGAATGAAAAAAATAACTCTGTAAATAAGAATAATAATAATTGTAGTAAAATTGAAATGTTAAATAATAAAAATCCTATGATATACATGTCATACTTGAAAAAAGAAGAGTTGATTTCATTTATTGATGAATTTGCTTTAATATCAAGAGCAGAAGATTTTTTAGAAAATATCATAAATGAATTATATAAAAAAAATAATATCACTATTAACGAATGGATGGCATTTAGTGCTTCTTTTATTCAAAATGATGAATATAAGAATAATTATAAAAATATTCCAGAATCTACAAAAAGAAAGTTATTCTCATTTACTATAAATACAATAGAAAATAAAGAAAAATTAAAAGAAGGTTTATTTATGATAAGGAATGATATATTGAATAACCGACGTTTAAAAGAAGATAAGGAGATTTTAAAAAAAATAGTGGATTATTTTGAAGATGATTTAACGTTCAAATTAATAGAGTTAGATAAGTTAGGTATAAAAATAACAGATAATTTTATAAATTATTTATCTTCTAAAAAGTCATCTGAATTTTTTAAAAGTAAAGATGAAATATGTAATTCATGTCCTGATATTTACGATATGCTTTTTAATAATAAAACAGGTCGTTTTTACAGAAATAAGAAAACAAAGATAATTATGGAAAAATTCGAAATATCTAAAAATCTGGACGATAACCTTTCTACAAATCTAAAGTTAAAAAGATTATAGAAAAAAATCTTTTTGGCTGTTTAACTTACCAAAAGTCATTAAAAAAGAGGCATGAGTCTCTTTTTTATTTAATATATTAGTTCCCATTATTCAAATTATTTGAAAGAAAAAATATTTTATTTATATAATTCAAATAAATACATTTTTCTTGACGATTATTTGCGCAGATTTTATGTGATCTAGATCTTGATTTTAATAAAAATAAGATGTATTGTTTACTACATAAGCAAGATATGTGATTAAAATGTTAATTTTTAAATAGTTAAAATAAAATCTAAGATAAAAAATTTGAATAAGGAGAATTATATGAAAAAGGTTATAGCAATAGGTCTATTAGGTATGTCTTTAGTTGGAATGTCCTCTGTGGCAAATGCAAAAGAAGGTGATGGTGCTACTATTAAGCATAACTATCCATTTGCAATATCACATTCCAGTCAAGTAAATACTGATACATCTTATCAAGCATCAAATAAAATAGAATCTCCTAATGCACCTGATGTTTATTATCAATATGGTGAAGGAATGGTAAAAGCTGATGGTCAATGGGTTAGTGAAAAGTAAGAGGGATGTAGTACTTCACGGATGATAGAATAAAAAAGAATGAACAGGGAGTTCATTCTTTTTTTATTTTGAGCAACTTACTGCTCAATTTAAACGTTTTTACTATATTATGTGCAATATGCTGCTCAAAAATTAATGAGTAGTATATTACTCATTAATTGGTTGAATTTAATTTAATGAGTATTTTATAACTCATTAAGATTTTTTGAATATATAACTAATAAATGTTTGTGCAGGATCATTTTGCTTACCTGTTTTATAAGAGTCAGCCAGAGTCAATCCATGAGATTCAAATAAATCAATAATATGTTGTTCTCCAGGATTATAGAAATGTCTTTCACCATCAAAGAAATATCCATTTTCTAATTGTTTTATAGAAAAATAGAAAACTCCATTATCATTTAAAGATTCAGTAAGATTATTTATAGCAAGATCAAAAGCTTCTGTAGGAAGATGAAGTAGAGAAGCACAACACCATATACCATCAAATTCTTTTGAAGGATATTTAATATCAATGAAATCTGACTTAATACAATTAGCTCCTGGAACCTGATTACAAAAATCAACCATTTTTTGAGAACCATCAAATGATGATACCTGATAACCTCTTTCTATGAAATTTTTTGTATCCCTGCCAACACCACACCCTGCATCAAGAATTTTACCACCATCAATAACACCATGAGATAAAAATCTGTCATAAAAATTGTTCATGTCAAATCCGAAAGAGATATCAAAATACTGTTGATTATTATTGTCATAATAAGCAAGGTTTTGAGAACGGACTGAGCCATATTCTTCAGAAACAGAAGGAATAACACCAATACTTTTTTTACCAATTTTCATACAAGCCTCTTTTTTTGTTGTTCTTGGAATTATTATAAGTTATTATAATAATTATAGAAAGACATAAATATGAAAAATTGGAGTAATAATGAATGAAAATAAACTCACCAATGATTATTATAAAGAATATGAATTAAAAATAGAAAATACAAAGAAATTCCATAGTTATTTAAGTAAGGCTAAATCATTTAATAAAAATAAAATAGATTCATTTATCAATAATGAGTATGGGGTTAATTATAATCATTATTTTCCAAACAGAAAATACCAACAACTTATAACTGCAATATTAAATAATTATGGTGAACCTAATAAGGATAATCTTCTTTTTAATTATTTAATTGAAAAAAATTGTTTTGATAATGTAGTTCTGAGTTTGGCTATAGTCTATGCTGTTCAAAACAAGACAGATGCTATTGTCGATAAAATATTAGATTATATAAAAACTCATAATAAAAATGAAATATTAAAAGAAAATAAAGGATTATTAAATTCATTACTGGATAATGATACTATTTATAATTTAGAAAAATTACAACCATATCTTTCAAGTGGAAATATTCTAAAAGATAATGTATTTTTTGGGAATTTTTTTAATACTAATGAATATTTGCAATCAAATGATGGTAAAGATGAGGCGGTAAGATTTGAGCGTAGTTATGTGGATGGTAATTTCAAATATGGCTTTATAGACCAAATAAAAAATTTACCTAAAATAGGGTATGATTTAGAAGCAAAGGATTTAATTTATACATTAGATTCCATACGATTTGATAAAAATAATTTTAAATCAATACTGGATTTTTATAAAGAACAAAATGTTAATCTTAATGAGGTTTTCACTTATTATGAAATCAAAAAAAACGAATATTCAAATGATAAAAAGATAAAAGCAAGAGAATTTAATCTGCTTGGATATTTTCTTGAGAAGTTGAGTTATGATTATAATCCACACCAAGAACGTTATAAAAAAAACCATGAAATAATGCAAATGCTTATTCCTTATACAAATGGCTCTCCGTGGATGGCTGATTTTAATTTTGAAGATACAAACGAAGGTTATTATTATTTTTCAGAATCAAAAATAATTAATCGAATAGATTTCATGTCTCATTATTGCTCTGGTAATGAAGCTATTAATAATACAGGTAGTCTTATAAATAACATTATACAAATGATGGTAAAAAGCTCAAACACTTATGATGCATTTTTGAATTTAGACTTTGAAGAATTATCCAAAAGAGGAATTAATTTAAATCTAATAAAAGAAAACAATTCATCATGGGTTAGAAATTCTTTATTCAATGCTTTGGTATATAAAAAACAATATGAAAAATTATTTAAATTAATAGATAAGGATTTAATAGATGTAAATATTAAAGAGGAACATTTAATAAAAGATAAGGATGTTAATAATAAATTTATTTATGGTATTCATACTCCATTATACATTTTAATGGAAATTTTTAAAGAAGAAGTTTATCTAAATTCCTCAATAGAAAACTTATTAAATTTGGTTCTGAAAAAAACAAAAGATAATAGTGTTGGTGTTTTATTCTTCAAAGAAAATGTTTCAAGGATATATGAATTTAGAGACACTGGTTTAAATATTCACAAAATAAATAATATAGATGAGTTTTTTTCACCAATATCTTGCCTCTATACTCCAAGAATGAGAGAGTTATACCAAAAATATAATAATCAAATAAATATACCTAAAAGTTTCGCTTATTCTCTTTTTAAACATATTTCGAAAAATAAAGATTTTAACTTTGATGCAGATGAGTTTTTATCTTATGTTTCAGAAAATTCTAAATTATTATTATCTCTGGAAGATAAAAAAATATTCATAAATTCATTTAATAATTTGTTAGATAATTATCAACATCAAAAATTCACTGGTGAATTAAAGAAAGAAGTTAATAAAATCGTATATGAAGCAGAGAATGAAATTGAAATAAATTTAGAAAAGAGAAAAATAAAAGAATCATTAAATCAGATAAATTTAAAAGCAAATTTGAAAAAGAAAAGAATATAAGATTTACAGAGAAACAAAAGTGTGTAAAAATAAATTTAACGGAGTTATTATTAAGAAGGTTTTATGAAAAAAGATAAAAAACAAACTTTGCGTGATGTAATGCAGCCTCATACAACAGGTGGTAATTCAAGATATGCAGCAGAAAGAGCAGAGGAAAGATATCGTAAAAGATTAGCCGATTTGAAGAAAGAGCAAGAAAAAGAAAATTCACCTTTAATTACAGAACCTAGTTGGCCAAATTTCAAAGAACATGATTACAATTCATTGGTCAGAATTGGTTATAAATTAGCAGAGTTCCTGGATAAAAATGATATTCCATTCGATGGTATAGCATTTGATAAACATAAAGATACAGGTAAACCAGTATTTATGTTACATATGGATAGATCTACTCGTGGACTTGATTTTGCTGTAGATTTACCTGAAGAATTTAATGGTTTCCAAATACAAAAAATAATAAGTAATAAATTCAATTTTAAATTAAAATAAAAAAAGGACTCGAAGAGTCCTTTTTTATAACTTTTATATTATTTTATCGGGTTCTAACCTCTGCATCAACAGCAACACCATTAAGTGTTAATCTGTTAGGGCATGAACTATCATTTGAATTTTCTTCAATATATTTAGAAACATTAACAATAAGATTCCCGCCACGCTCCGCAGTCTCTCTCCTCATCTGAGAGTAAATATTTTTTAAGGGATTTTCCCTTTTAGCATCCCTGAAACAAATACTACCAGTTACTTCTTTAATAACTTCATATCGTCCGGTGTACACTCTGTTTTCTGTTTTATATGCAAAACGAGAATTGCTGTCAGGCATATAAGCATCTACATTATTACTAATACCGTATCCTTGGTTAGAACCATCATTGTTATTGGAGCTTGTCATGTTGCTTACAAAACCTTTAGCCATGCCCATAATATCAATTCGTTCTGCACTTACTGAAAAAGAAAGAAAAAACATAGTAGCTATAATAATAATATTTCTGGAAATAGTGTTCATATATACCTCACCTATTATTAAAACTAAAAAAGAGAGGAAACCTCTCTTTTTATTTATTTAGAAAGCGCGCTGTTTTTTAGAAACAACAGTAGTGCTGTTATTTGTAGCTTTAAATGGTTTTTTAGCACCATTTTTTTTGCCAGCAGGTTTTAACCCCATACGTTTTTTCTTTTCTGCTTCTGGATCTAGCTTAACAGTTTTTTTAACCCAGACAGCAGCCAATACTTCTTCAAGAATTTTGACTCGATTAGCCCCAGGTGCTCGCAAAGCATTCATCAGATGGACTATGAGCTGATTATCTTTAGGGTTATTGCGAACATGAGGGCGCAGTTGATCAACTGGAAGACCATCATGAACATCACTACGAGCCAGATATAACCCCTGAGTTAAAACTACACTTGGTGGACAGTTATTCTTATCCAGCCAACTGATCAGTGATTTAGCTAAACCGTTAGCAGAAATATGTTTTACTTGTGGTGCATTGGTATTAGTTTTCATTTTTTCACCTAATAAGTTAATGGATAATGACTACCTCTCGATAAGAAACATATTATCAAGAATAGATAAGGAAATCTAGCTTTATTTAAATTTTTACAGTCTTTTTTTTGTTTTTTGTTCAATATCTAACGAGTTATCTAATTTTTCTTCAATTGATTTTTTTTCCTGTTTTATCTGATTTATAATAAAGTTATTCTGCCTTTTTTTAGCAGTAGCTATAATCTTTTCAGTATTTGCAATTCCCCTCTCACATGCTTTCTCTACTTCTTTATCTAATAAATATAAAAAATAGTTTAAAGGTATTCTTAATAAGAAAATAAATTTCTTCATAAAAATACCCCCATAATATAGTTAAAAAAGAGGGTATAATTATATCATGAAAGGTTAAAAAGATCTAGAAAAAAAGCAGACCATAAAAATACACATGATCTGCAAATAGGAGATTAATTAAAAATCAGGCAACAAGACTTTTCTTATGAGCTGGTGCGATATCAGACAAGTAAGCTTCAAGCTCTTTAATGCCAAATACATTCTCAAAACATTGCTCAATATCAGAAATTGTTCCTCTTGTAATAGATATGTGATTTTCTGCTTTAAAGAAATCACGGTTAACCATAACTTCAAAATTAAATTTTTGGGATGAGAGGATTTGTGTAAATCCACCATTAGTATAACAGAAATGAATATCGTTTTCTTTTTTTGGTTCTACATCAGTATGAAACTGACCTTCATTTTTGAGAGTAAACCATTTTTTTAAACTTACAAACATTTCTTCAAGATTAGGTTGTTTCATAATAAATTCCTCAATTTCTTTTTATCTATAGTTTTATTATACCCCCTATGTTTGATATGAATAGTGCAATAAATAGTCATTATATTGTAATTGTGATTCAGTTCACAATATTTATTTTTGTAAATATTTAACGTTATGTATAATAGAAATTTTTAATAAAAAAACCACCCGAAGGTGGTTTTGTATTTTAATTATTTTTAACATATTCTGGTAGATTTTCTTTGAAACCTAATGGAGTATTAACTACATATTCTCCACCTTGCACACTTACTTTAGGAGGTAAACCAGTAACTTCAAAATATTGATAACCAGGTTGTAGCTGTTTCCAGAAATTATAGTTAGGATCTCTTGAATAAGATTTCAGGTTTTTTTCAGTCATTCTAAATGGATATATATTAATATCAACATTTGATTGCCCATTTCTCATAGCAGCGGCTGTAAATTCATATATTTCCTTAATATATTTATCTGTCATCGCATAGCAGCCAATAGAAACACAAGCTCCATGAATCATCAAGAATTGTCCACTATAGCCTTTGCTTCTATCATAAGCATTTGGAAAACCAATATTTATAGCTTTGTAATATTTGCTATTGGGTTGAAGATGTCCTGCATTAACCTGATAAAAACCTTCTGGACTTTTATGATCGCCAGTTCTTTTTTTAGGTCCCAATCCTCCTGAAAAGGTGCAAATATCATAACTATTAGCCAGAACAAACTTACTACCTTGCTTTAAGTAAAGCTCTAAAGTATGTTCTTTTTTAAATAACCTAAGATAAACCTCTTTTCCTAACAAGGAACGATCTATTTTAGCGCCTTGTATTGCCTTTGGAGTTTTTTTATTTTTTGCTAAATTATCTAATAAAGGAATATTAGCACTATTATATCTAGGAACAATTTGAGCTTCATCATCAGCAAACAAATTTTTATTTTTTGCTGGTCTGTTAGAAGCTTTTTTGTCGTTATCCTTATTTTTGATTCCATTTTTATTTTCAAAATCTTTTAATGCATCACCAATTTTTGAAGAGTTGAAAAATCCATTACTTGGTGTGTCAGTAGTGTTTTTAACAGGCTCTTCTTTTTTCGGTGTTACAATAACAGGTTTGACATTTGTTAAAGGTTTATCTTCAATTTTAGGAGTAGCTACTGCTTTAATCTCTTCTTTTGAATTTTCTTTTTTTACATCTTCTATACCAAAAAATTTATCAACATTATCTGGAGAAGTTGGATCATAAGAACTTTCCGCTTTTTCTTCTTTATTTTCAACTCTTTTTATTTTAGGGGTATTACCTGTAATAGTTTGAATTGGTTTCCACGCCTCAACCGGGCTAGGATCTTTATTAATAATAGCTGGAATTTTTGTATCATTAGGGTCTGGTAATGGTTCTTTTGGCAGCATACCTAATTTTTGTTTAATCGTTGTTTCATCATCAGGTCTTAATACTTTAATAGGTGTAAGATCTACTTTAAATTCCCCAACTTTTTTAATATTGGCATCTTCTTTTTTATCCTCTGCTTTATTCTGTTCTACAGAATTAGCGTTTTCATTATTAAGATTAGGACGAATTTTATTTGATGATTGCTGTCGAACAATCTCTTTTTTATTATTTTTTTGTATTTTTTTAGGCGTGGTAACTTCTTCTTTTACAGAATCTTCTTTTGATTTTTTAGAAATCATTAAACTTTTTAAAGCATCTAATTGGTTTTTGGATGGTTTCCTTGCCGTTTGCTCTTCCTTGTTTTCTACGTCTTGTGAATAGACATAATGCGAAAATGTTCCAGTAATCAACATTATCGCTAAAACAATCTTCTTTATTTTCATCTTGTAAAAACCCTACGTGTATCTATTAGTATTATTATTTTTTTAAAAGTACATTAAAAAAATGAAATATGCAAAACTGATTAAAACATATTTTAGAATAAATGTAAGTGGATGTGAAAAAATAAGTAAAAAATAAGGATATAGTGCGGTGTATTCTATGTAATTTATTATTTTTATGTTATAGTTTGAATATAATAAAATAAGATAATAAAAATATATTTAGAAACAATAAATTAAGGTAGCTATATGGATGAAAAAATATCACAAGCAAAAAGGATAATAGAAGGTAGAAATCCTTTTTCAAAATTAAGAGATATGTCACAATTTGGAAACCCTAAATTATTAAAGATGGTATTAAGTAAATCTAATCTTCCAGTTAATTCAACTGATAATGAAGGTAAAAATTTATTATATTATGCAGTTGCTAATGGTAATAAAGATAATGTAGACTTTTTATTACATTTAGAACCTGAACTAATTAAATATAAAGGCAAGGATGGTAAAAATTTATTGCATATATTTAGTTTGCAAGGAATGAGTGAACAAGGAAAATTCTTTAAATATAGTGACAATCATTCTGTAAGTATATTAAATAATTTAATTAAAGCTAATATAGACGTTAATGAAAAGGATGAAGAAGGAAATACTCCATTACATGATGCTATTATTTTTTCTAATAATGTAGTTGTTGAGCAATTAATAAAAAATGGTGCTAAATTAGATATTAGAAATAACTATGGTGATACACCTATGGATACTGCTTTTTCTATTCATAATAAACTAAACAGAGAATATAATGATATAAAAGAAAATCTGATTAGAAATATGAAGAAATTAGTAGATATGGGCGTAGATTTTAATCAAATAAAAGATAATGGTAAAACAATTTTAATAGAAGCAATTGAAAACAACAACCTTGATGTTGTTAAATTTGCTGTAGCTTTAAAGATTGATCTTAATAAAAAAGATGCATTTGGTAATAATGCCTTACATCATACTGCGAGCACTCTAAATTTAAATATTATGAGAATTTTAATGAATGGTGATGTTGATATTAATAGTGTAAATAATAAAAAGCAAAATGCACCAATGATTGCGTTGGATACTGGTTATATGTGTGAACATTATATTTCTTATTATTTAGATAATTATCCTGATTTTAATATTAATCATCAGGATGAGAATGGAAATACCCTCCTTCATTATTGTTATAATAATAATCAAATAGGTAATGATAAATTAAAACAAAAACTAATTGATTATGGTATTGATGTTAATATAAAAAATAATGATGGATTAAAAGCTGGTCAACCAAAAGAGGTTGTTTTTAAAGTTAAAAGTAAAGAGTCTTTGGCTAAAAAATTAAGTGAGAAAAAAGCATTAAAAAATATTATGAATGGTTTTAAACCATCTAATTTATCGCCAAAATATTAAAGATATTATATTAAAAAACAAAGGTCATATGTTGCCAATATGACCTTTGTGCTATAATAGAAATACAAAAAAAATAACCCGGAGTTATCATGAATTTTTTCACTAGGTTCTTTAATAAAGAAAAAGACAATTATAAAAGTCTGCGTTCAGCTATTGATTCTGAAAATATAGATAAATTTACAAAAATACTACAAGGAAATTCAATAAAATCACTCTATACTGATAACGATGAAATTTCTTTATTAAGGTATATTGTTTATAATAATAAGACTAATTTTTTTAAAGCAATTATAGATATAGCTTTAGAAAAAAAAGAATTATATAAATTAATAAATGAATATGAAACAGATAGTGTCAATGAAGTTAAGCGAAATTTACTTGATTTTATGATAATAGAAACTATAAGCAATATAAAAAATGGTAATAAAAGAGATACATCTGAAATGTTGCTTTATTTTTATAATCATTATCCAAGGTTTAATGGTGAAACATTTAATATTATAAGCGCTACTATAAATAATGGTGTTTATGATGAAGAACAGAATAAATTACCACTTGAGAAACTTTTATTAGATTTGTTAAAAGTTTATTTCAAAAATAATCAGGGTGGTGATGTTTTATCAAAAGATATAAAAAAATATATGGAAGAAAAAGGTAAAACGGCAAAACAATTTTGTATGCATCAAATCTTCAACTTACATTATTTAAGAGAAGATATTATAGATCTTCTAATTAATAATAAGTTCACTTTCCATAAAGAAGATCATGAAAATTATAGTGATTTATACATTAATCACAAAATGGCAATTAAAAATGATGAAAATCTAACTAATCATTATAAAACTGTTAAATATTTAATTTACAATTATGAATATAATATTTTTTCTCGCAAACAAGGTTCCTATGAAGACCTTATTCATAATGTAGATTTAAATGAATTAAAATCTATTTTTAATAACTTAGGAAATTATATAAATAAAGAATATATAAAAAATGAATCGTTAAATTTATCTTATCTTCATTTTGATGCAAAGAAAACAGAGTTTTTAATAAGTAAAGGTGCAGAATATAAATTAGATGAAAATTATCCTTTACTTAAAGCATACCTTAATATTAAAAATATAGATAAAGAAGATGAAAAAAAATTTAGAGAATTTGTTGATTTGTTTCAAAAATATGATGGTTTAAATCCTGTAATAGAGGTGGAACATCAAGGTGAAATACAAAAAAGCAATATAATAGATTTTTATGGATTAAGAGATAATTTTATCAGTAAAAAAATAATAAATGAAATACTATCAAATGAAGAAAAAAATAACTTTAAAAATATAGATATTGAATATTGTTTACATGCCTGGACTGAGGAAAATAAAACTAATTTACGTTCACGAATAGCTAAAATAGAAAAAAATAAAATACAAGAAAAAATTGAAAATGAAGAAAATATAAGTGTAAAAAAAATAAAAAGAATTTAATAAAATAAAAAAAGGCACATTGTGCCTTTTTTATTAATTTACATTAGCTGCAAAAGTTCTATCATTCATACTAGAGTTATTAGCTAATTTAACAGCCTCTTTTAAAGGAGACATAGCCTGAAAAACTTTTTTAGAATATCTTCTTTTCTTATCTTTTAAAGAACCATTATATTGTTGTAAAGCTAATACTTGGTTTCCATTATGTTTTTTAAGATATTCACTGTATATCTGCGCCCCAACATCTAAGTTATCATGGATGTCATACATAGAACCACCCTGTTTTCTTATTTGTCTTATTTTCTCTGGGTGAGCAGATGGCATAGCTTGAGTTAAGCCGACAGCACCAGATTTATTTCTTGCTTTCTCATTAAATCTGGATTCGACGGCAGCAATGCCTAAAAGAACAATTGGATCTATCTCTCTCTCTTCACTAACTTTATAAGCAGTTTTAACCATTTTTAAAGCTTTATTGGTATCTACATTATATTTATCACTAATAACATTAGCTAAAGCAACTTGTTTTTTTGTAGTAGATACAATTTTAGAATCTTTTTTAACTATATTATTAGAGTTAAGCAGCTTCTTTTCGCTTTTATTTCCAATTAAAGATGAGGAGTTATCTCTTGAAGAAAGAGATTCTTTTATAATAAAATCATCCCCAAAAGAAAAATCTTTATTTAGATTCATTTTATTATAAGTTATTTCCGAATAGTTTATAATAAAAGGAGTTTTTAGGTTTTTATTAGTTTGACTCAAAATCTTTGTAGCATAATCCTTAATTTCTATATTTTCCGTGATTTCTACTTTATTATTATTTTGATAACTTTGTAAGTTGTTTACTCCGATAACACTTGAAACAGCGAGAGATAAAAACAGAAACTTGTATTTATGACGCTGGAAAAACCCTGAGATAGGCTTGTTAATACCTCTCATTAAGTAACTATTTGTATTCATTTATTTATTTTACCTTTTCTTTGCCTTGCATTTTAACTTAACATATAAAATAAGCCCTGGCAAAAAATCAGGGCTTATTTTTGTGATTTCAGGATAAAATAAAAAAAATTTATTTTAATTTAGATAATAATTCTATTAATATAGAATATTTATAATGTTTTTTATATTTCCCCCATCAATTCTATAATAAGTTTCTGCAAATAATTAGTAATACCTAAACCTATTTTATTATTAGCTTTAAATTCTTCCTCAGAAATTGATAAGTTTATTTTGAATATTGTTCCTTTAGAGCCAGTTAAAATAGCCCAATTAAGACCTGCTTCTGAAATAGCCCATCCTTCCGACCATCCTTCTTTTATATTTGATCGCCAGTTAGGTTTACCGAATAAACGATGAAAACGTGATGAGTTGTCTCCAATAAGCCTGGAAAAACCATCAGTATCTTGTCTTGAAGTTTCTTTCATCCAATACCAACAATTAGGATGTTCTGAAATATCGATAAAATTACTGGTGTTTATTTTTGTATTAGACATATCTATTCCTTTTTAAACTTTTGAGTTGCAGTCCAAATAAATCTATTTTTAGTATCACCTTTATTATTAAGCTGAACAAGTAATGTTTTATGCGGTGTTATCCATTCAAGAGCTTGTGCCTCCATCTTAAGTTTTCGAACAGAACCATCCCAATACATTTGGTCAATACCTAATATGATTTTAGTGCTTACGTTTGATAAAAAATCATCAGAAAAGTGAGTTGGTGATTGGCTTGCAGCAAAAAGACCAAGACCAAATTTACGAGCTTCCTTAGCGATGATATTAATAGGGTTGTCAGCATCATCTGTTAAGAACAAGTGAGCTTCGTCAAGAACTATAATTTCAACAACATCTTTCTGCACACCTCGCTGAACTGCTCTATGGAAAATGGCTTCCAGAATGAAAGAAACAAAAAGTTTCTTTTCATCAGTAGATAGAGCTTTAATATCATATCTCCATATTGGGTTAGATGGATCAAAGGGAGGATTTTCTGGTCTAAAAATACCAATACTGTTTAAGTTTTCCAGTCTATCAACAACAGATTTCATTACTTCTTTAGAGTCATATTTTATTAAATCATTCATTTCAAAACCAGTTTTGACTGTTTCAACATGTTGTTTAAATAATTCTATAACTTCTTCTGATAGCTTATCGATATCTTGCTGTAGCTTTTCTGTTTCTTCCTTATTATGGGCTTGTTTATTCATATCTTTTAATCTTCTATGAATTTGCCCTTGTTTTCTGTGTAATTTTTCTAATGCCGAAACAGTTTCAGAAGAGGTTCCTAAGAACATACCTCTTAATTTAGCAGAAGCATATCGTACAGCATCTTGCATAGAAGGCTGTTTTTTACCAGGTTTGTCTTTAAGTCCCCATGTTTCAGGTCTACCATCATAAAAACCATTAGCAGCATATAGGTCATATAAAATATTTCTTAAAGCTGCTGATTGTTTAGGTCCTAACTTAAAGCCAGTTCTTTCTAATGCTCCAATGAAGGACTGAACTCTTTTTCTTACACCTCCAAAATCAGGATCGGCATTTATACTTAATGGATTAAATCCATAAGGAGTCGCTTCGGAAAATTTAACAGTACTAGATCCTTCAATATCTATATCACCATGAACGTCCATGATATGCACTCTAAATTTACCATCAGTTTGTTCTGATAACTGATTTAACATTTTTTTCAATGTATAAGTTTTACCAGTACCACTTTTACCCATAATAAGTACATGACCATTAATAAGTTTTAATGAGTCCCATATAACTTCTTTAGGATTCTGTTGTTTAAAAGTGGAAGAATCATATCCAAGATTAATCTGCACAATGTTACCTTTTTAGTTATTAAAATGGTATAAACGAATACCATTTTTTGTTATATTATTTAAAATAACGAATATAAGTGGTTATGGCAATAGCGCCGGGTAACTACTTTTTTATTTTTTTATTATTCGTTTTCTATTTGCTCAATTGTAATATCTAAACTTTCTGTATCTTCTTCTTGATTGTTAATCTGATTCAACTCAAATCTAACAACATTTAATCCTGACCACCATGCTTCTTGTAATAAAATATTTAATTTTTCTATATTTAAACCTAGTGGTAAAGTTAATGAAACTCCCTGATCAATCCAAGGTCGAACCAAAGAGGCCTGCTCCATTAATTTCCTCCATGTTTGTTGGTTAGGAAATGCGATTTCTCTAATTTCGGAATCCCATCTATTAATATTCATAGGATATTTTAAACATTTATTATAACTTTTTATTTTACTTGGTTCTTTTAATGCTCTTTTAAAAAGTAATGGTGTTGGAATTAACCTTTCTTTTCCTGTTATATCTTCTATAAATTCTATAGGTGAAACAGAACCTATACCCCCTGGTGAGACTCCAGCAATAGCCGCTAAGGATTTAAATGGTGCCCAACAAGATCTTGAAGTAAATCTATGACCATTATTCTTTAACTGACTAATAATAGAATGCCATGAAGTATTAGTTTTCAAATTAATTCTTAACGAATTATTTCTACGAAACCTTAATAAATTAATGCTCTCTATTGGATTAAAAGTAAAAACATCTTTATTATTTTCTAA
>Ga0308160_10002648_pt1 | contig 21214 bp, 26 predicted proteins | sample PhyFR1_FD_201036 | JGI IMG/M metagenome (GOLD analysis project Ga0308160, IMG submission 201036) | Phyllosphere microbial communities from UC Gill Tract Community Farm, Albany, California, United States - DLSLF.R1 | ecosystem: Host-associated > Plants > Phyllosphere > Unclassified | place: USA...
TCCGCGCTGTCCTCCCAATTTGGAGTCCGCATGTTTCTGGAGTTCGCTTGGCCCTCGCTGCATTGGCCCGACATCAGAAGCAGATTGGACGATGGGCATCGTTGCAATCCCCGAGAGCGCACTGTACAACAAGGGGAGAAGAGAACATGCTGCCCTCATCGGGCAGCCTCAGGCTGGGCAGAGTGCTGGCACAGACGGAGGCAGGCAGACAGGCAGAGTCAGTCCTGCTCGGCAGTGCGGCAAGGCTCGAGAGGCCGCACGTATTCCGCTACCGGGTCGGCGTCGACAAAGTCTGGCAGTGCCGGCTCGGCCGTGTCGCGGAGGTAGCTTGGCATGACGCCCTCCGACTCGACCTCGGCATACGACTCATCAGCGAGCGCATCCAGTTCTGGGGACAACGAGCGTCGTCGGTCGCGCACGGCACTGGTCAGCGCCCAAGCGATCGTCTGTAGGGAAGTCACCCGAGCGCTTACCGGCTTGGAGGTCTGCCTCGTCGATCTCTTCCGGGACGCCGTACGACCGGCCAAGCGACTCCTGGATCTCGTTGGCCTGGTCAATGAGGTCTTCCATGTCGTAGTGTATCGACTGCGCGCGGGTGAAGAGAAAGTCTGAGCGAGTCAGCAAACACGGCAGTCGGGAGCTATCGCCTTCCACCCGACTGGTGCAGAGACGCGCCTCAATCTTGTCGATGTTGATGTTCTTGTACTGCTTCTTCATCTCCTTGTTGGCCGACTGCATGGCGTCGACCGTCGCCATCTGAGGGTACGAAGGCGTCAGCGGTCAGCTTCCGGTCGGACGGGATGTCGTCCGAGTGTGACGCACCGTGTTGCGGAGGTTGTCAGTCGTCATCGAAGCCTGCTCCATGTTGAACGTCTGAGGCGGAGAGAAGCGAGGTCGGTTCAGCTCAGGTCAAGCGAGGCTCTCGCGAGTGCGCGCGCTCTCACCTGCTGCTGCAGCTGCTGCAGCTGGCCCTCGTACATGCGCTTCTGCTTGAGGACGCCAATCGCCCGGCGCTGGATCGCCTGCTTGCCCGGGCCGTCGCGCATCTTGGCCATCTGGTCGCGGTAGCGCGTGAGCTCGGCGTCGAGCTTGCGGACCTTAACCTCAATCGTCCCTATGCGGGTGTCGGTCGACGCGATGGCGTCCGTCAGCGACGGCTTGGGCGCCTTGCTCGACGCTCCGAAGAGGCGGTTCATCTGTCGGTCTCGAGGTCGGAGGGGAGATCAGGCAGGAGCGGAGCGATTCTTGGGGTGTGTGCTCTGGCGAGGCGAGATGGAGTGGGGGCCGAGGGCAGGTGCTTTAGTCGTCCGGAGTCGCTGTTGGCGGTCGGCGGCGACGACAACGGACCTCTCGGAGACGCCGGCCCCTCAGCCCGTCCCTTCGACACCGATCAGCAAAAGGCCTTCGTCTCCTCGTTTCACTCCCTCCTGCAGGTGCCTTCTGGTCTCCTGCACTTGTTCGCCATGCACCGTCGTATCATCGGACTCTCGTCCGTTCTTCGAGCCCCTTCCAGCCGAGCTGGCTCGTCGGTCGCCCTGCGGCAGGCGCCGGCGGCAACCTCGATCCGAGTGGTCACCCGGCTGTTCTCCTCGACGCAGCTCCGGCGGTCAGAGTTACCGACCCAAAAGGAGACATCAGGTGAGCCCTCTCTCGCTATCGGTCTCTGTGAGAAGCTAGTTGATCGCCAAGTGGGTCGCGTAGCAGCAGCAGCATCGAGCCCAGCCACACCCTCGGCGGAGGACGCCAGCGCGGAGGCGACCGCCTCCGAAGCCGTTGCTGCAGGAGGTCCGTCGCTCGACCTCTCGAGAAGTCCATGGTTCGCGAGCTAACAGCGGCGCTCGGATCGCGCAGAGAAAGCCGACGAGGATTCCCTCAAGCCTGTATCGGTGAAGGAAGCGCCGTCGCCATCGCCGCAAGCCGAGCCCACTGCGTCGGAGGCCACCGTCGATGCGGGTCGGTGGCGGCTCATACCTGATGAAGGTCATGTTCGAGGAGCTGACCGATCCTCCCCGATGCTTACAACGTCAACAGAGAATTCTGATGTCGACCCTTTGGCGGGCGAGAAGCCGTCGCCCGAGCCGAAGCCCGCCCCCACCGCCTTGGACGAGACGGTCGCAGCAGGTCCGTCCGCGGAACGCAGGCGTCGGGCCTCGTCGTCGTCGCAGCTGAATCGGCCCTCCCGTTTGCCGTGCCCTCCTGCAGAGAAGTCCGACGTTGACCCGCTGGCCGGCAAGAGTCCGTCGTCGAGCGAAGCTGAGCCCGCACCGACCGCATCCGAGGACGTCGTCGCCGGAGGTTCGTCTCGGACGCTCTCGCTGATACAGACGCCGCAGGGGGGACACTGACGAAAATTCTTCGCACGCCTACAGAAAAGTCTAATGTCAACCCTCTGAACGGCAAGAGGGCTGCCAGCGACGCTGCGCCTGCCGCTGAGGAGCTCGCGCCAACTGCATCCGAGGATGTTGTCGCCGGAGGTTCGTCCCTCGCTGCCGTATCAGCGCGGTGCCAGTCGTTGACGGAGACTGACGACCGCCGGGTCCTCGCCCACAGAGAAATCGAATGTCGACCCCCTCGCGAGCAGCTCCTCGAAGGGGAGCGAAAAGCCGGCTACAAGGGAGAAGGGCAAATCAAAGAAGGCCAAGAAGGCCGTTCCTACTGCTGGTGCGGCTCGAAAACCGCAATCAATCCTCACCTAGAAGTCGTGCGCTGACCTGACTCGACGCACGCCGCCCGTCTTGTTGCAGAGAAGTCGCCTGTCGACCCGCTGGCGGTCTCGAACGAAAAGTCACTCTCGCCAGGCGCAGCCGTCCTCAAGCGCTACAATCTTGGTGCGTTGCTCGTCCGTGACGCGCAGAAGACGGATCAGACCTGACCCTCGCTGCTCTCGCCGCCGCCAGAAATCGTCACGGCTGAGGACGGCACCCAGCAGCTGTCTGACTCGGCCCCGACGACGCCTAGTGGTGCGTGTCGCTCTAGCCGCCCGGTGCCGTTCAAAAGCGACTGACGCCGGATCCATCATCTGCCAGGCGACATCCGGGCGCTTCGCACGGCGAGCGGCAGCCTCCTTGTCCGCGAGTACGTTGACATGGCCGAAAAGGACACAAAGACGTCGAACGCCACCATCGCCGCCCACACCGACCCCTTTGCGCGGTTCGACCCGACCTTCCTCAACAAGCCGGCGCAGACAGCGATCCCGTACGCCCCTCGCCAGACATTCCCGCTCGAGAAAAAGTACGGCACCGAGGGCGGCGACGAGACCTACAAGCACCTGCCGCCCGTCTCGTACTTTGCCGTCTGGCCCAATATCGCCGCCCGGCCTCTCGCCCGGACGATCCTCGAGGAGGCGACGCGACTTGAGCTCTCCCGCGACGACCGGAAGCGCATCATAGAGGCGCTTGACAAGATCAAGTACTCGACGGTACCGTCCGACATGGCGGGTGCGCTGCGCAACCCCGACGGCCAGAAAACGCTGCGCGTCGTCCTCCTTCACCGGCACGACACGTACTTTGCGCCGGAGGACCACGTCATCCGCAAGATCTGGGACAAGTACGGCTCGATGGCCGCCAAGGAGGCGAGCCCAGACTACGAGATTGAGTTTGACTACATGCTCTGGGACGACCGGTCGACCGTCATCGCCGTCAAGGACGTCCGCCTGATCGCACCGCCGGGCGACGAGACCGACGGCTTCTTCCAGTCCCAGCACGACAAGCAGTTCTGGGCGCTGCCGGCCAACACTGAGAACCGCTTCTTCATGGAGCTCTCCAACGCGACTCGCGACACGACGTACCCGATCGACCTTTTCGGCGACTTCATGCGGACGGTCGACACCAAGGACAAGGCGTCGATGCCCGAATTCGGCCGCTGGGGCCGCCAAAACCTCGGCAGCTTCCTCCGGCTCGACGGCCTCAAGGCGCGCGGCCAGTTCCGCGGTCGGGTCTGGGACTACGCTGACGGGCACGAGTTCTGAACGCAGGGTGGGCGTCGTCGCAGTCGGAAATCTACATGAGAGCCATCCCGTCTCAAAAGGCCGCCGTCACTCGTCCTTGCCGTAGTAGCGGACAGTGACCGGCCGGCCGTTCAGCCCGGTCGCCGTCACAACCTGCTTGTCGCCCGGAACGAGGTCGAGGCCTGTGCGAGGGCGCGGCACCGATCGAGTGCGTGTCGGGTCAGCACAGCCCATCTGACGATCCGCACTCACGGGGAGCAAGACGTACACTGGTCTGACCACTTTGCAGCGGCGCCTTCGACGTCGAGCACGACGCCCTTGACCGGGGCGTTGGCTTCGAGCGTCACCCGGTCGCCGTCGACGGTTACCGTGAGCGGGTCGTACGCCTCCGGGAAGACGACATACTTGTACGGCATCGGCCAGTCAGCTTCAGGAAGGGGGGAAGGGGGGCAGAGAGGCAAGTTGTCAGGATGAGGTCGTCGATCAGGGGACACTGCTGCTTCCCTACTGACCATAACGCGCGATGACGGTGCCGTCGCTCTCGAGAAGCCGGCAGTTGATTACGACGGTCGGGGCGTCCTCGGCCAGCGACTTGCGCACCGGCGCGCCCGGCACCGGCCCCTTGAACAGCTCGGTCGACGCGTTGGCGGCCAGCGTGACGTCCGTCTTGGTCTCGTTCAGGATTGTGCCGGCGACGTCAAACGTGCGCACCTCAAGGACGACCTTGCGTGCCTCGAGGGTCGAGTTGGTGCCCCCTGCAGCCGAAAGTGGAGGGTCAGTCACTGACCATTCGGATTAGTTGCAGAGCTTGGCACTGACAGATCTCCATCTCTTGCGCGATCTGGATCTTGGCCGCCGTGTCCTCGTCGGCCGGTGTCGTGATCACCTTCCGCGCGAGACCGACGGTATAGGTGGCGAGCTCGCGCTTGATCGCGAAAAAGGCAGGTTTGGGGATGCCGAAGTAGTCGCAGATCGCCCACGAGGTGACGGGCCAGCAGTCGTTCAGCTGCCAGACGAGCGCGCCCGCGGTGTACTCCTTGCCGCGGCCGCGCCACTCGCGCCGCCAGAGCCGGTAAGCCGCCGCGATGCACTCGGCCTGCATGATCTGCGAGATGTACACGTAGTCCTCGAGCTTGAACGAGGTCGACTCTGTGAAAGTGACCCGACGAGCCATTAGCAGTCAAGCAACTCGGCATCTCAAAAATTGGCTCGAGACGCACTGTAGTTCTCGATCATGTACAGGGCGAGCCGCCGCTCGTAGCCGTCGGCCTTGTTGTGGTTGGCCATCACGCGCGACTGCGGGTAGGCCTGCGACTTATCGCCGTTGAGCCAGAAGTCGATGGTGCGCATGTCGGGCATGGCCTCCATGCCGAATTCAGAGACTGCAGGTAGGACGAGGGCGTCATCGGTCAGCCGTTTCGCGCGCTTTATTCTCGTTCTGTGCGAACGTACCAAAACGGCCAGAGAGGTTGCCCCACTCCGTCCACGGCTTCTGCTCGCCGTGCCAGACATTCCACTGCGAAGCCATTTAGATCACGTCAGCAGGGGACCATCGTGTGACTTCGTCTGTGAGCGCACCTGGTGCAGGTCACCGAAGGTGCGGTCGGTCGTCTCCTTGCCGTCGCCCGAGTAGGGCGAGCCGCGGTGATAGTAGATGTCGTTGGAAAAGCGCTCGACGACCTCTGGCAGCTGGAGTTGGCCCGGGATGGAGGGCGTCGAGTGAGCTGCAAGTTCCGGTAGAGGAGGCAAAGACGAGCAAGCAGACGTACTGTGCGCTCGTAGATGTGCCGAGCAGGAAAGTTGGTCTTGCGGAAATCGCTTTTCTCGTCGGCGTAGTCCAGGTCTAGATGCAGCGATTCGGCCACCTGGTAATCTTCGTTATTTCCGGCCTGCGGGCATGCGGCAGGCATCAGCTACGGACGCTCGTGTCTGATCTTCGCTGGAAGGAGCTCACAAAGATGACGATCGAAGGGTGGTTGCGCAGGCGCTTGACAGCCTGCTCGGCCTCCAGCTTGACGCTCTCGATCATCGCGTCGTGTGCCGGGTACTGGCCGCAGCCAAAGAGGAAATCTTGCCAAACCTGTGATTTGTCAAAAACCGGATAGACATCGTTCATCAGCCTCAGGAAGAGACAAGCAAAGGCAGGAGCGACGAACGAGAATGCCGAGCTCGTCGCACGTGTCGTAGAAGTAGTCTGGCTCGTAGATACCGCCGGCCCAAACGCGGATCTGTAAGCCAGAAGAGGCCGAGGGGAAGGGATCAGAGATGCGACGGGAACCGGGGACTTTCAATGGCCTCACCATGTTCTGGTTTCCCTCGACCATCAGCTGTAGCCAATCTCTGTACCGCTGTTCCGTGATGCTGACGGGAGCAGGCTGGTAGGTCAGCAATGGTGCATCTCGAGGCCTTCTCCATGCCTCGTCAGCTCACTTGGTCAGGAACGAGTCGGCCGGGATCCAGTTGCTGCCGCCGCAGAAGATGCGGATGCCGTTGACCTCGAACAGGAAGGTCTTGCCCTCCTGGCCCTCGAGCGCCTCCTGGACGACGCGGGCCCGGCGGAATCCAACTTTCTTGACGACCGTGTCGACCGGGGTCGACGATCTCTGACGGTTTCAAACAGATTGGAGCTCGTTTGAGTGAAATGCTTGGGTGACGCTGATGGTCTCAGGCAAGCAGACAGACCGTGCCGATGAGCGTGACCTCGACATGGTAGACCGGCTGAGCGCCGTAGTGGATCGGGTACCTGCAGGGAAGCCGAGCTGCGTCAGGCTGGCGTAGACGGAGGAATGCCTTCCTGGCATCCGAACCAAGAGCGCACCAGAGGTCGACGTCGCCCGTCTTAAACTCCCATGAGAGCCTGCCGCCCTTGCACTGACCGCTCTTGGTCACCTCGCCGGCCGGTGTCTTGAGCGCAACGGCGATCGCACCCGCCTCCTGGCCCTCCGTCCTGCAAGCGGATCGTCGAGTCAGCAGCCCGCTCCTTCCGTCCAGCAGCCGGGACGTCTGACGCACTCGACGGTGACGTCGACCTTGACGGTCGAGAGGTCCTCGGAGACGACCGAGTCGACCCGGACGTCAGAGATGCGTGACGAGTACGACTCGAGGTAGATTGGCCGCCAGGGTCCGCACTCCATCAGGACCGGACCCCAGTCCCTGTGAAGAAAGAAAGGAAGCGCGATGGTCAGCCACCGTGTTCGAGAGTGACCGGTCAGCCACCGTGTTCGAGAGTGACCGGAAGGACGGCGCCTGCTTACCAGCCATAGTGGTACTGCGCCTTGCGCACGTAGAGCCGGGACGAGTCGCCGTTCCCTGTCGACGGATCGATGAGCATACGTTAGCTGTCTCGCCTGTGAGGCTCGTGCAGCAAGTCTTGCGTCACGTACAGAGACCGAGCTTGCCGCCGTTCTCGCGCTCCTCCTTCTTGCCGCGGAGGAAGGCGCTCTCAAACTCGAGCCTGAGCTCGTTGCCATCGGCCTTGAGCGCGTCGCGCGCGACCGGCACGCGGTGCGCGTGAAACATGCTCGTCGACTTCAGAATCTCTTTGTCGTTCTGTCGAGCCGGGTAGCTAGGTCAGCAGTGACGCACGAGCCCAACGCCAGACCGAAGGGCGAGGACGGACGAGGTAGACGGTGCAGTAGGTATCGAGTCCCTCAAAGACGAGCTCGTGCGACTCCTTCTTAAGCTCGTCCTTGGGGACCGCAAAGGTTGTCTTAAAGACCCAATCGGCCTCCCCGACCCCTGAGTGGACGAGGAGCGGGTGCTGTCAGCCTGATGAGCTGCGCCGTGGGCGTGCGACGGGCAAGGGAAGACGGACACTGGCAGGCCCATTCGTCCATGCCCTTGAAGGGGTCGGCGATCTTGCCGAGCTTGAGGAGCTCGACGTGGACCGAGGTCGGGATCTTTTCGATCTCATCCTACAGACATGCGTCGGGAGCGGATGGAGCTCGGTTAGCGGTCGTCGGGCAGGCGCCAAGGGGGAAGTGACGAGATGGAAGGGGGCGACGGACGAAGGAGGCGGGCGCGGAGCCGTCCTTGGGCAGCTGCGCGAAGGACCAGCCGGAGCTGAGCGCGGTGGACGAGAGCGACATCGAGGACGATCACGGCAGAGGAAGCAAGAGGGCGAGAGAGCGATGGCAGGGTGAGGGTCAGGCCCCTTCCCTTCCCCTCTTTGACCGACCTGTTCCCCCTTTAAGAGCATCGGAGACACGGGCCAACCTCGCTCCGAGGTCGGGGGCTAAAGCGGGGAAACTGCTGCGGCCTGCCTGCCTGGGCAACCCGTCGATACAAGCAGTCGCGTCTGATGCCGTCGGTCAGGCCGAGCTGGAAGCCTGTCGTCGGCTGCCCGGAGGCATAGGCTCTCCTCAACCGGGCAGGTCCAGCTGGTGACCCGACTCAAGGCCGCGTCGCGAGCTCGTCTACGACCTCGGGCGCCCGCCGGCAATCGGCCCGCGGCACGAGGCGCAGTCATCCAACGGGTCCCTCTGCCGCCCCCCTCTGCCGCCCCCCTCTGCCGCCCCCCTCTGCCGCCCCCCCATATGCGACAGGCCGCTCTCAACTGCTCCAGACAGCGATATCCCCTCCGAATGAGTTCGCCTGCCGCTCTCTCTGTTCGTCTGGAAGCCTGCACCCTCCCAAACAGACACTCTCTACAAGAAGCGCCCCGATCGATCTAGAAAGGCGGAGAGGTGGTTGGCGTCATGATACAGAGCCTGCACTAGGAAGAAACCGAGTACTGATGCATGCGTTTTCGTTGAGGGCGAGGGATCTACCGCTTGATCTCGATCTGGCGCTGCAGAGGTAGAAGAGGGAGGGAAGAACACGAGCGGGTCAGTCAAGCCGGCACGGGTGCGCTCGACTAAGCTAAAGCAACCAAAGACGTACGCCTTCGTACTCGAGCTGCTGCGACAGGACGCTGTCGACATCCTCAGCCGGGACAGTGAGGAAGCTGCGTCGACAAGGCAAAGCCACAGGGTCAGCGGGCCGCACATCCATGAGAGCCAGACTGCGGACAGCCGTTGTACTCACGCGTAGCCACGGTTGCCGGTCGGGCCTGCGGAATGGGTGGACGACGAGGTAGGAGTCGAGCAAGTCAGGAGGGCTATCTCAAACGGGGGGCTACCGCAGCGGCCAAGCGAGTGGACGCACGACGGTCGGACGCGGGCATGCTGACGCGCTCGGCCTTGATGCCGGAGTCCCGGATGAACTCCTCGAGGTCGGCACGCTCCCACGTGAAGGGGATACCACGCATCTGTGAGCCAGGCGACCGGTGAGCAGAGAACCAATCAGCAACGACTCTCTCGGACAGCTCGGGCCTCGTGCCGAGCCTGCATCGGGCACAGGGGGCCGGAGGTGGCCGGTCACCAGCGCGGGAGGGACGTACGAAGAGGTCGTCGGCGACACGCGGGGTGGCGCTGAAGGCGCGGGTAGCCATGAAGGCGGGACGGGCGATGGCGAGACGGAGGGACGAGAGCATTGTTGAAGGCTGTGAAAAGTATGAAGGGGGTGGGTGGTGGGCGGGATCGGAGCGGGGGGCTCGCGGGCTCGACGAACGACTTCGCGGAGGGATAGGTGATTCAGGCGAATCAAAAATGATTTGGGCCGAGCCTCGCGCGGGCTAGCTGGGCCGCCGCTCCCTCCGAAGCCGCCGCCGAGGAGGAGAGCTGCTCGCCGTCCTTCGACTCGACCTGTTGCATGCTCAGGACGCTCCTCGCCAGCCGACCTGAACTCTCCCCCCTCGCCCGCTCCTTCCGCACCTCGCTCGCGAGCTCTTACCGCAAGCCCGAACGGCCGATCGGCATCCAACGCTCGCCCATCAACTTCAACGACTACAAAGTCATGTCTGACACCGCCGCCGCCGCCGCCGACAGCGCCAACCTGCACAAGGACCCCGTCACCGGCGAGATGGTCTCCAAGTCGTGCGTGCGCCAGGAGCACTGGCTAGCCCTCGCAACCTGCGCGATCCACGCTGACGCCATGATGCAAACCGCTCTTGTCTGGCCTGACCGTGCAGGAAGCTCAAGGCCCTGATCAAGGAGCGCGAGAAGGCCTCGCGCAAGGCCGAGAAGGCCGCCGCCGCCCCTGCCCCTGCCGCCTCCAAGAAGCCCAAGGCCGACGACGAGGCCAACCTCGACCCTCACGTTCGTCCGGACCATGCGATGGCTGCTCGCTGCCGATGTGGGAGGCCAATTGAACTGACCACGACATGCGCCTGTCTCGCCTTTCGCTCGCCCTTGCACTGTCTGTCTCCCTTGGCGCTCCCGCTGCGACTCCGCCAGCAATACTACGAGCAGCGCTCGTCCACCATCAAGGCCCTGCGCCAGTCGCAGAACCCCAACCCTTACCCGCACAAGTTTAACGTCACGATCGGCGTACCGGCCTTCATCGAGAAGTACGACAGCCTCTGCAACCAGCCCGGCTCGCGCCTCGGCGACGTCACCGTACGTCCTAGCTCGTGCGGCACTTATCGGCGCAACGAGCCGTCGTCCTCAGCACGCGACATATTGCTCACTGCATCTTCGGTCTCGCGTCGTGCAGGAGAGCGTCGCCGGCCGCATCCACAACATCCGCGACTCGGGCAAACTCAAGTTCTACGACCTGCATTCGGAGGGCAAGCGCGTGCGTCTTGGTGCCGCCCACAAGAAGCGCGAAGCGACCCGGCGCTGACCCAGACTGGCTCGTCTTTCAGCTCCAAATCTGTGCTCAGGCTCAGTACGCGCCCAACCCGGACGCCTTTATCGAGGACCACTCGCTCTTTCGCCGGGGCGACATCATCGGCCTCACCGGCTCGCCGCTGCGGACTAAGTCGGGCGAGCTCTCGATCTCGCCCTCGACGATGACGCTCCTCACGCCCAACCTGCACATGCTCCCGACCTCGCACTACGGCCTCAAGGACCAGGAAGTCCGTTACCGCAAACGGTACCTCGACCTCATGCTCAACAGCCACACGCGCGACGTCTTTGTCACGCGGGCCAAGGTCGTCAACTACATCCGCAAGTACCTCGACACGCTCGGCTTCCTCGAGGTCGAGACGCCGATGATGTCGTCGATGGCCGGCGGCGCGACCGCCAAGCCGTTCATCACCCACCACAACGACCTCAAGCTCGACCTCTTTATGCGGATCGCGCCCGAGCTCTACCTCAAGCAGCTTGTTGTCGGCGGCCTCGACCGCGTCTACGAGATTGGCCGCGTCTTCCGCAACGAGCAGATCGACCTGACGCACAACCCCGAGTTCTCAATCTGCGAGTTCTACATGGCCTACGCCGACATGTTTGACCTGATGGAGATGACCGAGACGCTCGTCGAGGGCATGGTGAAGTACCTCCACAACGGCAACACCAAGGTCCAGTTCCATCCCGAGGGCAAGGGCGAGGGCAAGAAGTCGTACGAGATCGACTTTGCCCGGCCGTGGAAGCGGTTCGACATGATCGAGGAGCTCGAGGCCAAGCTCGACGTCAAGTTCCCGCCAGGCGAGACGCTCCACACTGAGGAGGCCAACGTCTTCCTCCGCGAGCTCTGCACCAAGCATAACGTTGACTGCTCCGAGCCCCGGACCAACGCTCGGCTGCTCGACAAGCTCGTCGGCGAGTACATCGAGAACCAGTGCATCAACCCGTCCTTCATCGTCGGCCACCCCCAGGTGATGTCGCCCCTCGCCAAGAAGCACCGCTCGCGGCCGGGCCTGTGCGAGCGCTTCGAGGCCTTTGTCGCCACCAAGGAGATCTGCAACGCCTACACCGAGCTCAACGACCCCTTTGACCAGCGCGAGCGCTTCGAGGAGCAGGTCCGCCAGAAGGACCAGGGCGACGAGGAGGCCCAGGGCGTCGACGAGACCTTCATCAACGCGTGCGTGCTACGGTTCCTGAACACGATTGCGATGAGGTACCAGCGAGCTGATCCGGCCTCTCGTCCATCCCTCGCGCAGTCTCGAGCATGGTCTCCCTCCGACTGCCGGTTGGGGCATGGGTATCGACCGCCTGGTCATGTTCCTCACCGACTCGTCCAACATCAAGGAGGTTCTCGTACGTCGATCCCTGCTCTCTCATTTTGCGTCGTCTGCGCAGAACCCTGACAGGCTCTTCAATTGTGCCTTTCCGCAGCTCTTCCCGGCCATGCGGCCCGAGGAGAAGCAGACCGTCGCTCCTGCCGTCGTCCCCGCTGGCTCGTCCGGCACCGGTGGCAAGTGAGCGCGGACCTAGACCCGTTGCTCTCGATCCCATGTCTTCTCTTCTCAAACTCGAGCAAAACGTGCGAGATCCGTAGATAGCAGAGATCGGTACAACTTGACGAGGGGGGAGTTTGCGACGGATAGCGAACTGTTACAAGGTGAGGCGGGAGGGGGTCAAACGGGCGAGCCGGGCGCACGCGCGCATCTAAGGAGCGCGGCCGACATTGTTCAGGCCGGCGACGTCCTCGAATCCGCCGACGCTCAAAGGCCGGCCGTTACTCGTCCGCCACTGCTCGCCGAGGGCGTGCTGCGCTGCCGCACCCTCGCCGGGCCCGTCGGCAGCCGCACTGCCGACATAGCCGTCGAGGGAGCCGCTGCTGCGGCTCATCGAGTGTCCGCGCTGCGCCATCTCGCGGTTGTCATCCGTCGAAAGGGCCGCGTACGAGCTCGAGGGCGAGGCCGTCTCGTTCACCGCGTTGCGTGCGACAATCGTCAGATAGATGAAGAGGCCGATGCACAGACTGGAACAAGAACAAATGGCCGACTGTCAGCGATGCCGCTGCGACAAAATACTGACTCGCCACTCACCCGATACCGATGACCGTCCAGGCCTTTTGGATCATCTGCCCCCTAGCCGCGGCCTCGACCTGCTCTGGCGTCAGCTCTGCAGGCAGCCGAGAGGGGTGGCCGCCTTCGCCCGCCGGGTCGTCCAACTGGCCGCCAGGTGACGCATAGTGGTCGCCCCAGTTATGGATCGTCGATCCGATGGTCGTGTGGATGCTGAATTGATCAGAAGGGCGGCGATGTCAGAGGGCAGGGCGTCGCCAAGAGTCGTGAATCGCGGGCGGACGCACATGAGCTTGAAAAGGCTGACGCCCGTGACGCCGACGTAGACCTTCAGCGAGAGCGTCCTCGAGGAGGCGAGGAGGGTGTTCATGACGTTGTACGGGTAAGGGGCGAGTCGGATGAGGAAGAGCAGCGACGGTCGGCACTCGATCGCATGGATGACCCTAGCCAGGGATGGCGACTTCGACAACCTAGAGAAACGAGGGCACTCGTCGCATCTTCAGCCGAAAGCACGCCCGCTGGATCTTGAATCACCCCGCGGCTCACATGCGGATCATCGCGCCCCGGAAGAGCGACCGCGAGAGGAGGAAGACAATCAAGGCACCCTAGAGAGTCGTGCGCGCAGCAACCCGTGGTCAACGTATGGCGCGAGTGACAGACTAATCGAGCAAGACGCGGCGTACCAGGAGCGCAGCGACATAGCTGATGACGAAGCCGTCCCAGGCGCCGAAAGCGTAGCCGCTGAGGATGATGAGCGTTGAGTACAGCGGCAGCGGCGGGAAGCACGTGAGGAAGATAAGGAGGCCTACGATAGAGATGAAGGTCCTGGTCAGCGTTTTGTGGGCCAGTACCGATGGGTGCAGGGTCTACGGGAGCGGACACACCCATGATGGTCTTCCCGAGCAGGCCCATGCCAGCGAGGCTGACGCTCATCGTGTCAAGCCCGGTGAAGAGCTCTTGGCGGAAGAAAGTGAAGGCGACGACGAAGCCCAGGCTAGTTCCGGCCCACGCCATCAGGGGTACGTAAGGCGTCAAGACCTGCGGCATCCGCCACCGACCTGTGTCTGGTGACGTGCATGCAAGCCTGAGCCGCTCCTGCCACGGCAGAGTCTGGTCCGGCTGAAGATGCGAGTGATACGAGACGAGACCGGGCCGGACGAGCCGGCCGACCGGGGTCGGATCGGGGAAGCTGCTCGTGGGCTGCGGCGGAGAGTTCATCGACGGGACTCGCGAGTGCCGGAGGTTCGATGGCGTGTGATGCGAGAGGCCGTTGGCGCCAGACCCGTTGCTGATTAAGGCCGTCTGCGACTGGTAACTGGCGGACGAGAGGTGGTCGGACGCCTTGGCGGCGGCGCGCGAGTGGCTTCGGGAGACCGGGCTCGACGAGGCAGACCGGTTTGGCGAAAGCTCAATCTCAGTCGATCGACCTTTGGACTGGTCGTCGCCAGCCCACCAGAGGTTCGACGTCTCGAGCTGCAGCACGGGCGGCCGGTTCGACACCGTCCCGACCTGGGGAAGCGGATGCGCGAGGGCTGGCCGGCCGGAGGAAGCAGCTGCTTCGGCGAAAGCCCCCCCGTGACAAGAGGCCGCCATCGTCGCCGTTGCAGCCAGACTGGGCGAGCGTCGATGAGCGCCCTCGCTACTGACCAGCTGCTGGTGATGTTCGGCCGAGGATGACGACGGGGACCGTTGCAGGATCGGGGCGGCGAGCGGCAAGGCAGTCGGGATGCCCGTGAGATCTGAGCCGGCGAGAGACGAGCTCGCTGCCGGCAGCAGCTCCTGCTTTGGCTGCACCATGCGGACCGATGGCAGGCGGCTAGAGCTGCGAGCGACGGAGAGAGAGAGAGGCAAGGAGCTTTCCTCCGGAAAGAGAGGGACCGGGTTGATGGACGGCAGGTGCGAAGCAAGGGCACGACGGACGACGGGCGTTTCGAAGGCCTGGCCCATCCGCAGCGGCGCCGGCCGCGGCGACGTTAGGCCGCTCAGCCCTTCATGGGCGCGAGGGCGAGCTACCAGATCAGACACGATAAGCCCAACGGTCGTTGAGCTTGTTTGTCGACTGAGGCAGCTGTCGTCGTCGCAGCTTTGTAGCAGACGACACTTTCGTCCCTGTCTCGAGCGACTGGCGGCCATTCCATTCAATCGCTTGAATCGCGCAACGGTAGCCTCCCACAGAGGACGATCGATTAGAGGTCGAGGTAGTCCTTGACCTCGCGCTCGCTCAGCTTTCGGAATGCGCCCCTGCTGCGGTCGCCGCCAGGTCCGACGTCGAGCTCGCCCGGCTTCGGGACCGTCAGCAGGCCGACCTCGATCGTCTGGGCCGTCATCTCGCCCTCAAACGACTCCTTGAGCGTCAGGAGGGCTGTGTGGATCGCGTCTTCCAGCGTGAGGTCGTCGTTGTACCTGGAGAAAGCTCAGCAAGGTCTCGTCAGCCGGCCGGCCAGCTTGCGTACCTGGAACAGCTTTCGGCAGCGCGTCGGACGTACCGCTTCTCCAGGAACGTCTTGGCGTTCACCATGCCCTTGCCCATCGCGCTCGCCTTCCACGCCCAGAAGGATCCCGAGGGATCGACCTGGTACAGTGACGGCGTGTTCGAGTGCGCATCGAAGCCGGCGATCAGAAGCGAGACACCGAAAGGCCGAACACCTCTGTACGGCCAGAACGACCGCGGATAGGGGAGTCGGCCAGCGATCAGCGACACTCGCGCAAGGGTGATCGCTCAAAACGAGTCAACCCGGCACGCACCCGCTCTGAGTCGCCTTCTGCATCACCTGCGCGACCTCCTGGACGAGCACCTTTGTCGGCGGGTACTCGCCCCACATCTTCCAGTAGGCCTGGGCCGTCTGCCGCGCCTTGTCGACGAGGACGCGGAAGTCGGGACCCATGCCCGAATAGACCATGCCGATGTTGGGCGTGATGAGCGAGATCTTCTCAAGCGCCGAAGCGTCCGTCAGCGGCGACGGCTGCTTCTTGGAGGTGAGCAGAACGATGCCGTTGGTCGCTGCGAAACCGGGTGGGCGACAGGTGGCGAGAAATCAGAACGTCTGATCGCACGCAGCACAGCCTAACAGGAGAAACGCACCCTTGACTCCGAGCGAGGTCTCTCCTTGGTTGACGGCAGCGAGGGCGTGCTCGATTTGGACAAGCTGAAGGCCGGCGTGGGCGGGTCGAGGCGGGAGGGCGGTCAGCCGCCGAAAGCTCTAAGCCAGCTTTCCTTTCTCGGTCGCTCGCCGCAGCGAGCGCTCAGCAGAGGAGCTACGTACCTTACCCGAGGGCGAGAAGGTGGTGAGCGAGAAGCTGGCGAGGGAGCAGGGGGTCCGGCAGGGTCAGCGTCCCAGCTCGATGTGTCTCCAGCGCGATGCCAGCCGCGGCGGCGCGCTGGCCTGCGACGAGCACCGACCTGTAGGCTCCGCCTCCTCCGGGCGCGGACATGGCTGGTGCGGCGGGGTGCTGTCTGGGAGCGAGGTCTGGGGCGAGTGTAGGCGAAGTCTCTACGACGACTGCGAGGGCTGGAGGGCGGCGTAAGACGGGGTCGAGATGGTGATGGTTGAGAGCGCAAGGCCAACCCTCCGCCGCCCTCCTCGAGTCCTGCGCTTTCGTCCCAGGCGTCGCTCTCTCCGAACGACGACAAGCCCTCCCCCTTCAAACCCAACCGTCTCCTCTGAGTAGAAGATTCAAGACCACTAGCCGGCCAGATTTCGACGATGGCCGCCCCAGCTGGACCCTCGCCGCTCACGCCGACGTCCGTCACCCTCATCTCGCCGCTGTCGCAGCCGCTCTGGACGCGGTCCTTCCCGGCCTCAGCCCAGGCCGACCTCGCCCACACCCATCTGGCCTTTGCCGCCCTTGATTATGTCGATGCGGCCGTCGCAGCCGGCTCGGGTGTCGGTCCGGGCCGCGAGGGCTACCTGGGCTTGCTGCTCGTCCTTGATGGCGAGGCTGTGTGCGTCTCGTCGTCTCCTCCTGCTGCAGTCACCCTGAATTGACCGGCTGGCGTCCCTCGTGTGCCCCACAGCTACGGCTACAAGCCGTCCTCAAATATCGTCATCGTCTTGACTCTGCCATTGACGACGGCCTCAATCCGCGATGCCGACGTCCTCACCGTACGTCGAGTTTGCCTGAGCCCTTGACTTGCCAGCCGTGCCGCAGCCGACGCCGATCCGCCGCGTCCTCCTCGACTCGTCTCTAGATCCTGCACGCGATCCACCAGGCCTACCTGCAGACGATCTCGAACCCTTTCCACCCGCAACCGACGTCGACCAACCCGCATCTCGGTTTGCGATGGGATCCGGCGCCGTTCGCCGCGAGTAGAGGCCTCGAGCGCCGCGTCGGCGACGTTGTCCGCGCCTTAGGCGGCCAGGCATGACCGTCGTCAGCAACAGAGCCTCCGCTCCGCCTGAGGCGCTCCCCTTCACCGACGCTGGGACAGGCAGTGGCACCGCCAAGCTTGCCATCAGAGCACGTCCCGACCAGGGCCCACGTAGGCCCTTCGGAAGGCGCAGCGTCCTAGACGCCTGATGTCCAGCTCAAGTCGCATGCCTCCACCCCCCCCCCCCGGAACGCTTGGCTCCGTGTAACAGTATCCTGACGATGGCGATGACCCCTTCACGAGCAGCCCTCCCCTTCTCGTACGCATCAAAGCGGTACAGGTCCATCTTCATCTTCACCCATACCTTTGCAGGTCCACCGCTCGACATCCGCCCGATGCCCGGGACCGTCGAAGGATCAGATCCGGCGAGTGCGCCTGCAGGGTGTCGTCAGAGATCCCAGCGCCACTTGCCGATCCGATCTCTCGGTTGGCGCCCTCCTCCATGGCACCGCGGCAACGTCGGGCTACCCGACCTAGAACTGGCGCTCTCGCTTCCCCCTTCTACAATTGACTTCCTTCGGACTCTTCGGGAGTCCCCTGGTCGACCGACACCGCGCGGCCGGGCCGAAGTCATCCGTGGGCTGTGAAGACAGATACGGAAGGGACATGCCTCCTCCTCTGCTCTCTGCGATGTTGTCTATACCCCGCACCAGATCGACGGAAAGAAGGGCCATCATCACCGACGTCTGCGCCTGAGTTGCTCGTCGATCAGAGCCATGCCGCGGATGAAGCTCGGCCGGTCGAGCGAGCCCGAGCTGTCGGGGTCGACGGCGTCCCTGCGGATCCAGCAAGAGAGCGCGTCAGTCCCACTCAGATGATGCCGCGGGGGAACGAGCAGAAACGCACCAGATCCTGAACAGAGACTGAGGCGACAGCTTGCTCTGGTTCCAAACGGCCCGGACGACCGCACTTTGAAGCCAGCCATCGCGCTCTTCGGTCCCGGACCAGCCTCCGTCATTGCCCGCCATGATGCGCTTCATCTTGGCAACTCGGCGTAGCGCGAGTAGCTGGGTGAAAAGCGCAGAGTAACGCTCCGAAGCCTCTTCAGTCTGCGTCGGTGACAGGCTGGGCGTGGAGCCTGCCGACCGCCTTTTGATCAGAGCGGGCTGGCTAGGTTTGGGTGGCGGAGGCGGCTGACGACGGCCCACTATGGCATTAGGCGGCGCACCGATGGGTATTGTTGGCTTTCTGCTTGGCAGAGGCGGAGGAAGCGATGCGACTGACGAGATCGTCGACTGGCGGCTCGGCAGCGCATGCGGTGCGGGTCGCGGCGTCGCCCGCGGCAGTTCGTCGTTGTCGAACGCTGTTGGTGACGACGAAGCCGGACCGATGGGCGAGAAGGTAATCATGTCGCCATCGCCGCCTCCTGACGACAAGGCCGAGGTACGGAGGGTGAGATCAGACGCCGCTGGCGTCTGACCCTTGGTCAGATGCGCAGGCTTCGCCGCGACCGGTGGCGGACGAGCCGTCGCAACAGCGAACCCCAACGTTTGTGGCAGGGTGGCCTGTCGCTGAGGAAGCGGAGGAGGCCTAGTGACCGCATCAGGTAGAGCGCTGGTGTTCCTGACCGGGAAGCTTGGATCCCGCATCGAAGAAGAGCCCGAGGTGGCCGGCGGGAAGACCGAGCTCGACGCTGACGACGAGCTCGAAACCTCGGTCCGATCCCGCCTCGGCGACGCCATTGGAAGGCGCTGGACGAGCTCAGGCTTTTTGAACGTCCTCTCAACCGGACGAGGGCTGCCGTACTCTTCACCACCCAGGCTGTCGGCTGCGAGAGCCCGTGAGATGGAGTTCGACTGCCCCGAGAGCGACGGGCCTGGCACGGACGTGGTCGACGTCGGCTGGCCGCCGCGCTCGAAGGCCGAGATCCGATCTTTGATCGACATGGCAAGCCGTGGAGGACTCGGCGCGCGAGCTTTCTGCAGATGAAGGGCGGGAGGCGAGCTGCCGCAAGGATGATGGGGTCGAATGGAGAGAGGCGAGCGACATGGTCAAGCCGAGCTGGGCGCCAGCCGGCCTTCCCCCACCGACGAAACGCAATGCCCGAGCCCCTTTCTTTCGGTGCGCATGCTTAGGACCGAGCAGAGCCCCTCGACCGGGCGCGCTGCCCAAGGGCGCATAAGATCACGTCGGCTGCAAGTCTAGGCAGCGTCGCTAGTCGAGGATTTGACAATCGACTTCGACCTTCGCCTGCGGCGTCGCTGATGGCGAATGACCGCTGGCGATCACTTATATCGAGCTCAGCGCCGGCTTGACAGTCAGAGCCGTCTGCCAGCGAGCGCTAATTTTCTGGCCGTCACGAGGGCCTCGATAGGCTGGAGCCACTTGGTCTCTGCAGTATTGACGCTTGTAGCGCGACGAGATCAACGATGTGTCGAGGAGGCTGAGGCCGCGACGAGGTTTACCGTTGAAGAGCACGGCGTATGTGGCTTTAACGGAGGCCGCCTTCGCCATCGAGCCCGCGCTGGAGAGAAGCTACCCGGCTGCGCATACCCTCGTTCCGCCTGCCCCAGGTCTCGACCAGGAAGGAGACGGCTCGGCCGAGATGGCCTTTGACGTGGCCATGCCCGGCCAGCGCCTCCTTGAAGAGGCCGAGCATGCGCTGATCGCGGGCGAAGGAGTGAAGCGGCATCTCGTCCTTTGGCCGGATGACGGACCAGAGGCTGAGGATGAGGAGGTCGGCTGTCGAGTTGGCAATGTAGTCCTCGACGGCGGCGAGGCCGGCGCAGTCTTTGAGGTCGCGCGTCGCAAAGGCGCGCACTTTGTCGCCGGCTAGCGCGACCGGCGTCGCTGGCGGGCCAGCACGGAGCGCAAGAGAGACATCTGCCATCGACTTGTAGATGAATTGGTCGCCTTCCGACATGACGAGCACCTGCAGATAGGAAGAGATGACTAGCGACAGACACGTGCCCGACGCAGGCGATCAATCTAAGCCAAAGGGGAGAGCCGAAGATTGAGAGGGGCGCACGATTTGTCTGGTCCGAAGCCAGGCCATAGTCAATCGCCGTCTTGATGTTAAGTCCTGCGTGTACGCGTCAAGCACATATTGAGGTCAGGCAAGCCGGGACGTGGACCATGCTCCAGCACGGGCGCCATACGCACGCAGCATCTTGATCGTCGAGATCTGATCCTTGGTCCGCTCCTCGCCTTCCTGCAAGCTGTTGACATACTTGCTAAAGGCGCCTATGAGGAGGATGGTGATGCCTTCCCACTTCTTTCCGGCACGCATGGCGTAGATGATGGGCAGGACCGCGCCTGGGGGTGAGCGAGTTCCCGTGGGACGTTCAGCACGTGGTCGACGAGCCGCACGAGCCGCAGCTGCTGGAAGGGCAAAGCCTTGCTCACCTGACCGAGATCCCGACGGCGGCAGCGACAAAAGAAGCTTGATGTTCGAGTCTCTGACCTTCATCAGCGTCTCCATGTCGCGATTGTCGATGGCCCTGCGTGAGGGCGAGCGGAAGGAGCTGGTCAGCGCGCGCGACCGCCCGACCTGCAGACGCCGAGACCAACCTATAGACATCATGCGAATGATAGACGATGGGCTTTTTGGCCGGCTGAGAGCCGCCCTGCTCCGGAGGACCGCCCTTGGTAGCCTTCTGAGCCGAGGCGGCGAGCTTGCGACCAAAGAGCTCGTCACGTTCCGCAGTCGGGCTCGTCACGGCTTCGTGCAGGTCCATCTCGCGCCGCCGGTCCTCGGCCTGGCGCTCAAACTCCCACTGGGCAAGATGCGAGGCCTCCTGCTCGAGCTGGTTGATCGTCGGCAGCGGCCCGAGCAGGAGCGGGGCCGACGAATCCGGCAGCGGCGCGTTCTGTCGGGTCGGCAGGCGAGGCGGGCGCGAGCTTGCCGGCTCGAGCGACTCGATCAGCGGATGAAGGTTGAGCCGTGACATGCCAGATGGGAAGACCGGACGGGCCCGGCTGGTGATCGGCGGACGAGAAGAATGGAGACAGTAGACCACGCTGGCCAGGCGAGCCGTCCAAGGAGTGCCGTTGGGAGAGGCGGAGCGAGAGCAAGATGGCGGACGGAGGGGTGAGAGAGCGGGTCGGGCTCAATTGGCCGGCGCTCTGAATCGCCTCTGCAGTTGCGAGCTATCAAGCACAGATCGAGCTACTGCTTCCGGGAGGAATCGAGCATTGGACAAGCCCGCCTCGACCGCCGTCCTCTCTC
>Ga0308160_10002649_pt1 | contig 21208 bp, 19 predicted proteins | sample PhyFR1_FD_201036 | JGI IMG/M metagenome (GOLD analysis project Ga0308160, IMG submission 201036) | Phyllosphere microbial communities from UC Gill Tract Community Farm, Albany, California, United States - DLSLF.R1 | ecosystem: Host-associated > Plants > Phyllosphere > Unclassified | place: USA...
AAGGCCGTTCGGCCTTCCTTCATCGCAGCCCCGGCCGTCCTGAGCATCCTCACCATCGCCTACGGCCTGTGGCCGGCGCCGGTTGACGCCTGGATCCAGCCTTACGCCGCGCTGTTCGCGTCCACCGCGCCCGACGCCGGAACGCCGGGCGAGCAGGCCGGGCACCTGGCGCTGTGGCACGGACTGACCCCCGCACTTGGCCTGACGGCGCTCACCTTTGTGTTCGGCGCTGCCATGTACTTCGGCCGCAACGCCGTGGCCCGTGCGCAGGCGCTGGTCCCGGACTGGGTGGATGCCGACCGCGCCTACCAGCTGACCATCGGTGCGCTGGACGACATCGCCGTGTGGATCACCGGCCGGACCCAGCGCGGTTCGCTGTACTACTACCTCGCCGTCATCCTTACGGTGGCGTTCGTCCTGCCGCTGAGCGCCATCCTCTTCGCCGGCAAGCCGCTTCCGGACAATATTTACCTGGTGGATCCGGGCTCTCCGCTGCAGATCGTCGCGGGAATCGGCATCGTGATCGGCGCCCTCGCGGCCGTCAAGGCGAACAAGCGCTTCCTTGCCGTCCTGATGGTATCGGTCACCGGCTACGGCATCGCCCTGATGTTCGCCCTCCAGGGAGCCCCGGACCTGGCACTGACGCAGATGCTGGTGGAAACCATCATCCTGGTGGCCTTCGTCCTCGGCATGCGCCGCCTCCCGCCTGAACTGCGGGACCGGACAGGGGGCAAATACCGTGTGGTCCGTGTCATCATCGGCGCAGCCTTCGGGGCCACCATGGTGTTCGCGGCGATCTATGCCATGGGCGCCCGCGTGGCCCAGCCCATCTCCCTGCAGTTCCCGCAGCTGGCCTACGAAGGCGGCGGCGGACTGAACATCGTCAACGTCACGCTCGTGGACATCAGGGCCTGGGACACCTTCGGTGAGATCACCGTGCTGGCACTGGCCGCCACAGGTGTTGCGAGCCTCATCTTCGTCCGCGGCCGCGGCGACCGCCTGCGGGCCTCGGCCTCGGTGGCGGAAGGAACCGTGGGCCGGTTCCACGACGTGGACCCGGGTTCCCGGGACGGGGCCGCCTTGGCCATCAGCAGGAAGTTCGCCACGGCCACCCGGGACGCCTGGCTGGTGGCCGGCCGGACGCTGGCACCCGAACGCCGCTCCATCATCTTCGAAGTGGTCACCCGGCTGGTCTTCCACTCGCTGGTGATCTTCTCGCTCTACCTCCTGTTCGCCGGCCACAACCTGCCTGGCGGCGGCTTCGCAGGCGGCCTGACAGCCGGCCTGGCGCTGACCATCCGCTACCTGGCCGGCGGGCGGTTCGAACTCAGCGAAGCAACTCCCGTCAGCGCCGGTGGCCTGCTGGGCATCGGCCTGGCCACGGCCGCAGGCTCCGGTGTTGCCCCGCTCTTCCTGGGCGGCCAGGTGTTCCAGAGCGCCATCATCCAGTTCTGGCTGCCCGTGTTCGGGGACATCAAGTTCGTCACGTCCACCATCTTCGACATTGGGGTATACATCGTGGTGGTGGGACTGGTGCTGGACGTGCTGCGCAGCCTCGGCGCTGAAGTGGACGAACACATCGAGGAGCGGGGCTCCGAACCCGCAGAGTACGAGGAACCCGAAGACATGCCAGCCGAAACCATCTCAGGGGGCAAGGCATGAGCATCAACCTCGCCCTGCTCCTGGTCATGGGTGCCCTGTATGCCTGCGGCATCTACCTGATCCTGGAGCGCAGTCTTACCCGCGTCCTGCTGGGGCTCATGCTCCTGGCCAACGCCACCAACCTGCTGATCCTGGCCACCGGCGGCTACTCCGGCCTGGCTCCGATGTTCTCCAAAGACACCGCTGCCGGGGACTACAACGATCCCCTGCCGCAGGCGCTGATCCTGACGTCCATCGTGATCTCGTTCGCGGTGACCGCCTTCATGCTGGGCATCATCTACCGGACCTGGGTACTGGCACGCGAGGACGAAATCCAGGACGACCTGGAAGACCTCCGCGTCGCCGAAACCCCCAGCTTCGACGCCGAGGACGACGCCGAGATCCCCGCCGAAACATCCGAATTCCCGCTCACCATGCTGGGGGGCGACGGGCAGGACATCTCGGACCACCGACCGGGCTCCGGCGATGAAACGTCCGGCGGCCGTGAGGCCGGCGCCCGGGTGCACGGCGGCACTGCCACCGTGCTGGCGGGCGATCGCGAGATGCCCACCGAGCACGCGGCCCAGGAAGAAAAACCCGGCTCACCCAACGTCAAGCCCAGCCCGGAAGGAGGCGGACAGTGAACATCGCCAGTCTGGCCCCGCTCGCCGTCGTACTTCCCATCCTGGGCGCCGCCCTGACCTTCCTGCTGATCCGGCACTCCCGTGCCCAGCGGGCCGTCAGCATCGGGCTGCTGTCCCTGACCCTGCTGCTCGAATGCTTCCTGATGGCGGCGGTGTGGGACGGCGGAACCGTGGCCGTCAGCATCGGCGGATGGATTCCGCCGTGGGGCATCGTGCTGGTGGTGGACCAGTTCTCGTCACTGATGCTGGTGGTTTCCTCCGCGGTGAGCCTTGCGGTCCTCGTCTACGCCACGGGCCAGGGCATGGCCGACGGCGACAAGGACGCACCGGTGTCCATCTTCCACCCCACCTACCTGATCCTGGTGGCCGGGGTGTCCAACGCCTTCCTCTCCGGCGACCTCTTCAACCTGTATGTAGGCTTCGAGATCCTGCTGACCGCAAGCTACGTCCTGATGACCCTCGGCGGCACCGGGCCCCGCATCCGCGCCGGCGTCACCTACGTGGTGGTGTCCGTGGTGTCCTCGGTGCTGTTCCTGATTTCCATCGCCATGGTCTACGGGGCCACCGGAACCGTGAACATGGCGGACCTGGCCATCAAGCTCGGCGAACTGGACCAGGGCACCAAGACCCTCCTGCACGTGATGCTGCTGGTGGCGTTCGGCATCAAGGCCGCCGTCTTCCCGCTGTCCTTCTGGCTGCCTGACTCCTACCCCACGGCCCCCGCCCCGGTCACCGCCGTGTTCGCAGGCCTGCTTACCAAGGTGGGCGTGTACGCCATGGTCCGCACCGAGACCCTGCTGTTCCCCGGAGACACCCTGAACACGCCGCTGATGATCGCGGCGCTGCTGACCATGGTGGTGGGGATCCTGGGTGCCCTGGCGCAGAGCGACATCAAACGTCTGCTCTCGTTCACCCTGGTCAGCCACATCGGCTACATGGTGTTCGGGCTGGCCATGTCCTCGGTTGTAGGCCTCGCGGCCGCCATCTTCTACGTTGCCCACCACATCACCATCCAGACCAGCCTGTTCCTGGTCACCGGCCTGATCGAACGCCGCGGAGGCAGCTCCTCGGTGGACCGGCTGGGCGGGCTGGCCAAGATCTCGCCGCTGCTGGCGATCCTGTTCTTCATTCCCGGCATGAACCTGGCGGGCATCCCGCCCTTCTCCGGCTTCCTCGGCAAGGTGGGCCTGCTGCAGGCCGGCGTGGAACTGGGAACCCCGCTGGCCTACGCCCTGGTGATCGGCGGCGTGGTGACCAGCCTCCTGACACTGCTGGCGGTGGCCAGGGTCTGGAACCGTGCCTTCTGGCGGCGTCCTGCCGACGCCGAACACCCGGACCCCGTCCTGCTGGCCGTCCCGGGGCAGCCGGTGGAAGGGGAAGCCCTGGACGACGATGCCCCGGCGGACCGTGCCGGCAGGACGGGCCTGGCCGCACCGGTCCTCAGCCGGGCGGGAAGCGGTGGCGGCAGCACGCTGGTGAGGTCCACGCTGATGCCCCGCACCATGGTGGGGCCCACCGCCGGCCTGGTGGTCCTGGGCATGGCGCTGACCGTCTTCGCAGGGCCCCTGTTCGGGCTGTCCGACCGGGCAGCGGCAGAGATGCTGGACCGTGGCCCCTACATCCACGCCGTCCTGGGTGAGGACGTAACGGTGCCGGCCGTTGGAGCCCCCGCGGGAGCAGGAAAATGAGCCGCCGCCGTATTTCCCTGCGCCAGGAGCTTCCGCTCCTCGTCTGGCTGGTCATCGTCTGGGGCGCCCTCTGGCAGGACTTCAGCCCCGGCAACCTGCTGTTCGGGGCGCTGCTGGCCATCGCCGTCGCCCGGCTGTTCTACCTGCCGCCCGTGGAGCTCAGCGGACGCTTCAACATCCGGCACGCCATCCCCTTCGCCATGATGTTCCTGGGCCGGGTGGTGGTGGCCAGTTTCCAGATCCTGTACCTCGCCGCCGTCCGCGGGCCCAAGGTGCACAACGCGGTGGTGGCGGTGACGCTGCGGAGCCACCAGGACCTTATCGTCACCGCCACCGGCCACGTGATCTCGCTGATCCCGGGCTCGCTGGTGGTGGAAGTGGACCGGTCAACCTCCACGCTGTACCTGCACGCCATCAACATCAGCTCCGCAGAGGACGTGGAAAACCTGCGCAATGAAGTGCGTACCATCGAAGCCGGGCTCATCCGGATCATGGGCACCAACGAAGAACTCGCCATCGTACGGGCGGAGGCCGCAGCGTGATGCAGGTGGTCCTGGCCGTTACGGCCGTCATCCTCTCCCTCGCCGCCGGCGGGGCGATCATCCGGATTGCCCGCGGCCCATCGCTGCTGGACCGGGTGCTGGCCTCGGACGTCCTGCTGGCCATCCTGGGGGCGGCGCTGTGCATTGACATGGCCGTGAACCGGCACCTGAACAACCTGATGCTGGTGGTGGCCATCTCCGTGATCGGCTTCATCGGGTCAGTGACCGTTGCACGCTTCGTGGCCGACCGGCGGGAGCACCCCAGTGAGCCCTGACATGCTAACCCCGGACCTGACCAGCGTGGATGGCTGGATCGACGTGGTGTCCGCCGTGTTCATGCTGGTGGGAGCCATCATGTCCCTGGGCGCCGCCATCGGCCTGCTGCGCTTCCCGGACCTCCTGAGCCGCATGCACGCCGCCACCAAGCCGCAGGTGCTGGGACTGTTCCTGCTGCTGGCCTCCATCGGGCTGCAGATGCGCACATGGTGGGTGTGGCCGGTCCTGGTGGTTGCCTGGATCTTCCAACTGCTGACCGTTCCCGTGTCCGCCCACATGGTGGGCCGCGCCGGCTACCGTACCAAGCACCTGCACCGGGAACTGCTGACCTCGGACGAACTTGATGCGGTGGTGCAGAAAGCCGCCGCCCAGGCCGCCCGTGAGGACGGCGGGGACGACGGCTCAACCCGCTGAAGCCAGCCGGCGTGCGGGGACATCGTGGGTGTTTAGACGATGTCCTGTGTCTTGGCGAAGCGGGTGATGGCGCGCTGCGTGCCACGGTTGGCCAGGACCTGGATGATGGTGCTGACGAACGCCGAGATCAGCGCGAACGTCAGGGCCGAGCGAAGGCTGGTGGGGACGTCCTCGCCCTTGCCGGTGGGCGGCTTGTTGCCGGTGGTCTTTTCCCAGATGGTGTTGACCAGCTTGGTGCCGGCAAATCCTGCACCCAGGCTTACGCCGGTGCCGAGCAGCTTGATGAGAAGGTTCATTCCTAGTACTCCTTGCGGGCGGTAAAACGGTCTGCACCCCACCCTACTGGCTAAGTTCCTACGGCGCGGGGAGGAGCCCTTCCCATGCCACTGTCCAGTCCGGCGGGAAGCCGGGAGCATGCCGCGCCGGGCCGCCATCCCACCCCGCGGCCATGAGTGCCACCGCGGCCAACAGCCCGCCGTTGCCGGGCAGGTACAGCGGGAGCGATTCCGTCTGCCGGTTGTGCCCGTTGGGCAGGACCAGGTTCTTCGCCGCGTCCATCAACAGCGCGTCCACGGCGGCCTCAGGGTCTTCCAGCCGGGCGGCCGTCATGGCCATCACGGGGTAGTCCCAGCCCCAGGTGCTGTCCCAGTCCCAGCCGGCCAGTACGTCATCCAGCGTGGCCCGCATTATTTCCGGGTCCACCAGGTCTGTCCGGGGCAGCACCCCGAGGCCGCACAGCATCGAGGGGTGGTCCGTGCGGATGGTGAAGGGCTCGACGTCGATCGCCGCGTACACTCCGTCCACCACCCTGGGTGGGACTATGCCGTCCGCTACCGCCGCCCAGGTGCGCTCGGCAGCCAGGCCCAGCCGCTCCCGCCACACATTCGCCACCCGGAGGGCCCACTGCCAGTAGGCAAGTTCGAACGTGGGGTTGGTGACCGTTCCGCGCACCGACTCGTAGCTCTCCTGCGCCGGCACCAGGGGCGGGCCCAGTTCAAAACCCCGGTCCGTGGGGTGTGCGAATGCGGCCATGAATTCTGCGGTTTCGAAAACCACCGTGGCGAATTCCTCGAGGAGCTCCTGTGATGGTTCGGCCCGGTAGGCCAGTTCCGCCAGATGGATGGGGTGCGGCTGCTGCCAGACCAGGAAGGTGCCGATGGGGCTGGGACTTTCCCGCCCGTCCGGACCCACCTGCTTGGGCCAGCGGACGCCGTCGAACCCTTGGGCTTTGGCTGTCTGCCGGGCAGGTTCCAGGACGGACGCGTACCAGCGGAGTGCGGGCAGCAGGAGCTCCGTCCGGTTCCACATGGCGAAGTGGGCGGCATGCCACCAGTGCATCTCGAGGTGGAAGCGGCCGCGCCACGAATTGCAGACCAGCCCCGTCTCCTGCGGCGGCAGCGACCCGGAGCAGTTGATGGCCGTGAGGTACTGGGAGAGCACCGCCCGGCGTTCGATCTCGCCGGCCCGCGGATCGGCTGTTCCGGAGAGGTCGACGGCGCCGCCTGACTTCCAGAATTCCGGCCACGCCGTGCGGGACGCGGCAATAGTGGCACTCCCCGGTACCGATGCCAGTTCCGGGGCCGGCCCCGATGCCGGCGCCGAAAGCCCGCCGATGCCGCCGCTGCCGCGGGGAAGACAGTCACCCCGCCCCGTGCTGATGAAGTGCACGCTGAAATCGAGGCTGTCCTGCCCCGCCGCGGCCCGGATGAGCACTTCGTGCGGGCCGGACTGTTCGAGTTCCAGCCCCGCGCCGCTGACGGCCACCTGGTATCCGGAACTGTCCAGGCGGCGCGAAATCAGCCAGCGCCGGTTGGGGCCGCCGGCGTGCCGTTCCTCAACGGTGGTGGTGTGTGCGGCGGGGCTGTTCCAGTCGGCTGCGTTATGCCAGGCTTCGGAACCGTAGGGGAAGGCCAGGGATACGGCGAGGCCGTCCGCGAGGGCGGGGGAGAGGATGCGGAAGCCCAGCTCGTCCCTGTCCGGGCGGCAGGCCGTGGTGACATTGACCGGACTGCCGTGCAGGGTGAAGATGCTGGTGGCCGTGCCCGTCCAGAGGTCCAGGACCTGGTGTGCGCCGGTGATGTCGCTCCCGGCGAGCGCAGGGGCGTCCCTGCCCGGGAGCGCCAAGCCGATCCGGCCCAGGTCCAGCCGGTGGGGGTTGGCGCGGAGCCAGGTTTCCGCCCGCGATGACTGGGTTTCGCGGCCATCCACGATGGCGCCCACCATGTCCACGTAGGGGACCGGGCCGCGCGGTGAATCGTAGGGGACTGTGGAACCGGCAAGAGTGTACTCCTGTTCCGGCGGGATGGCGTGCCAGCCCCACTGTGCCTGCGTGCCCAGCAGGGTGCCGGGCGGCAGGTCGTCGCGGGCAGCTACCGGGTATTCCCCGGGAAGGGTCTGCATGCCGGTCAGGTCCATGGTGAAGCAGAACTCACCGTTGCCCACCGAGGCGGGGCTCCGCGGATCGAGGCTGTCCTGTTCCACGTTGTGGCGCCGTACCAGCGCTTCGCGGTTGATCACGGTCTGCTGGCTGTGCACGTCGCACGCACTCCTTGGCTCATGCCTGGGCCAGGTCCGGCAGCAGGCAGCTCAGAAAACGCTTTCCCGCCCAATCCTTGTAAGAACGCCGGGCAGTGTCAACCAGCCGTCCCGAGGACCCCGCGCATCGCTTCCACCACAAGGTCGTGGTCCGCTACCTGCGGGAGTCCGGACACGGTCACCGTGGCAACCGCGCCTGCGCCCGAGACGTAGACCGGGAATGCACCGCCGTGGGCGGCGTAACGGGACTGGTCGAACCACGCATTGTCCTCGATCCGGCCGCCACGGGCCCTGCCGCGCAGGCCCACCAGCAATGACGGCACCTCGTAGCGGGCGGCCGTACGCTGCTTCGCGCGGACCCAGTGTTCGTTGTCCGGGGTGGCTCCGGGGAGCGCAACGTGGAAGAGGACCTGCTCGCCCTTGGTGATGTCGATGGCGATGGGAAGATTCCGCTCCTTGCCGAGCTCCACCAGGAGCAGGCCAAGGTTAAGGGCGTCGTCGGGCGAAAAGCCGGGGAACTGCAATTCCCGGATCTCCGCCTCAATCCGGCTGATCAGGGCCTGGAGCGAGCCCTCCGGCTGGGCGTCGGTGGAGTCGGGATCGTAGGCAGTCACATCTGGCGGGTTGGCAGTCATGGCCCACAATCTACCGCCCTCCAGGTGTAAACTTGAGCACGCCCGGAAGGGCGCGAAAAATTCAAACGCAACACATCCACAGCATCATCAACAACACATTAACGACAGGGGAGCGCCGCCGTCGGCCCCGGCACCAGCCGGGAAACGCAGGCGGGCGCTGAGAGTGCGGACAGCCGCAGACCCTCGAACCTGATCCGGTTAGTACCGGCGCAAGGGAGTCGAGTTCTCGAAGTGCGCGGAAAATGGCGGCAGCAGCCGGCACCCGCGTCCACTTTCCCCTCCTGTTTTCCAGGAGGATCACATGACTACTTCAGCAATTAAAAAGCCCGCCAGCAGGTCCTGGCGCGTCGTGGACATTGTGGTGGCGGCCCTGATCGCCATCGCCGGCGGCGTCATCTTCTGGGCCTGGTCCCAGGGAACCGCCGCGATTTCGGCGCCGATGAACGCGGCCTACCCGCCCCTCACCGGCCTGTTGGCCGGCGGTTGGATGATCCCGGCGGTCCTGGGCATGCTCATCATCCGCAAGCCCGGAGCTGCCCTGTTCTGCGAGACGGTCGCCGCCACCGGCGAGTTGCTCATGGGCTCCCAGTACGGCGCCTCCGTGCTGTTCTCCGGGTTCGTCCAGGGCCTGGGTGCCGAGATCATCTTCGCCATCTTCGTCTACCGGAAATTCAACCTCCCGGTCTCCCTCCTGGCCGGTGCCGCGGCTGGCCTCTTCTGCGGCCTGAACGACTCCTTCGCGCCGTGGGGCTGGAACATCGCCTACCCGGGCGGTGACAAGCTCGCGTACATCGTCTTCACGGTTATTTCCGGGGCCATCATCGCCGGCGCGCTCGCCTGGATCGCCACCCGCGGCCTTGCCCGGACCGGTGTGCTGAGCTCCTTTGCATCCCGGAAGGCCGCTACGGAGCCCGTTTTCTCCTGATGCCGGCACCTTCCCACGCCGCCGCGCCCCGAACGGTGCGGCCGGCGACGGTCACCGCCCGCGGTTGGGGCTGGCGGCACGCGGGCCGCACCACACCGGCCGTCCACGCCCTCGACCTCGACATCAGCCCGGGTGAGCGCGTACTCCTGCTTGGCCCGTCCGGGGCAGGAAAATCGACGCTCCTCCATGCGCTCGCCGGGGTGCTGGGCGATGCGGACGACGACGGCGAGGCAGGTGAGTCCGACGAGACCGGTTCGTTGCTGGTCGACGGCGGCCCGCCCCGCGGCCAGCGGGGCCGCGCGGGCCTCATGCAGCAGGACCCCGAGACCCAGGTGGTCCTTTCCCGGGTAGGCGACGACGTCGCCTTCGGCGCCGAAAACCTTGCCGTGCCCCGCGACGCCATCTGGCCGCGCGTGCATGAGGCGCTGGCCGACGTCGGCCTGTCCCACCTGCCGCTGGACCACCCGACGTCGGCTCTGTCCGGCGGGCAGAAACAGCGCCTGGCGCTTGCCGGCATCCTCGCGATGCGCCCCGGGCTGATCCTGCTGGATGAACCCACCGCCAACCTGGACCCGGCCGGCGTGCTCGAAGTCCGGGACGCCGTGGCCCGCTGCCTGGACAAGACCGGCGCCACGCTGGTGGTGGTCGAACACCGGGTGTCCGTGTGGAAGGACCTCGTGGACAGGATCGTTGTGCTGCAGCCCGGTAGTGGCGCCAACCCCGCGGTGCTCCTTGACGGCCCGCCGGACCGTGTGCTGGCTGAAGCGCGGACCATGTTGACGGCCGCCGGCGTTTGGGTTCCCGGGTATGTTCCGTCCACCCGCGGGCGGGCCGCGGAACAGGCACCCGGGGCCGGTGGCCTCCTCCTGGCCGCCGAAAACCTGGGCGTCTCCCGGCAACGCCCGCGCCGCATGGGCCTTCGGAAAGTCCCGCCGGTGCCGGTGCAGGAAGGCATTATTGCCCAGGTCCGCGCCGGGCAGGCGCTCGCTGTCACCGGACCCAACGGCGCAGGGAAATCAACCTTCGCGTTGACCCTTGCCGGACTCCTCGAGCCGGTCAACGGGATGGTATCCGCGACGACGGACCTCAGCCGCGGCGCCGGAATCACCCCGTACCAGTGGAAAGCGGAACAGCTGATTGAGCGGATCGGCACGGTCTTCCAGGAACCGGAGCACCAGTTCGTCACCGGCAAGGTCCTGGACGAACTGCTCTTCGGTCCCAGGCATCTGGGGCACGGTGAAGACAGGGTTGATGAGCTGCTGGAACGGCTGCGGCTCACCCACCTGGTGGACGCCAACCCCTACACCCTGTCCGGCGGCGAGAAGCGGCGGCTTTCCGTGGCCACGGTCCTGGCGGCAAGCCCGCAGGTACTGGTCCTGGACGAGCCCACGTTCGGCCAGGATGCCAATACCTGGGCCGAGCTGGCATCGTTCCTCTCTGAACTCCTGGACGCCGGAACGGCAGTGGTGTCCGTGACCCATGACGCCGAGTTCACCGCGGCCCTCGGCGGCACGGAACTCAAACTTGCAGCGGCGGAAGCGGTGGCGCCATGAGGCAGGAACTGAACCTCCGCGGAAACGCTGCGCTCCTGGCCGGCGCCAACCCGCTGAGCAAGCTGGCCGCCGTCGTGCTCATCACCGTGGTCCTGGCACTGTCCATCGACTGGGTGTCCGCGTCCGTGGCACTGTTCTTCGAACTGCTGCTGTTTCCGCTCGCCGGGCTCACGCTGGCGCTGCTGTGGCAACGCGGCTGGCCGCTGATCCTCGCAGCCGCCGTGGGCGGGTGGAGCACCTCCATCCTGGCGCCGGACAGCGGCCGGACACTGATCGACGCCGGCATCTGGACCATGAGCGAAGGCTCGCTGGAGACTGGCGTGGGCTTCCTGCTGCGCGGCCTGGCCATCGCGTTGCCCGCAATACTCCTGGTGAGCTGCACGGACCCCACCGACCTCGCTGATGCGCTGGCGCAGAAGGCCCGGCTGCCGCACCGGTTTGTCCTGGGCACCCTGGCCGCGATGCGCCTCGTGGGGCTGATGGCCGAGGAATGGCAGACCATCGGAATGGCGCGGCGGGCCCGGGGGGTTGGCTCCCGCGGCAGCGTTTTGCAGCGGCTGAAGGCCACCCTGGGGCAGAGCTTCGGGCTGCTGGTCCAGGCGATCAGGCGTGCGTCACGGCTTGCGGTCACCATGGAAGCGCGCGGGTTCGGCGGCGGGCCACGAACGTGGGCCCGTGAATCCACCTACACGCCGTTGGATGCGTGGGTCCTGGCGGGCGGCCTGGTAATGGCCGGCCTGGCCGTCACGGCGGCAGTGTCAGCCGGTACCTGGAACATGGTGTGGGCCGGGAACTGACCTGCTAGGTGCAGGCGTGGTTGTAATCCAGCCCGGCGTGGATGAACTGCGTCAGCACCACTTTCCCGCCGCCGGTCAGCGGGGACTTCGAACATGCGGTGGCTGCTGAAGCTGCATTGCGGGATCCCGCCAGCCAGCTGGGCAAGGGGTAGAGGTTGCTGGAACTGCTGACGTTCCCCACGATCCTGTGCCACTGCTGGCCGGTGGAGTAGATACCCACACCTGCTGCGTCGATGCTGTGGAAGAAATCCGTCATGCCTTCCAGGACGGTGCGGTTGGCGTCCTTGCTGCTGGACCAGGTGTTTTCGGTTTCCACATCCAGCCACCAGACGTAGTCCGCGGGGTCGGTCACTCCACGGACGTAGGCTGCGTCAAAGGCCTTGGCGTAGCCGTACATGTAAGCGCAGGCCGTGCCGTAGTCCCCGGCCTTGCAGGAACCGTACGGGTTGTGCACCTTCGAGCCGGTGGGGTATTCGTCGCTGACCGGCCACCAGGAACCGGCCCGCCCGGGATTGGCAGTATTGATGTAGAGCTGCGCCTTGGGCTGCGAGTCGACTGCCCCGGATGACGATTCGGCCCATTCGAGCTGTTCCTGCAGGCAAGGGTTGGTGTTGTTGGCCAAACCGTTATTGACGCCCACGATGGCGAACGCCTGGTCTCGCGGCAGCTCGGCGCCGCACTGCGGCCACGAAACGTCGTTGCCGAGGAGGGGCTGGCTTCCGCCTCCACCTTGCGGCACTGCCGGGGGATCAGTTGGATCAGCCCACACGGGCCCGGCGCAGGTGAAAAGTACTGCTGCCACCAGCAGCCATGCCAGCCTGAACACTGGCAGGTGGGCTCGAGTCCGGGGCATGTCAGGCTCCGTTTTATTGCTTGAAGAAACGTATGTTCCAGTTTCCCGCGGTATTACGGAGAGGACAAGGCGCAACGCCGCAGCCCAGCGCTATCGCATAGAAAAGATAAAGATGGACCTCGATGGAGCTGTAACCTGCCTAATTCGCCATCAAAAACTCATATATGATATATTCGCTGCATGATCCAGGAAACCGCTGAACACGTCGCCGTCATGCTCAGGAACGCCCGCAGCGAGAAGGGCTGGACCCAGGGCCAGCTGGCCGCCGAGCTGGGAACCAGCCAGAGCGCGGTGGCCCGGATGGAGCAGGGTAAACAGAACCTGAGCCTGAAAATGATCCAGCGCCTCGAGACCATCTTCGACCGGAGCATCGTTAACGTGGGTAAACCGCAGATGACCCACCTTCGCGTGGAAGGCGGGCGCACCCTGTCCGGTTCGGTTGATGTCAACAGCAGCAAGAACGCCGGCGTTGCGCTCCTGTGCGCCAGCCTCATCAACCGCGGCACCACCACCCTGCGCCGCCTGGCCCGGATCGAAGAGGTCAACCGCATCGTGGAGGTGCTGACCAGCATCGGTGTGGAATGCACCTGGCTCAACGCCACCGACCTCCGCCTGCGCCGGCCCGCCGTCCTGGACCTCGACTCGATGGATGTGGAGGCTGCCCGCCGCACCCGCAGCGTCATTATGCTGCTGGGTCCCCTGCTGGACGAGTCCGCCGAGTACAGGCTGCCCTATGCGGGAGGCTGCGACCTCGGCACCCGCACCGTCGAGCCGCACATGCAGGCGCTGCGCCAGTTTGGCCTGTCCGTCGAAGCCACGGCCGGTTTCTACGCTGTCCAGGCCCCGACGGCGGATTCGCGGGACCGCTCCTTCGTTCTCACTGAGCGCGGCGATACCGTCACGGAGAACGCCATCATGGCGGCCACCCACCGTGAGGGCACCACCGTCATCCGGAACGCCAGCCCCAATTACATGGTGCAGGACCTCTGCTTCTACCTGCAGATGCTGGGCGTCACCATTGAAGGCGTGGGCACCACCACCCTGAGGATCACCGGCAAGCCCGTCATCAACGCCGACATTGAGTACTTCCCGTCCGAGGACCCCATCGAGGCCATGAGCCTGATTACCGCGGGCATCGTGACGAACTCCGAGGTCACGGTGCGCCGCGTGCCCATCGAGTTCATGGAGATCGAGCTGGCCACGCTGGGGCAGATGGGCCAGCAGCTGGAAATCTCCGGTGAATACATGGCACGGAACGGCCGGACCCGGCTGGTGGACGTGACCACCAAGCCCTCGGAGCTGAAGGCACCGGAGGACAAGATCCACCCCATGCCGTTCCCCGGCCTGAATATTGACAACCTGCCGTTCTTCGCGGTGATCGCAGCCAACGCCACCGGCCAGACGATGATCCACGACTGGGTGTACGAGAACCGCGCCATCTACCTGACGGAGCTGAACCGGCTCGGCGCGCAGGTCCAGCTTCTCGATCCCCACCGGATCTACATCAACGGCCCCACCAAGTGGCGCGCCGCTGAAGTGGGATGCCCGCCGGCGCTGCGTCCGGCCGCATGCCTGCTGCTGGCCATGCTTGCGGCACGCGGCGTGTCCGAGCTGCGCAACATCTACGTGATCGAGCGCGGGTACGAGGACCTGGCCGAGCGGCTGAACACCATCGGCGCCAGGATCGAGTACTTCCAGGGCTGACATTCACTCTTCGTCATGAAGGGGCGGGGCACTTCAAATGTCCCGTCCCTGCCGCAGAATGTGACTATGCGTACCTTCGGCGTTGAGGAAGAGCTCCTGATTGTTGATCCGGAGTCCGGCGAACCGCTCGCCCTCGCTGACGCGCTCCTGTCCGGGCGGCACGTGGCAGCAGACGATTTGCCGCAGCCTCCGCAGCCTCCGCAGGCGCCTGCCGCGAGGGACAACACGGACGGCGACGGGATGGGCCTGACTGCCGAACTGAAGCTTGAGCAGATTGAGACGCAGACCCGCCCGTGCCTGGACTACGGAACGCTGCTGGACCAGATCCGTGCCGGCCGGTCCCTCGCGGACCAGGCGGCGCAGAAGAACCATGCCAGGGTTGCGGCGCTCGCAACCTCACCGCTGGGATCCACCAGCCACACCACCCCTGACCCCCGGTACGCCCGGATGCTGGAGCGTTTCGGGCTCACCGCCCAGGAACAGCTGACCTGCGGCTTCCACGTCCACACCTACATCGAGTCACCGGATGAGGGCGTGGCGGTGCTGGACCGGATCAGGGACAAGCTCGCGGTATTGACGGCGCTCAGTGCGAACTCGCCTTTCTGGAACGGGCTGCCCACCGGCTTCGAAAGCTACCGGACCCAGGCTTGGAACCGTTGGCCGACGTCCGGACCAGCGGCCGTCTACGGTACCTACCCTGCGTACCGCAGGGTAGTGACGCGGCTCCTGGACAGCGGCGTGATGCTCGACGAAGGCATGTTGTATTTTGACGCGCGGCTCTCGCGGAACCACCCCACGGTTGAGGTCCGGGTAGCGGACGTCTGCCTGCGCGCCGACGACGCCGCACTGATCGCCTGCCTGGTGCGGGCGCTGGTGGAGTCGGCCAGCAGGGAGTGGCGTGACGGCGTGGACCCGGCTCCGGTCCCCACGGTCCTGCTGCGGATGGCATCATGGCAGGCCAGCAACTCCGGGCTCACGGGCGAGCTGCTGGACTTTGGCAACTTCCGTCCGGCACGCGCCGCCGATGTGGTCCGGTCGCTGGTGGATTACCTCGCCCCGGTGCTGGACGAGCAGGGTGAGCTGACACTGGCCCGGCAAGGCGTGGAGGACATCATCGCCCGCGGCACGGGCTCGGCTGAGCAGCGCCAGGTGCGGGAAAAGGCACTGGCAGGCCAGCCCGGGGACTTCGGCTTCGGTGCGGTGGTGAAGCACGCTGTCAACGTGACCATGCGGGATACCCTCAAGGTTTCGGAGGCGGATACGGCGCCCGAGTTGCTGCGGGTCCGGCAGTCCTGACCCGCTCTGCCGGGGAGCCTGCCCCGCGTCGCCGCCGCGGAAACAGGCTAGATCTGCTTGAGGGCCTGTTCCAAGTCGCCGATGAGGTCCTCGGCGTCCTCAAGCCCCACGGACAGGCGCACAACCCCGTCGGTCAGGCCAATTGCAGCCCTGCCCTCCGGACCCATGGCCCGGTGCGTGGTGGTGGCCGGGTGCGTGATGAGGGACTTGGAATCGCCCAGGTTGTTGGAGATGTCGATGACCCGCAGCGCGTCAAGGAGTGCGAAGGCGGCCTCCTTGCCGGAGCGGCCGCCCGACGGTGCCAGTTCAAGGGTGAGTACCGTGCCGCCGGCTTTCATCTGCTTGGCCGCGAGCCCGTACTGCGGGTGGGACTTCAGGAGCGGGTACTTCACCCAGCTGACGGCGGGCTGCTGCTCCAACCATTCCGCGAGCCGCAGCGCCGTGGCCGAGGAGTGGCTGACGCGCAGTCCCATGGTCTCCAGGCCCTTGGCGAGCACCCAGGCGTTGAACGCGGACAGGGCGGGCCCGGTATGGCGCATCAGTTGCTTCACGGGACCGTCAATGAATTCCTTGGTACCCAGGATGGCCCCGCCCAGCACCCGGCCCTGGCCATCGATGTGTTTGGTGCCGGAGTACACAATCACGTCCGCCCCCAGCTGGCCGCAGCGCTGCAGCAGGGGAGTGGCGAAGACGTTGTCCACCACCACCGTGGCACCCGCCGCGTGCGCAAGTTCGCTGACCGCCGCGATGTCCACGATTTCCTGCATGGGATTGGAAGGAGACTCGAAGAAGACAGCGGTGGTGGGCTCGGACAGGGCGGACCGCCACTGGTCCAGGTCAGGGCCGTCGACGAAGACGGTCTCCACGCCCCACCGCGGCAGGATTTCGTTGAGGATCACGAAGCAGGAGCCGAACAGCGAGCGGGCAGCCACCACCCGGTCCCCGGCAGCCAGCAGCGCGCCGAGGGCCGTGAAGACGGCGGACATGCCGGACGCCGTCGCAAAGCATGCCTCGGTGCCCTCCAGCAGGCGGAGGCGTTCCTGGAACGTGGCCACCGAGGGGTTGCCGTAGCGGGAGTAGACGAAGCGTTCGTCTTCGCCGGTGAAGGCGCGTTCGGCAGCGGCGGCGGACTCGTACACGAACCCGGAGTTGAGGAAAATCGCCTCGGACGTTTCCTGGAAGTTGGTGCGGTCCAGCCCCCCGCGGACGGCCTGGGTGTCAGGGCTCCAGCCGGCGGCATCTTCGTTGAAGGTCACTTAGTTCTTTCCGAGGTTGGTGGGCAGGCCGCGGTTCTTCCAGCCGTTGACGGTGCGTTCGCCGTAACGGTCCGGTTCGCCTTCGAAGCCTTCCAGGACGTTGTAGGAGATGAAGCCCGCCCGGGTTGCCGCCGTAGCCGCCGCAATGGAGCGCTGCCCGGAGCGGCACAGGAACAGCAGCTCGGTGCCGCGGTTCTCCGGGCCCTGCTGCTCAAGGTCGGTTATGAATTCCGGGTTGGGAATGCCGCCCGGAAACGTCCACTGGATGAACAGGGGATCGTTGTCCGTGGCCTTGGTGTCCGGGATGCCAATGTGCGCCCATTCGCCCTCAGTGCGGACATCCACCAGGATGGCGCCCTGCTCCAGTTTGGCCCAGGCCTCCTGGGGTGTCAGGTCTCCTGCGTAGCTCATGCGTGGCCCTCGCCGTCGAATTCGGGTTCTTCAGTGGCGGATTCCAGGTGGTCCACAGCGGTGGCGACGGCGGCGTCCGCGGAGGCGATGGCTGCCGGGAGCACCACGGCCTGGGCCACGATGACGCTGCTGCCGTTGAAGGTCACTGCCGGGCTGCCGTGCAGCACGTACCCTTCCGCCAGGGCAGCCGAGATCCGCTCGCAAAAGGCGCGGTCGTCCGGGCCGCTGATCAGGCGGTAGGACAATTTCTCTTCAGGGACAGGTGCGTCAGACATGACGGATCTCCTTCTCTCACGCTTGCAGCTCGAATCGGTCGATATGCCGAGTATTCACCTGAGGCACCCCGCCGTGGAAGGAGGGTTGCCGACCGGCCAGTCAGGGCTTGGCGCCGGTACTCATTACTCCCCAAAAACGTAACACCTGCCGCCGGGAGCCGCACCGCCGCCGTCGTCATCTTCCGTAACTGAACCGGAAACACAGGGTCACAGGCGTGCCGGGCGCTTTCCGGGCAGCGCCCGACGGCGGCATTGCCGCAGGTGGGCGGGTTTTACGCTGCTTCCTGCATGCATTCCCGGCGGGCTTCGACCGATAAAGTACAGGTGGGGCCGCTGCCCCATCAGGTCTTCGGCACCGGGGGGTTCCATGAGCATGCGTACATCCGCGCGACGACGCACCAAACCTTCGGTCCAATCGTTCCGCGCGGGCGCGTCGAGGGTGTGGACATTCCTTGCCGTTGTGCTTCTGGCAGCGTGTGCCGTGGTGCTGCCCGCAGGCGCCGCCAGCGCCGCCGACCTTAACCCGGACGAGGGAAAACCCCTGCTGGGCGCGGTGCTGGAGTGGGGTGAAGATTCCGCTGCCGGTTTCGCCGAACGGCTTGGAGCATCTCCCGCCGCCTACGGCCACGACCTCGCCCTGCCGTACCGCCCCTCGGAGCAGAACAACCTCCGGGGCTTCCTGGAGCAGGCGTCACTCCAGGGTTCGCATGCGATGTTCACTGTGAAGCCCACTGTGCCGCTCGACCAGATTGATGACGCCGCCGCAGCGTCCTTTGCCGGGGAAGTGCGGCGGCTGACATCGGGTTTCACCGGGCAGGTGCTGATCCGTTTTGCCCCGGACATGAATGCCAGCTGGGTGGAATGGGGCCAGCAGCCCGGTGCGTACCGCAACGCCTTCCGTGCGGTGTCCGCCGCCTTCAAGACGTCCGGCGGCGGCCCGCTGATGGTGTGGGAGCCGTACCTTGGCAAGGATTATCCCTTCGCCCGGAGCCGGAATGCGCCCGCTCCCGGCAGTGAGGGCTTCGCTTTGCTGGACACCAACGATGACGGAACGTGGGACGGGGCGGACAGCGCCTACGAACCCTACTATCCCGGCGATGACGCCGTGGACTGGGTGGGCCTGACCGCTTTCCACGACGATACGGCCGGCGGGGCGGCGGTGAACACGGTGCCGCGGGCAGGCGAGCTCCAGGAGATGCTCACCGCCTCCGGCGGGGAAAACTTCTACAGGGACTATTCAGCCGGCCGCAGCAAGCCGTTCATGCTGCAGACCGCTGCCTTCTACAGCCCCGCAGCCGGCGGCGCCTCCGAGGTGGACGTCAAGGCCGGCTGGTTCGACCAGGTGGTGGGGGCCGCCACGTCCACCAACTTCCCGAAGACCGCCATGGTGGTGTGGGACGAAAGGACCAGTACCCGGGACACGGGGGTAGCGAGCATCAGCTGGTTGCTGACCGGCAACTCCACCGTAGCCGCGGCTGCCCACGCCCGGCTGAAGGATTCGTCAATGGTGACCGGACCCGTCACGGAGGTTGGCGCCGGCGGCAGCTATGAACGGGCCAACACACTGACGGGCGCCGCGGCCTGGACTGTGGGAGCGGCGCTGATCCTCCTGTTGGTGGCACTGTGGCAGATTCCCCGCAGGGTTAACGCTGCCACGGCCTGGGGCTACGGCGACCCCTCCAAACGGGATTCCCGGGTGGACCTGCTCCGCGGCATGGCCATTGTCTTCGTGGTGGTCAACCACCTGGGCATGACATCGCTGTTCCAGCTGCTGACCCAGGAGGCAGTGGGCTTCGTCAGCGGCGCCGAACTGTTCGTGTTGTTCTCCGGGCTGGTGGTGGGCATGGTCTACGGGCCCCGCGTCCGCGGGGATTTTGGCACCGTGCTGGACCTGACATCCCGCCGCGCCGGCAAGCTGTACCTGACGGCGCTGGTGGTCCTGGTTGGCGTCTTCCTGGTGTCCTTGCTTCCCATTTTCCGGACCGAGGCCCTCACCACCTTCGTGGACCAGGGGACCGGAGGGGCCGGGCACCAGGGGGCCGGCCGTACCTACGACCTCTATGCGGGGATGGAATCCCTCTTCCAGTTCCCGGTGCCGCCGCAGGTGCTGCCCGCCGTCCTCCTGCTGCAGTTCGGCCCCTGGCAGTTCAACGTCATGGGCCTGTACGTGGTGCTGCTGCTGGTCAGCCCGGTGGTCCTCGCCGCGCTCAGCCGTGGGAAGGCCGTCTGGGTGCTGGCCGCAACGCTTGGGCTCTACGCCGTCGGCTCCATCACACGCTTCCGGCTCTTGCCGTCGCAGTTCGAGGATTCGTTCCCTCTGCTTGTCTGGCAGGTGCTGTTCGTCATCGGCCTCGTGGCCGGCTACCACCGGCGGACCATTGTGGCGTGGCTGTCTTCCAGGACCTGGCTGGTAGTGGCATGCACCGCCGTCGCACTGCTGTTCGCGTTCCTGTCCTGGGGCAACCCCTACCTGGCCAACGGCTTCGACGTCCGCCTCGCCCTTATTCCGGACACGGCGTACCGGGTCATGTACGACGCACTCTTCGCCCGCACCTACCTGGCGCCGGGGAGGCTGCTCAACGTGCTGATCCTGGTAGTGGCTGCCTACGCGCTGCTGACTGCGTACTGGAAACCCATCGAGCGGGTGTTGGGCTGGTTCCTGATCCCCCTGGGGCGCGCCACCCTCTACGTGTTCATCATGCACGTGGTGCTGATCGCTGTGGTGGCCAACATCCCCGCCCTGCAGCAGGAGAATGTGCTGCTCAACACGGCGGCCTACGCCGTGGTCCTGGGGCTCCTGTGGGCGATGGTCCGGACGAAGTTCCTTTTCAAGATCATTCCTACCTAGCCGCGGCGTTCGGGGAGCCTGGGCTGGCGGCCCGGGTTACTGTCCGTGCGGCAGGATGAGCTGGTGCAGCAGGTGGTCCTGCCATGTTCCGGCGATTTTCAGGTACTCCGGGGCAACCCCGATCTCACGGAACCCTGCCCGGCCCAGGATTCGCCGCGACGCCGCGTTGTGCAGCAGGGTGGCGGCCTGGATGCGGTGGAGGCCAAGCTCGCCCTGCGCGTACCCGGCCGCGAACTGGACAGCAGCCGTGCCGACGCCCCGTCCCAGGAGGCCGTGGTCCACCCAGTAGCCAAGGTTGGCACTGAGGAACGGTCCCCGGACAATCCCGGTGAGGGTGATGGTTCCGACGATTCGCTGGGCCGCTGATGAGTTACCAAAGCCCTCGACGAGAACCCAGGGAACCTCCGTGCCCAGCACCAGCTGTTCACGCTTGGTCCGGATCAGCTCCCGCTGACGCCGGGCCGTATAGAACGCCTCGGGCCGGTGGGGTTCCCACGGCGCCAGATGCAGCCGGTTCCGGCGGTACGCCTCTGCGAGGGCGTGCCCGTCATTGCATTGGAGCAGCCGGATACCCACGCCGTGGAGCAGTTCTTCCGGCTCGGCGACGGGTGCGGGGCGTGGATTGTTCATCCTTCGATTGTGCCGTGTAGTCCGCCTCTGCCTGCAGCGCGGCGGATCGGCCGCCCCGGCGGATGCTGTTGCCGCGGCATTAAATGAAAAATGCTGTGGCACACGTGGTGCCACAGCATTGGTTTCGGTTTTATACGAGTCCGGGGTAGCTGGCGACGATGTAGTCGGCTGCAGCCGGTCCCTTCATCCGCAGGCGGTTGTGCCGCGGGTTGATCCGGTGTTTCATGGCGGACCAGAACTGCGGTTCCGCGCCCGGGGAGTGCTGATTGATGAAGCACCAGCTGG
>Ga0308160_10002650_pt1 | contig 21203 bp, 21 predicted proteins | sample PhyFR1_FD_201036 | JGI IMG/M metagenome (GOLD analysis project Ga0308160, IMG submission 201036) | Phyllosphere microbial communities from UC Gill Tract Community Farm, Albany, California, United States - DLSLF.R1 | ecosystem: Host-associated > Plants > Phyllosphere > Unclassified | place: USA...
AGAAGGCGGTCTTCACCAGCGGCGAGTGGGCGATCGCGTAGGCGATCTTGCGGCACTCTTCCAGGTCGCGGCCCTCTTCCACCGTGATGGTGATGAACTTGGTCGCGCCTTCGCCGTCGCGGATGATCTGCTGCGCGAGGTTGCGCGCAATGGCAGTGACCTCTTCCCGCAGGGCTTCGTATTCAGCGCCGCTCGCTTCGTTCACGACCAGACCGCCGGCGCCGGTGGCGACCAGGATGAAGGAATCGTTGGTCGAGGTGTCGCCGTCGATGGTGATCGAATTGAACGAGCGGTCGGCCGCGTACTTCACCAGTTCGTCGAGCACCGGCTGCGCCACTTTCGCGTCAAAGGCGAGGTAGCCGAGCATGGTCGCCATGTTTGGCTTGATCATGCCGGCGCCCTTGCTGATGCCGGTCATGGTCACTTCGTGGCCGCCGATGGTGACCGTACGCGACGCCGCCTTCGGCTGGGTGTCGGTGGTCATGATCGCCTCGGCGGCGTTGAACCAGTTATCGGCCTTCAGGTTGCTCACGGCAGCCGGCAGGCCGGCGACGATCTTCTGGATAGGCAGCTGTTCGAGAATGACGCCGGTCGAGAACGGCAACACCTGCCCCGCTTCGCAGCCCAGCAGCTTGGCCACTTCGGCGCAGGTGGCCTGGGCGTTGGCCAGGCCGGTGTCGCCGGTGCCGGCGTTCGCGTTACCGGTATTCACCACCAGCGCGCGGATCGGCGCGCCGCCGTTCGTCACGGCCGCCAGGTTGGCCTTGCTCACCTGGACCGGCGCGGCGCAGAAGCGGTTCTTGGTGAACACGCCGGCGACGGTGGCGCCATCGGCCAGCTTCATGACCAGCAGGTCCTTGCGGTTGGGCTTCTTGATGCCGACTTCGGCAAAACCGATCTCGATACCGGCAACCGGCTTCAGGTCGGCGGCGACGGGCAGGGGGGAATTCACGGCCATGGTGGTCTCTATGGAAAGATTACGAATCCAATATTGTACTGCGCACGCGCGCAAGCCGGCGCAGTGCGCATCGACGCCGCGAATACGCCGGATGCATGGACTAATTAATTTACGTGAGGCATGATTGGGAGATTAAAAACATAACAAACCTTGTCCAGAACATGCACCCTGCCCTGCGCTCCAGGCTCGCGCTTGCCGCCCTCTTCGCCGCCCCGTTCGCCCATGCCCAGGATGCGCCGCCCGCCAGGCCCGCGCAATCCGAACTGGGCCGCGCCTTCAGCAACGCAAGCCAGGAAATCCAGGATGTCCTGAACGCGCAGGGGCCGCTGGCCCGCAACCTGGATCGCCTGGGCAGCTTCCAGCACACGCCAGCCACGGCCGGCATGTTGAAGGCGGTGATCGGCAACGAGCGCCCCTGGTCCTTCGAGCGCCGCGCGGATGGTCCCGGCTACCGCTGGACGCTGCAGCCGCTGCGCTACACCACGCCGGAAGGCGGCCTGCTCGAATGGAGCGACATGGCGGTCGACCTCACGCTCGACAAGACCGGCAGGCAGCTGGCCTACGCGGGCGCCTGGCCGCTGGTTTCCTTCGAAGACAGGCACATGCGCATGACGATGCGCGACGCCAGCCTGAAGGCAAGCCAGCGCCGCGGACCCGGCACCCTCTGGTACGGCGACGTGCAGGGCGGGGCCGACAGCGTCGAGGTCGAGGCGCGCGGCGACGGTGCGGTGACGCTGCAGATGCGCGACCTGTGGCTGCGCAGCAGCGTGCAGGAGCGCGGCGCCAACCTGGCGATCATCCAGTCCTTCGGCATCGGGCACATCGAGGTGGCCGGGGAGCAGATCGACGGCTTCACGCTCGCCTACCGCCTCGACAGGCTGAGCAAGGCATCGGCCGTCGCGCTGGGCGAAGCGGAGCGGCGGTCCAGGCTGGCACGCCAGGCCGGCAACACCGACACCGATCTCCTGCTTCCGATGTTACGCGAACTGGTGCGCGCGGCGGCGAAGAACAAGACCGCGCTGAAGGTCGACGAACTGAGCGTCTCCTACCATGGCCAGAAGGCGCTGCTGCGCGGCAGCGTGGGCGTGAACGGGGCAGCGGAGGCCGACCTGAAGGACATGCGCGCGCTTGCCAGGCGCATCGACGCCCGCTTCGAGGTGCGCGTGCCGCTCGCCCTGGTGCGCGAGATCGCGGCGGCGGTGGTGCGCAAGCAGGCCCAGGCCCGCGCCGCCAGCGGCGGCAAGGCGGCGGACGCCGCGCTGCCTTCCGCCGACAACATGACTGACCTGATGGTCGGCAAGCTGCTCGGGAATGGCTACGCCAAACTGGAGAACGACACCCTGGTCTCGACGATCGTGTTCCGCCAGGGCCAGCTGCGCGTGAACGGCAAGACCATCGACCTGCCGACGCCGGGCCAGAAAGCACCGCAGCAGCAGCAGCAGCAGCAGCAGCAGCAGCGGCAGCCCTTTGCGCTGCAGAGCTTCATGCAGGCGCGCCGCGTCAGCGATTCCTGCACCCTGCCCGCTTATCCGGCGGCCGTGGTCGACGGCGACGCGCCGCTACGGCTGGCGCTGCGGTACACGGTGGATGCGCAGGGCGGCCTGCGCGATCTGCGGGTGGCGCAGGCCAGTGCCTATCCCGACTACGACGCCGCCCTGCTGGCGGCCTTCGCCAGCTGCCGCTTCATGCCGGCCCTGCGCAACGGCAAACCGGTCGAACACAACGACACCTTCACCCTGGTGCGCGAGCCGGGCAGCACGCAGCCCTAGCATCGCCGGTGCGCAGCAGGTGTCATCAGCGCCTGCCGGTCAGCCCTTGCAGTCGCCCACGCGGGTCAGGCGCATCACCGATTTCTGTTCCCTGACGGCGCCCAGCGCGCCCGCAGGCATCGGCTCGGGCTGCGGCGCGTTCTTCATCTGCTCCTTGAATTCCTTCATCTCGGCGAAGTGGCGTTTGGCTTCGGCCTTTTCCTCGGGGGTGCCATGCTTGAGCATGTGTTCCATCGGCATCTGCAAAGGATCGACGAATTCGCCGTTCCCCGCGTCGCCATTCCCGGTCTTGACCTGCTGCACGGTGGTTTGCCAGGTCTTGGCGTCGATCTGGCGCATGTTGATCTTCATGCTGCCCCAGGGGCAGGTGTGGACCGCGTTCATTTCGCCGTTCGTCACCACGCCCCTGGTGGCGGTGCAGCCGTCGACCATCAGTTTCTTCGGGATGCCGCCGGGCTTGACCGGCTCGATGCAGGTCTGGTTCGGGCCGTCGCCGGCCAGGGAAGTGCTGCTACGCGTGCCGTTGGCATGTTCGAACTGCATCTGCACCGCGCCGCTTGGGCCGTCGTACTTGCGATGACGCTTGAATGTGCCGCCTGCGCCATGGGTAGCATGATCGCTGACGATGTCGACCTGGTAGAGACCGGGCGGCGGGAGGTAGCGGATGTCGGGCGCGGCGCCCGCGCCGACGGCCAGGACCAGCAGGCCGGCCAGCAAGGGAAAGCGGGTGCGCTGCGCGAGGCCGGATTGTCGTTCGATATTCATGCATGTCCTTTCAAATGATGCATGGTTCTCTGCTTCCCCACAGGTGGATCAGTACTTTCAATGCTCAATGCGTGTGCACTGCATTTCCAGGCTGATGGCCTTGGCGTTCAGCCTAGTGGACGTGCAGCACTTCCTTCAGCTGCTTCAGTACGGTCGAGCACAGCGACATCTTTAACCCTGGTGCGCGAGCCGGTCAGCACGCAGCCCTGGCATCGCCGGTGCGCAGCCCGTGCGCCCCAGGTCAGCGCAGCACCAGTTCGACGCGGCGGTTGCGCGCGCGGCCGGCGTCGTCGGCGTTGGTCGCCACCGGCGCCAGGCTGGCGACGCCACGCGCCGTCATGCGGTTGGCGGCGATGCCGAAGCGCGTGCTCAAGGCGTCCGCCACCGCCTGGGCGCGCCGCTGCGACAGGCCCAGGTTGTTCTCGAAGTCGCCCTGGTTGTCGGTGTGGCCGACAATGAACACCCTGGCGTCGCGCGCCGTGTTCAGGGCCTGGGCCATCTGCTTCAGCTGCTCGTCCGAATCGGGCTTCAGCACCGCCTTGTTGGTGTCGAAGTGCACGCCGTACAGGGCGATCTTGCCGTCGCGCTTGAGCGTGTCGCCGATGGCCCTGGCGTCCACCGTGACCTTGCCGGTCCCGGCAGTGGCCGGCTCCACCACCTGCAGCAGCTGCTGCACGCGGCCGGCGGTGGCGCCGTTCCTGAATCGACCGGCATCGCGACCTGCACACGGATGTCGCCGCCGGAGCCGGCCTTGCGCGCGCTGATCAGGTTGAAGCCGGGCTCGTCGCCGTTATTGAACATGCTCCTTGCCAGGACATTTTCATTGATGCCACGCGCTTCCCTGGGCAGGTCCGCCACCAGCCGCTGGGTCCTGTCCTTCCTGCACTGGGGCTCCTCGCAGGCATAGACCACCTGGAAACCGGCTGCCTCCAGCGCCTGCCGGTAGTTGCGGAACACGTCGACCGCGCCGGTGCCTTTCGGTCCGAAATGAAAACGGCTGGTGACGCGGCCTTCCACCTGGCGCAGCACCGGTTTGCCCGCCTCGACATCCACAAACCGGGTAAAGCCGAGCGGATCGTCGCCGGCCGCGCTCAGGACCGAGCCTTCGTAGCGCGACAAGAGCGGACTGTCCTGCTTGCCCGGGATGTCGCGCATCGGCTTGTCGGCGGCGCCTGCGGGCAGTGCCAGCGACAGCGCGGCGGTCAGCAGCATCCGGCCCGTGCGCGAGGAAGAGGCCGGGTGGCGCCGCAGCGGTGGTTGAAGACAATGCTTGTCATGCATGCGATTCGATTTTCTGGTTAAACAATCCTGCGGGACCTGTCTGGCCCCCGTCACTAGCTGGCAAGCGCAGCCGGCGCCTGCCGGTCAGCCCTTGCAGTCGCCCACGCGGGTCAGGCGCATGACCGTCTTCTGCGCGTTGCGCGCGGTACCGGCATCCGCATTGCCGTTCTGCACGCGCTCCAGCGATGTCTGCCAGGTCTTCGCGTCGAGCCGGCGCAAGTGGATCTTCATGTTCCCCCATGGGCAGTTGTGCACCGCTACCATCTCTCCGTTGATGACTTCACCCTTGGCGGCCTTGCACCCGTCGATGGCCACGCCCTTCGGCAAGGCGCCGGGTTTGGTCGGTCCGATGCAGGTGCGCATCGGACCGGTTCCCGGAATCACGTTCTTCGCCGGGCTGCCGCCGTTGTGTTTGAACTCGCTCTCGATGCTGCCGCTCTTGCCGTCGTAGGTATCGTTCCTTTCCAGGGAGTGCGTGGGCGACTGGATCTTGATGCCGCCGGCGATGTCGATCTGGTACAGGCCGGGTGGCGGCAGGTAGCTTGTGTCGGCGGCCAGTGCTGCGTAGACGGAAAACACCAGCATGAATGCACACAAGTAATTCCCGGCTTTATTCACACACTCCCTTTCGTTGGCCTTTAGGGTTCAGGCCTCATGTACGAATGCCATGCGGATGGACTCGATGCTCAACCCTTGCAGTCGCCGACGCGGGTCAGGCGTAGGATGCTTGTACGCTTCTTGGCCACCTTGCCAACTCCCGGCGCCAGCGTGCCGCTGCCTGCCAGTTCAGCGCGCGCCTGTTCCAGTTCGGCTGACTTGTTTTTCATCTCGCTCTCGTAACCGCCCATTTGGGCCAGCAGTGCCGCTGCCTGGGAACGTTCGGCGGCGCTTGCGCCATTCCTGGCCTGTTCAGCCAGGACGCTGCGCGCCGCTGCATAGTCTGGCTGGCCAGCCATTGCGGCGCCTGTCTCGATACTGACAACCCTGTATTCCCAGGTTTTGCCGTCGAGCTTGCGGATCGTCGTGTTCAGGCGCAAGCCACCGCATTGCGTGGCGTAACTGAGCCCGGCAGCACTGGGAACCGGCGCTCCTGCCTTGCACCCCCTGGCTGCCGGCATGCTGCCGTTCGCCGGTAGCGCAGGCATGCAGTAGTTGGCGGGGCCCTGCCCAGCGGCATTCAAAGCAGCTTGCGCCGCTCCGGCACGCCCGCCACTCATGTCAGTGTTGCCGCTGACGCCGTCCTGCGCCAGGTGTTGCATGATCGACGGAAGCGCACCGCGATGACGCTCCATGCTGCCGGTGCTGTCAACCCGATACAGACCCGGCGGTGGATAGGCATCTTTACGCGCCGCGGCCAACGCCGCAGCAGGAAACGCAGCGGAAAGAGCGAACAGCAGTGCACTGGCGCCCATGGGCAAACTCTTCAGATTCATTGAAAACTCCTTGACTTGGATCGCAGTTCAGCGAAGGACCATCTCGACACGGCGATTCTGCGCCCGCCCCTGCTCGCTTTCGTTGGATGCCACTGGCGCCAGGTTCGCCACCCCGCGGGCGACAAGCCGGTCGGAAGCCACGCCGAAACGGCTACTCAGGGCAACCGCCACGGCCTCGGCGCGCTTTTGCGAAAGCACCGCATTCGCCTGGAATTCACCTTGGTTGTCTGTATGCCCAACAATGAAGACTTTCATCGCCGGTGCGGTCTTCAAGACTTGCGCCATTTCGCCCAGTTGGGCGTCGGATTGTTTGGTCAGATCGGCCTTGTTGGTCGCGAAGGTCACGCCGTACAGGGCGATCTTGCCGTCGCGTTTCAGGCCTCCTTCGATTTGCCTTGCGTCAACTGATACCTTGCCCAACTCCACCTGAGCCGGCTCAACGATCTGGACAAACTGACGCACGCGTCCTGACACCGGCGCATCGGGGAAACCACCCGCCACCGCCACCGTCACCCAGGTCGTGCCTGCCGGGCTTGTCTTGCGCGCGCTCAGGTAATGGAAACCCGGCTGGCTACCGCTATTGAATGTACTGTCGACCAGGCTGTCTCGGGTTTTCCATACGGCCTGACGCGGCGTTTCCTCGATCAGCGGCTGCACCCGTTCGGTGTCGCATTTCGCGGTCTCGCATGCATAAGCGATCTGAAAGCCGGCTGCAGACAGGGCTTGCTGGTAATTTCTGAAAATCTCCAGCGGGCTGCGCCCTTTGGGGCCCCAGTAGAGCCGGTTGCTGATGCGTCCTTCGACTGGACGCATCAAGGCCTTACCTTTCTCCTGTACAACGGCCTGCGCCGTGCCGACTGGGCTTTCACCGTACATGTACAGAATTGAACCCTGGTAACGTGACAGCAGCGGATGGTCTGCCCCCCCGGTGCGGTCGCTGTTGTACTGGTCCGCAGCTGAAGCCTGCCCCAATGCGCCAGCCAGCAAGGCCAGCATGCACGCACTAGCGCGTGCGGACACGTCGTAACTCGGCATGAAGTGCGAGAATATTTTGTTGATGCTCATACAACTCCTTTGTAATGCGTTCTGACTGTGCAGCGTTCAATCCATCCGTCCTAGCACGTTTCGCACGTCTAGCGGCGTCCTCCATGCCACGCACTTCGGCTTCCAGCTCCTGCTGCAGGATCGCCAACCTGTCGCGGTCGCGCTGTTCCTGTTCGGACGCATTGATACGCAGCTTCGGATCGTCGCCGGCTACCTGCAGCGTGGCCACTTTGCGAGCCATCGGCATTTCGCGCTTACCGATGGTCGTAACCAGACTCCCGCCTGCGCCGATGCTAGGCGCTGCATCGCCCGCAGGTCCCTGGACATTCCGATTATGGATGACTTCGACGCCTTGGGCATCGGTGTAGCGTGCGGCCGATACAGAATCGGAAGCGTCCGCTCTTGCGCACCCGGTACAGGCCAGTACAAGCAACACCAGTTGGGTTTTCATAAGTTGGACTCGAAGAAATGGGATTGCATGCGTACGATGGCTTCGCTGCGAATGACGATACGTGGGCCGCGAAAAAGTGGATTCATGCAGTCGAGGGAAGGAACAGCAACGCCACGCGTACCAAAGGGATCATGCATGCCGTTGGCCGAAAGCGCTGCGGAAAACGGGGTCAAGGCATTCGCACCCGCATGGATTACCCGGCTCATCACGGGCACGACGAGACGAAAACAGTAGCTCACTCGCAAGTGCAGCAAGTTCGCATCCTGAACCGAAATGCCGGAACTGGCGCCAGGGTTACTGTTGCGGTAACTGAGCGTATCACTTGGTAATTCGCGCCCGCCGACGTTATCGATACGGGCGCGGCCGAAGTCGGCCAGTGCAGCACGAGTCGGATTCAGCACCGATATCTCAGTCATGTTCGACATCACTTCGGGTGTGGCGTCGAGCAGCAATGCATTGCCATACGACACCATATCCGGTTCCTTGGCGAACAACGGTACCAAGCCTTTTGCGAGCGCTTTGCGCATTTCCAGCTTGTTGCCGTTGTGTAACGCACCGGCACGCGCGGCGAGTAGCGTTGCGTGGTTCAAGGTCGCGCGCGCTTGATAGATCAGCGCGAACTGGATAATGCCGAACACGAGCATGATCAGAAGCGGAAAGATGATCAGGAATTCCGTCATTGATTGCCCGGCCATGTGCGGCGAATGTGCTCTCCCCGGCGTTCTCATGGCGACACGTGCACAGATTGGCCGATCAGCGCAAGCGGCAGGATGATGCCGGACGCGATCTCGCAGCGCGCCGCCTCGCCCGCGGCCATTTCCAGCACATGGCGTGCACGCCAATGACCATCCATGCGCAGCGGCGGCAGCGCTTCGGTCACTTTTAGCACGCGTCCGTAGCGGTCGAGGTAGATCAGGTCGAGCGGGTAGCCCATGCCGATCGTGTGGATCATGCGGCACGACAGCAGCAGCATTCCCTCGGCTGCCTGCAAGGGTGCGCGACCAAGAAGACCACGCATCCGTTCACGCGCGGTGCTGGCCACCATCAACCTGATGGCGCAGGCGCCGCCTCTGCCAGCGAAGCGCAGGGTATGATGATGCATTACAAAACTCCTCAGAAAGCGCCGGACTGCATGAACTTCACGGCGATGGGGAACATTAATACTAGGAAGGTCACTGGAAAGATAAAGGCGACCAGAGGAAAGATCAGTTTGACCGGCGCTTCCATGGCCAGCTTTTCAGCCAGCTGGAAGCGTTCCGTGCGACGCTGGTCGGCCTGCGAGCGGAACGTCGGTCCCAGGCTGGCACCCATGCGCTCGGCCTGGATCACTGCGCTAATAAAACTTGTTACCTGCGGAATGCGAACCCGCTCGTCCATGCGGCGCAGCGCCTCCGCGCGCGTCAGGCCCGCACGCAAGTCACGCAATACGAAGGCAAACTCGTTTTTCAGCGGCCCGGCCGGCCCCTTGGCCACAGCCTGGCCGATGGCACCGGCCATGTTTAGCCCGGCCTCCACACCCATGGTAAGGAAGTCCAGGTACACCGGCAGCGCCTTGACCATGAGCTTCTGCCGCCGCTTCAGGGATTCCTTCAACCAGACCCGTGGATAGACGAAGCCGAACGCAGCCGCAGCCAGCAGCGCCAGCGTGCTGTCGAAGTCGACGATCCGGAACGCCACTGCAAACACGATCACGAAGCCGACCATGCCCACCAGGCACAAGGCGAGGAATTGGGTCGGACTCATCAGGTAGAGCAGGCCGGAAAGACGCAAGGATTCGGCGGGCCCCGCCAGCAGACGCGGAGGCAGGCGCTGGCAGATGTGGTAGTCCACGATACGCAGCACTGGCCACAGCAGGCGCAAGCCTTTGGGCAGTGGATCGAGATACTCCCGGTCTTCTTCCGGAATCTCTTCTTTCAGGCGCATCGCACTGTAGACGACGGCGGCCGCAAAGCCGACGAAGGCAATGCCGACCAATAAGGCAATCAGGACCTGCTGCATGACTTTCCTTCAAAAATAGGCGGTTGCGGCAAAGGCGGCATGTCGGCGGAGCTAGACATCGATGCGGGTGATCTTGCTGATGAAGTGGTAGCCAATGCCGACGGCCAGCATAATCACCGCCAGGGTGCACCAGCCATACCATTCGCTGAACAAAGGTGCCATCGCCTCGGGCTCCATCATGCGCAGGATGACGATCAGGAAGATCGGCAGGCCGGACATGACCAAGCCCTGCATCTTGCCTTGGGCAGTCAGGCTGCGGATCTTTCCCTCCATTTGCAGCTTGGCGCGGATAGTCGCGGCAATCGACTCGAGCGTTTCGGCCAGGTTGGCGCCCACTTCGCGCGCCAGCGCCATGCCGGCGGTGACCATCGCAAGATCCTGCAAAGGAACGCGGCGCTCCAGATTCTGCAATGCCACACCGAAGTCCGTCCCGAGCCGCATTTCGCGCAGGAGTAATTCGAACTCTTGGGAGACGGGCGGCTTGCCCTCATTGGCAACGCTTTCAAGCGCGATCGGCAAGCTGGCGCCGGCACGTAGTGCGCCGGTCAGCATCATCAGGGCGTCGGGTAGCTGCTTTTCGAATAACTGCAAACGCCGCAGCGCAATGTAGCGCACCACGTAGCGTGGGGCGACAAAAGCCAGGGCCACGCAGGCTCCGACCAGCAGTAGATTCCCGAATACAAACCAGGCGACCACCGGCAGCAGGATCAGCACTGCGACGTTGATCACCATGATCCGGTTGGCATCGGTAAAGATGAACATGCCTTCGAGTTCCGACTTGGCTGCGCTGGCTGTGCGCTCTTGACGCTTCGAGAACCAGCGGCTGCCGAAGTGCAGGCCCATGAAAATCAGGCCCAGACCACAGACGAAGAAGACAGCGATGATGACGGTTGGATTATCCATGATCAGAATACGCGTTTGACGGAAGCAGGCAAGGCCGGCGCCTCGCGCGAATAGATCGACATGTCAACTTCGATGCCGCGCCGGACCAGATCCTGTACGAAGTCGGGCACGTGCCCGGTAGGAACGAAACGTCCGCGCACCTTGCCTTCAGGCGTGAAGCCGTCTTGCTCGAAGCGGAAGATGTCCTGCATCGAAACGACATTGTTTTCGATGCCGGTAACCTCGGTGATGTAGGTGACACGCCGAGTGCCGCAGGAAAAACGGGTCTGCTGTACGATCAGGTTCACGGCCGAGCAGATCTGCTCGCGGATCGCCTGCATTGGGATGTCAAGGCCGCTCATCAGTGTCATGACCTCGAGCCGCGAAAGGCAATCGCGCGGGTTGTTGGCATGGGCTGTCGTGAGCGAGCCGTCGTGGCCGGTATTCATGGCTTGCAGCATGTCGAGTGCTTCGCCCCCACGGCACTCCCCGACCACGATCCGGTCAGGGCGCATACGCAGGCAGTTTTTGACCAGATCGCGAATCGTAACCGCGCCACGCCCCTCGATATTCGCCGGACGCGCTTCGAGCGACACCAGGTTCGGCTGCGATAGCTGCAGTTCGGCCGCGTCTTCAACCGTGACGATACGCTCGTCGTCGGGAATGAAGTTCGACAGCACATTGAGCAGCGTGGTCTTGCCAGACCCCGTACCGCCAGAGATGACGATGTTGGCGCGCTTTTCCACAGCCACGCGCAAGAAGGCCAGCATGTCGGGATGAATTGCGCCGAAGCGTACCAGATCCTCGCCTGCCAGCTTCTTGCGCGCGAACTTACGGATCGTAACACTCGGCCCCTTGATGGCCAGCGGCGGAATGATCGCGTTTACGCGTGAGCCATCCTTCAGGCGTGCATCGACCATCGGCGAACTTTCGTCGATGCGCCTGCCAAGCGGCGACACGATACGCTCGATGGCAGCAAGAACAGACGCGTCGTTCGAAAATGAAACCGTCGAGCGCGTCAGCTGGCCATCGCGCTCGATGAAAATATCGTTGTGTCGGTTTACCATGATCTCGGTCACCGAATCGTCGTTCAGCAAGGCCTCCAGCGGCCCCAGGCCTACCACCTCATTGAGCACGACGTCGCGCAACATGCTGCGCCAGTGGCGCATCGGGCGGAAAGCCGGATCGGTATCGATGATCTCGTCAATAATCTTGTGTACCGTGCCGCGTAACTCAGCGTCGCCCATGCGCGATACATTCACCCGGCGCAGGTCCATGGCGCCGATCAGCTTGCGGTGCAAGGCCCCGCGCGCTGCAATGCCCTCGGGCTTTTCGAGGGGACATTCGCCGGCCTCGGCAGCCGACATGCGCGGCACCAGACGGCGCTCCACCGGTACCGCGACGAGGGCGGGGGCCGGCGTGAGCGCCGGCGTGGGTGCCACGGCAATGGGTGCAGTCTCAGGACTTGTCCGAGGCACCGACACGTCTTCGGTCAAGTTGACGCGGATGACATAGTCGTTCAATTCGATTACGTCAGTGCTGGCAATGGGACCGTATTCGTTGACCGCGGTTCCATTTACCTTGACTGGAGAGATGCCGCCGCCATCTTTCAGGAAGACCCCGCCGTCGCGCGCGTTCAGCTGAAGCTGGCGCCGCCCAACGCGCCAGCCGCTCAGCACGATGAGGCTGTCGGCATCCTTGCCAAGGAAGCAAGCATTGCCTTCGCTGAGCTTTTCGTCGACGAGCTCATGGCGTCGGAACAACTGGACCCGGATCATGTCATTCTCCTTGCTTCGGCTCCGGCACATACGGGAATGGTATCCGTGCCGTTTCCTTCACCTTCTCTTCAAATTCACGTTTGGCATCGAGGCCGCGTTCACGCAGCTGGGCAGCAAGGCCGTCGCCAGCATTGATGATCTCTGCTTCGACGAATACCACCAGCTCGGTCTTGCGATTGCGGAAATCGTCTGACCGGAACAGGCGCCCGAACAGCGGGAGCCGGCTCAAGCCAGGCACGCGGTCGATGCTGTTCGACAGTTCGCTATTGATCAAGCCCGACAGTGCAACGATTTCACCTGGCTTGATACTGATTTCAGTTGCAGTGTTACGCGTGATAAATCCAGGGATGCCACCAACCGAAAGCGATGGATCGATCTGCGAAAGCTCGGTCGACAGCTTGGCGGTAATGGTGTCATTGGAGTCGATGAAAGGTTCGATCCCGAACATGATGCCGTAGGGTTTGAACTCGACCGTGGTGGCGCCAAATGCGCCGGTCAGCGGAATCGGCACTTCGCCGCCCACTTGCAGCTTGGCCTTGCCGCCGCTGCGCGCGGTCAGCTCAGGCGAAGCGAGGACGCGCGCATCGCCGTCGTTAATGCCGAGGTTGAGGCGCGAAGCAATGGTGGTTGCCAAGCCAAAGAACACCCCGCCGGTGCTGCCATTTCGACTAAAGAATTTCGGATTGTTATCAAGCAGGTTGTCGCTTTCCTTGGCTGGCCCGATGTTGTTGTAGACGCCGGTATTGCGAGCCACACCCTGGGCGCCGAAAGTCGGGCCCTGGGCACTCGTTGCCCAGGCCACGCCGATGTTTTCGAGCAGCGACCGCTTCACTTCGATAAAGCTCAGACGAAACAGTACCGAACGCGTAAACGAGCTCCCCTGGTCTTCGCGAATGTTGTTGACCACGTTAGGCAGGTCGCCCAGCATGCCGTTCAGGCGCGCAAGCGTTTCCTTGTGTGCGACCCCGGACAGTACCAAGTCGGGCCCGACTTGACTGAGCACGATGCCTTTTTCCCCTGCCACCAGGGCTTCAACCTTGCTGCGCAGCGCCTGCGGTGACTGGTTCACCACCTGCACCCGGTAACTCCGCACGCCGCCGCCACTCCATACCATGAGACTGGTATCGCCTACTTTCTCGGCAATCAGAAGCAGGTTGCGCTCGACCGCAGTCGCACTCAGTACCGCACCGCTGCCGAGCGCCACCCGGCTGACCTTGCCCTGCACCGGCAACAGCTTGATCTCGCCGATCGCCATCGTCAGTGCTTCGGTCGGTGCGACAACGGTGCTGCGTACGGGATTGCCTGGTGTTGCCGGGCGCGTAGTCGGTCGCGGTCGAGCCGGATTCAGCGAAGGCTGCGCAGCCGCGCGCTCGGCGGTTGGCATAGCCGAAAGACCATTAGCTGCTGCCGCCTCGAAGAACGACAGGGCCAGGAAAAGCGGCAGGGCAAAGAAGGCATGCTGGAAGGTTTTTTTCATGTGGTTTGCAAAGGACATGGAACGCTTTAGTTGTTATTGGTTGGCACGCGTGAATTCCGCGACCGGGCTGTTGGCGCGGGTCGTCGGCACGGAAATGGTGACATTCGTACGGCCGTTGTCGGCCGATGCGGGCACGGCCTGGGTCTGCACAGGAACACGCGCTTGCAGGGCCCGCACCAGGTCCTGTGAAGGCGGGACAGGCAACTGGCTGACGAGCTTGTCACCGCCGCTGCCGCCCACGATGAATTCGATGCCAGCGTTGCCGCCACCGATGCGCCTGGCGCCGCTTGGGAGCATGTCCGCTCCGCGCAGTGTCGCCAGCTTCACCGGCGAGCGGTCATGTGTGCCGCGCAGGGCCACACGGTAGCTGCCCATCTTCTGGCCAACCAGTAGGCGCGCTGCTTCCTTTGGCGTTACCAGAAGAGTCACCGTGTCGAACTCCTTTTCCTTTCCCGGCACTTCGCCTGGACGGGCCATTTTCGCCGTGGCATTGATTTCGTCGCCGCTTACGTTCTGGAACTCGCTGCCGGTAGCCAGCACTACCACGTCCTGCATGAACAGGCTGGCCTGTTCCAGACCGCCCTCGCCCTCCTCCGGTGCTCCCTCGCGCTTGGCAGCCTTATTAATAAGAAACAGGTCGATGCGATGATTCGGACGCAGGGTCTGGGAAATCGAATTCAGGTTGTCGATCTCGATGGTCACAGCACGCTGTCCAGCAGGCAGGATCGTCGCGACATCGCGGATTTCCGGAGCTACCAGATCCGACAGGCGCAGCGGGCGTCCACGCAACACCGGGCGCGCCAGTTTCAGGCCTTCCATCGAAGGAAAATCGGCAGCCAGCACGGTATCGGGATATACCAGGTCTTCCTCGACCGGGCGCGATACGAAAGTGTTCTGGTTAAGCACTGTGCCGACCGGCACATCGGCCATGGGTACCGCTACGTTGACCTTGGGCGTGGTGCGCGCCTGCCCCTTGGCGGAAATCTCGGCCTTCATGGCCTCCTCGCGCTGCTGCAGATAGTGGTAGGCGATCCAGGACACCCCGCCTGCCATCAGCGCGGCGAGAATCAGGAGAACAAGCGGGCTTTTGAGTTTTTCGGATTTGGATGATCGAATAGGAGAAGGCGTCGCCATGGGAGCTTGCATTTTTCAAGTGGTAATGGAAATGGCGTACGAGTACGCGGAAAAGAACTTCTTGATTGCCTCGACCAATTCCAGCAGCGGCGAAGGTCCGAGTGCAGCGATCACCAGCACCATGATGCAAAAGGCGCCAATGACCAGGTACTCGGTCATCGCCTGCCCGCGCTGGCGTCCGGCATGACTGTGCACGGCGCTCATAGGAGCGTCGCCAGGTTAATCACGACCTTGCTGCCTTCTTCGCGTACGATCACGACTTCGATCTGTTCGCGTCCACGCTGGCCGCTCACAGCCGCGCCCGCGAACGTGCCGTCGCGTCCCATGGTCGCGGCAGCCTTTACGCCCGACCAATGTTCGTCGAGCAGACGTTTCTTGTAGTACTCGGTTAGCGACTTTACGCTCTGGGACGCGGCGATCATCACTGTTACACCACGCCGTCCGTCATCGTCACTGGTAACCGTCGAAAGCACCTTGGCCCCGGGCGGCAAAGGCAGTGCCGGCAATCGCGCTACTTTGGTCGTCAGCTTGTTTAGCGCCAGGTAACCGAATGCACCGGAGCGTTCAACCAACTGCAATGTGGTCAGGCATTTTTCGCTCAGGGCGGACAGTATCTCCCAGCCTTCGGCGCGGTTGCGTTTAACGGCGAAGCCGGCTCCGGTCCACTCTTTCTCGATACGCTCCAGCAGCGACGCGGCGCTCTGCCGGCCCTGCACCTGCAGGATCGAGAGTCCAAGCGTGTTGACGGCGACCGACTCGGCGACAGTCACGGCAGTCAGTCCGGCCGGCACCTTTTCCGGGCAAGCTCGGGCAGCGGATGGCAGGACCAGCGCACCCAGGAGCATGAGGCAAACGAACCGGGCGCTCATCGCAGCCGATCCGCCGGCACCACGTCCGGTGCGATCTTGCCCCAGTCGGGCGATTCACCAAACGGATCCCACAGTTTCATGCCTGCCGTTACCGCCGTGCCGGCAATGTTGCCCAGTCCCTTCGACATTGGCACTGATTCCTCGACCATCCTGACAGTGCTCGTGGCACCATTCGCATGCCAAGTGTTCGACAGGATGGCGCCTGTCGCGCTGAAGTCGATACCCTCCCATGCGGCGCCCCAAACCTCGCTACGGGGCCACAGCCGCTGGTAAGCCGCACTTTCGCGTGCAATGCCAGTAAGGCTGACGGTACTGATAGCCAGCGTGTCGTTTGGCACGGGTGGTACGATGGTGCCGGTTACACTGCTCGGCAGCGGCATGGACTTGATCAGATTGATGGCGCCGCCTACGATATCCGTGCTTGGCGTGGTGCGCGTTATGTTGGTCGCCTGCTGGTCGAAGCGGCTCAGGTAGGCGATGTGTTCGTTGTCATGCCACATTGGGTCGATGCCGTTGGCAAAGCCTGTGGCTGCCTTGTCCGTGTTCCGGATGACGCTTGTCGCCCGTGAGCGGTCGTTAATCAGGCGAACCGAGATTTCATTACTGATCTGCGCCGCAGTCTTATGGTTGGAGCTGTTGTAGTTGCCGAACATGGTGCCGCTATCGTCGTACCAGATTGTGCGTTCCCAGGCGCCATAACGCGCAGCCATGTTGGTGGTGTGCTGAACGTCGGTGAATTTACCCATGACGACCAGCGCAAGGAACAGCGGAACCAGGAAAAAAGTGGCGGCGACGACAAACTCGACCATCGCCTGTCCTTCTTGCCGGGGGCGGTGCGGAAACGGGAAATTCATGGGGAGCCTATCGAGAGGGCATAGGCCTCATCCGGGTTGTCGACCAGGGCCGCTTGCCAGTAGGGGTTGAACAGGTTGGCCATTTCGGTCTTGTTATCGGCTCGCGCCCAGCCAGTCTTGGTAAATCCGGTGTTGACCTTGGAGCGGTAGAAATATGCATGTGCCGACGATAGGACACGCATCTTGTTTCCCTTGAGCGTTTCCGGGGCGCTCACAGTAGCTGCCGCATTGCTTAGCACCCGCGCTGAAGTGCGGATCGTATCGGCATCGCGGTAGACCTCGATCGTGAACGGGACCTGCCCGCCATTCTGAGCGGCGCTCTGGTTTGCCGGGGTAGCCCCGCTTCCCGAGATCTTGGCCATGTCGCGGTAATAGTTCTGCAGCCCCCCGGTAGGGGAATCCAGGCTATTGCCAGGGCCGGTGGTGTTATAACGCCGGTTGGCTGGAATCGCCGTCAAGGGATTAGTGAGCGCGCCGCCATAGCGCTTTGCTTCGGAAGGGTTGCCGCTGAAGCCGGTTTGGGTGGCATACCGTCCGTTGGCGCCGGCAACGGCGCCGCCGGAACCGCCGGCACCGTCCGCGAGCAAAGGATATCCATATGGAATGACCGCATCGCAGGCGACGAAACCGGCACCAAGGGTGGCATCGAGAGCCAGCCAGCGCTTCTTGTCATTGCTGAGCAAGGTCCCGCCGTCATGGTCGAATCCATACACAGTCAGCACTGGAATGGAAGCCGGACAGGCTGCAGGAGTCGGCGTGGATATCCAGGCGGCCGGCAGCACCGAACCGCGGTCGCGGATAAACTGGTCGGTGGAGTCTTTGCTGACGACGACATTTGCGAAACGATCCGCTGCGGCGGAAGTGCCGTTTGCGTTGTGCTGCGCCGTAAAATTACGCCACGCTTCGACTTGGTGTACAAAATAGCCTGTCTGGAAAGTCATCAGACTGATCGAAGCATGCCGGTCGTTACGCTTGACGACATCGTTGGCTGTGAGAACAATGTTCAGCGCCGTGGCATTATGGTGCATGTGTTGGGCGCCTTCGAACAAACGGATCAAGCGGTCGAGCGTGACCACTGCTCCAGGGGCGGAACTGGCGTAAGTAGAAGCCAGCGCCTGCATTGGCAGGTTCAAGGCGAAATTCCAGGTAGGCGGCTTGACCAAGGGGACAATATTCGACTGGATCTGGTGCGCCGTGCCCCGCAAGCGATTATGGGTTGCGGCAGCATCCTGGGTATAGGACTTCATGCTGACCAGCTGCGCAACCGATACTTGGTTCGCCACCATCGCACGATTGGTGTAAGCAGAGAAGTTATGATCGCGGGCCAACAGGACGCCGCCGCTGTACGCGCCGGCGTCGGCCGCATTCTGAAGCTGCGTCCTGGTGTTGGCCAACATCCCGCTGTTATACAAGACCAGACAAATGAGCGCGGTCACGCCGGCGAACAACAGCGTAAACAGCATGGCCTGGCCGCCTTGCGCCGTCGGGCGCATGGATCCAGCATCCGCTGCCTGGCATTTCCTTGCCCACATCATCTGACTTGTCCCGTCTTAGTTCTGGTCGTTCTGTTTGTTGTATTCGCCCATGCCTTTCTGGGTGTTGCCACGGGTCGCTGCCGCGTCAGCCGAGGTTGCCGCATTGCTGATCTGGCCGGTAGCATCCTTGCCGGCGATTTCTTTCGACAAGCCAGCAGTCTGATTACGAACAGTCTTGCCAAACATGCTGTACACGCCAATCGCCGCGACTGCGATGAGCGCCACAATGATGACGTATTCCATCATGCCTTGGCCGAGCTGCCTGGTTTTGTAGATCACTTTCATGGGTATATCTCCTAAGTAAAATAAAGAACTGCTCACCACACATTGCCAGCGAGGCCGTCATGGCCTTCACCGGCAGACTTCAATTCTGGTCGTTGGCGTAGTTGTACTGGCCCATACCTACCTTGTTCGGATCGTTTGCCCGGCCCGCTGCGGAATTGGCGGTTTGCTCGGCAGTAGCGGTCGCCGCGGTCTTGCCAGCCGCTTCCTGTGCCATGCCGGCCGTTTGCACGCGCACTGTCTGGCCAAAGGCAGAGTAAACGCCGATGGCCGCCACGGCGATCAAGGCAACGATGATTACGTATTCCATCATTCCTTGGCCTTGTTGCTGTTGAATGAATTTCATCTCACGCTCACTTGAACATTTCGGGAGGTTTGCAGAAGCGAACCGGCTCAACACGGTAAGAATCTTAGCGAGGAAGTGCGTGTGAGAATTTCACATTCACAATTAATTCTCGTTTGATTTTTTTTATTATTTCGTTGGAACTGATTAATATTACTTTTACAAATTTAAGGTTTTTCTGAAGAAACTAGGATTCTTCCTATGAGATATCGATAAATACCGAAGCGTTCATGCTCAAATCGTATCGAAAAAGGAAGGTTAATTTTTTATTGGAAATATGACGCATCGCAAAAAATCTGTCGCGAAACAATGCATTTCGTACTTTTTTTCCAACATTGTGACTTTTTTTGATCTGATTCAATCGTGCGCGCCTACCCAAATTGCATCTGACAATAATTGGTGTCAGGCGGAAAGTGAAAAAGAGTGAGAATGTTGTGCGTGTTTTTTCTCATTATGGAGCGTTAGAGTTAACACGTGGAATCACTGGGACGAAAAAAAGCCGCGCATGGCGCGGCCTTTTCTGCCTGTTCGACGCGCCCGTCAGCGCACGACCATCTCCACCCGCCGGTTTTTGGCGCGTCCTTCTTCGCTCGTATTCGTCGAAACCGGAGCAAAACTCGCCACCCCGCGGGCGTTCAGGCGGCTGGCCGCAATACCGTATTTCTTGCCGAGCGCATCGACTACCGCCTGTGCCCGCTTTTGCGACAGCGCCAGGTTGGCCTCGATCTCGCCCTGGTTATCGGTGTGACCGACAATCAGCACCTTCATCGCCGGCTGGGCCTTCAGGGCGTCCGCCATGCTCTGCAATTGCGCTGCCGATTCTTCCTTCAGCACGGCTTTGTTGGTATCGAACAGCACGCCATACAAGGCGATCTTGCCATCGCGCTGCAAGCCGGCGCCGATGGCCTTGGCGTCGACCGTCACCTTGCCCATCTCGGCCTGGGCCGGTTCGACCACCTGGATGAACTGGCGCGTCCGTCCCGCGGTCTCGCCATCGCTCCTGGGTCCGGCCAGCGCCACCTGGACATAGGTAAAGCCGGCACCCGTCTGCTTGCGTGCGCTGATGTAATGAAAGTCGCGCTGGTTGCCGCTATTGAAAATATTTACCATCGCATCGTTCCCCACCCATTTCGCTTCGCGCGGAATGTCTTCGATCATCTTCTGGATGCGCAGGCTTTCGCATTCGGCAGTCTCGCAGCTGAACAGCGTCTCGAATCCAGCCGTATGCAAGGCCTGCTGGTAATTGCGGAAGACCGCCAGCGCACTCACCTCCTTCGGCCCCCAGTACAAGCGATTGCTGAGCTTGCCTTCGACCGGGCGCAATACCGGCCCGCTCCTGGCGCGCTCGACGAGGCGCGCCGTTCCCAGCGGATTGCTGCCGTAGTCGTAGAGGATGCCCCCTTCGTAGCGGGAAATCAGGGGATGGTCCTTGCCTCCCGGGCGCTCGGTGAGGAGGGACGCGGCCGATGCGCCGGCGGCGCAGAGGGACAGCGTGACGGCGGCAAGGAATCGGGTACCGGTGGTGAAAACAGCATTCATCGTGATTAACCTGGCGATCAGGCAGCAGTGGAGAATGCGCTTATTCTAGAGCTTCCGGTGCGCACGATTCGTCAAACGAACGAAATCACCCTGATGGCATACCTGGCCGGTCGACGAAAAACGCGCATAAAAAAACGGCCGGATCGCTCCGGCCGTTTTCCATTGTCGCTTCAGCGAACCGGCTTACGCCAGCTTCCCATGGCACTGCTTGAACTTCTTGCCGCTGCCGCAAGGGCAAGGGTCATTGCGGCCGACCTTCACGCCCATGTAGGTGCTATGGTCTTCGGCTGCCACCGGGGCTTCCGACGACGACACCGGGTTCGGCGCCAGCAGTTCTTCCGGCGCGGCCGACGGGTTGAAGTCGGCATGCTGGAAGTTGATGTTTTCCAGGTGGGCCTGCTGGGCCGCCATGGCCGCTTCCGCCGCCTCGACTTCTTCGCGGGTCTGGATGCGCACGGTCATTACGGTGCGGATGACTTCGTTCTTGATCTGGTCCAGCATGCTGCCGAACAGTTCGAAGGCTTCGCGCTTGTATTCCTGCTTCGGGTTCTTCTGCGCATAGCCGCGCAGGTGGATACCCTGGCGCAGGTGGTCCAGCGCGGCCAGGTGTTCGCGCCAGTGGGTGTCGACGCTTTGCAGCATGACGTTGCGCTCGAAGCCGCCGAAGGACTCCTTGCCCACCACGCCGACCTTGCCGTTGTACGACTCGTCGGCCGCCGCCAGCACCTTTTCCAGGATGTCGTCGTCGTTCAGGTTCGGCTCGTCCTGCAGCATCTGCTGCAGCGGCACGTTCAGGCTCCACTCGGCCGCC
>Ga0308160_10002651_pt1 | contig 21201 bp, 20 predicted proteins | sample PhyFR1_FD_201036 | JGI IMG/M metagenome (GOLD analysis project Ga0308160, IMG submission 201036) | Phyllosphere microbial communities from UC Gill Tract Community Farm, Albany, California, United States - DLSLF.R1 | ecosystem: Host-associated > Plants > Phyllosphere > Unclassified | place: USA...
CCGACCACGGTGACCGTCACGAGCAGCACCAGCACCAGGGCGAAGCCCAGTCCGAGGCGCATGCCGACTTTCATCTTCGATACATTCATTTTGCTTCCTGTCTCCTGGTCAGATGTGCCCGGTGCGATCTTGCAGCCGAAACGCCAACATTGTGCAACTGCATGAAAAACGAACATCCATTGCCATTCGTCAACTCCGTGAGCAAATTATGGATTGGCTCTTGCTGTAGAGCAAGCGCCGGTGTGATTTGTCTACACAAATTTTGGTTTCCGTGTAGTAAATTTCCTACACGCAAGAAAATTGGCACGTTCGTTCTTGCAAATCTCATTACATAGGATGATGAACGGAAAATGATGTGAACCAATTAACAATAGTACAGGCGTGCGATAGCCGTCGGCAAGAATGAAGCCGCGCAGAAGCGGAAGGAAAGATGGGAAAGATGGCGGGCCGCCAAGGGCCCGGCCCGCTACTGCATCACATGTTGCGGATGTGGGCTGCCGCTTCGAGCAGCAAGCGTGGGTCGGCGCTGGCCAGCTTCTTCGGATCGGACAGCATCTGGCGGAACGCGCGCGCGCCCGGCAGGCCGGCGGTCAGGCCCAGCATGTGGCGCGTGATGCTGTTGAGCTTCAGGCCAAGCGGGCCATATTGCGCCAGCTGGGCCGTGATATACGGCACCATCGCCGCCAGCACCTCGGCGCGCGTCTTCGGGGCGGCCGTGTCGCCATAGAAGCGCGCATCCCAGTTCGCCATCAGGTAAGGGTTGTGATAGGCCTCGCGCCCGAGCATGACGCCATCGAGGTGCTGCAGGTGCAGCGCGATCTCGTCGTCGCTTTTCACCCCGCCGTTGATGATGATCTCCAGCTCGGGAAACTCGCGTTTGAGTTCATACGCCACCTCGTAGCGCAGCGGCGGGATTTCGCGGTTCTCCTTGGGCGACAAGCCCTTCAGGACAGCGTTGCGGGCGTGAACGATAAAGGTGCGGCAACCGGCATCGGCAATCGTGCCGACGAAATCGCGCACGAAACCATATTCCTCGTTCTTGTCGATGCCGATCCGGTGTTTTACCGTCACGTCGATCGACACCGCGTCGCGCATGGCTTTCACGCAATCGGCCACCAGTTGCGGCTCGTTCATCAGGCAGGCGCCAAACGCGCCGCGCTGCACGCGCTCGGACGGGCAGCCGCAGTTCAGGTTGATCTCGTCATAGCCCCACTCCTGGCCCAGCTTCGCGCTTTTCGCCAGGTCCGCCGGCTCGCTGCCGCCCAGCTGCAGCGCGATCGGATGCTCGATCTCGTCGTAGCGCAGGTGGCGTTCGACGTCGCCATACACCAGGGCGCCGGTGGTCACCATTTCGGTATAGAGCCAGGTGTGGCGCGTGATCTGGCGGTGGAAGACGCGACAGTGGCGGTCGGTCCAGTCCATCATCGGGGCTACACTTAGTAACCTCTTGTTTTTAATAGTGTTTTCTTCGTTCATTTTGACTATGTGCAGCATTCAGTGCACACGCGGTGCACACGGGGTAAACAATTCGGTCATAATTTGGGCATAACTCAACACACACAGATTGCACACTATGGCTACATTCACAAAATTACCTAGCGGAAAATGGCGGGCACAGGTACGGCGACAGGGTATGTATCGGAACGAGACGTTCACCCGGAAGCGCGATGCGGAGTCATGGGCGAAACAGATTGAAATTCAAGCGGAGCATATTGTTGCAAGCGGATACCAGCCAGTACCCGAGGGTTACAGCGTAGCCGATCTGATAGATGGGTATGCCCTAGAGTGTAACATGGGCGGGAGAACGAAACAGGCGACCCACGCCATGCTCCGCCGCGAGCTTGGCAACATTCCGTTGAAACGCATCAACAGCGTTCACTTGCGTGACTTCATCGATAAGAGGCTTGCTGCCGGGGCCGGAGGCGTGACTATCGCCGCCGATCTGTCGTTCTTCGGTGCCATTCTCAAGTGGGGAAAACATTCCCGCCAGATGGACTTGCCTCCTGACCTCGCCCTTAACGCACGGCGTGACCTAACTGCCCGGAATGAACGCACCCGCAGCAAAGAACGCGACCGCGAACCTACGCCCATAGAGCTTGAGCAACTTTTTGCACACTGGCGAGACAACAAACGCCAGAAGATTCCGATGGCAACACTGTGCGCTTTCGCTCTTGCTACGTCCATGCGGCAGGATGAAATCTGCTCAATCAACATCGAGGACGTAGACGTAGCTAAGCGCACCGTCATCATCCGCGACAGGAAAGACCCTAAGAACAAAGAAGGCAACCACCAGACCGTTCCACTACTTCCCGCCGCGTGGGCCATTGTGGAATCGGCTCTTCAACTTCGTAAGGTAGGCCGCGTCTTCCCGTACCAAGCTTCCAGCGTAAGCACCGCCTTCACCCGTGCATGCAAAAAGCTCAAGATCGTTGACCTACGCTTCCATGACCTTCGCCACAAAGCGACTACTGACCTATTCACCGTTGGGTTGACGATCCCACAGGTTGCATTGCTCACGGGACATAAGACTTGGACACAGTTGAAACGCTACACCCATGTGAAGCCAGCAGACGTACACGCGGCCCTGTTGGCACTAACAGCCACTAAGCCGGGCGCAGCATGACTGCCGGGACCAATCGAGACGACCCTTCCGAAATCGACAAATGGACGCGTGATTACTACCGCATTCAGGACGAAAGCACCGATGCGTTCTTGATTCGCAATGGCTTCCTTGACGACACACCTGCTGGGCTGGTTAAACGTCTGTACATGGGCCTAGCTTGGATCGAGCCGCAGGTAACGGCACACACCCAGCCCCTGATTGACGAAATCAAATCGATCCTGGCCCGATATGAGCAAGGTAGATTGGTCGAGACATCAGAACGTTGGCAACCGGGCGAGACGCTGCACATGCCTCTTCACGAATCGCCAGCCCGTGTGGTGTTACCCCCGCCACTAAACGAAGTTGATACCCTACAGTTGAAAAAGGGGGAGACGTTATTCGAACAGGCGCGAACACTCCACAGGCTGCAACCGGCACTTGACGCCCAGCAGCAGTATAAGGAGGCACAGAGCAAGAAAGCATCCATCCCCCGGAAGTTATCCGAGTCAGCATGCGTGAACATTGCAAAACACTACTGGGAAAGCAAGCGTGACGGAACAGCTTACGGCGTAGTGAAAATGCTCGCGAGCCACTACGAAGTAAGTACGACAACGATCAACGCTGTAGTTCGGAAGTACAAACCGGCCTCAATTGACAAGTAGCCGGGCTGCTCATCATTGCTCCTTTAAAGTTCAGTCCTCACTAACAACACGGAGGACTCAACTGCAAACTAACACACTTACCCACACCCCGAGCATTGCGCACCTTAAAGTGGACCCATCAGTCAAGACACTCAGCCGGCTAGTTTAAGCTGTGTCCATTTCCACTTCAGCAGCTGCCCGGCGCTGCCCCGTTTCGCCGTTTTTCTCCGGCGCCTGGTCCGCGTCGCCGAACTTGTCGACGATCAGCGCACCTCCCCCGACACCGGCACGGTAGACATGATCCGGCGTCTCGTAGCCCAGCGCCTGATGCGGGCGCTCGGCGTTGTAGAACGCGAAGTACTGGGCCAGGCCGACTGTCAGCTCGGCCATGTTGGCGTAGCCCTTCAGGTACACGTCCTCGTATTTCACGTTGCGCCACAAGCGCTCGACGAAGATGTTGTCCAGTGCCCGTCCGCGCCCGTCCATGCTGATGGCCACGCCTTCGCGCTTGAGCACGCCGGTGAAGGCATCGCTGGTGAACTGCGAGCCCTGGTCGCTGTTGAAAACCTCAGGCTTGCCGTGATGGCGCAATGCGTCCTCCAGGCAGTCCACACAGAACGATGCGTCCATGCTGTTGCTGATGCGCCAGGCCAGCACCCGGCGCGAGTACCAATCGATGATCGCCACCAGGTAGGCAAAGCCGCGCGCCAGACGGATATACGTCAGGTCCGTGCTCCACACCTGGTTCGGCCGCGTCACCGCCACGCCGCGCAGCAGGTAGGGATAGACCTTGTGCTGCGGGTGTGGCTTGCTCGTGGACGGCCCCGGCGCCATCCCCGCCAAGCCCATTTCCCGCATCAGGCGCTGCACCCGCTTGCGATTGACGCGGTGCCCTCGACCTCGCAGGAACACCGCCATGCGCCGGCTGCCGTAGAACGGCCGGTTGGTGTACTCCTCGTCGATCAGCGCCCGCAGCTGGCCGTCCTCCTCCTCGATGCACTCCTGGCGGGCCGCCGCCTCCAGCCGCCGATACACTGTCGAACGCGGCACGCCGGCCAGCTCGCACTGCATCGTCAGCGGCATCCTGTCCTCGCGTTCGATCCACCGTGCCCGCTCGGCCGGACTCATTCCCCAAGCTTTTTTTTGAGCCAATCCACCTGCATCTTCAGCTTGCCGATCTCGCTGTACAGCTTGTCCTCGGGGCTGCTTTCGTCCACTGGCTTCGGCCCGCGCTTGACGTCGAACAGGGCGCCGGCGTTCTCCAGGATCTCCTTCTTCCACTGGCCCACCAGCACCGGATGCACGCCGTATTCCTGCGCGATCTCCGTCACCGTCTTCACCCCACGCACCGCTTCCAGCCCGACCTTGGCCTTGAACTCGGCGCTGTGCACCCTGCGTTTTTTACCTTCACTCATTCGCTGTCATCCTTTCGCGGACGACAGCTTAAACCACCGTCTCAAATTCGGGGTCCACTATACCTAGCGCAGCTTGTTGACTGCCTAGACGAAGATGCCTTTGCCAAGCTCGCCGGGGTAAAGAAATCGACCCTTGAGGCATGGCGCAAACGCGGCGAAGGGCCAGAGTACGCCCTACTCGGCTGCAACTACTTGTACCCTATCGTCGCAGTCCGTAATCACGTTGCCAGACTAGTTAAGCCCCGCTCTACCATTAACCCGAAGAAGGTAATTATGTGAACGTAAGCCCGAAATACGCCCGAATAGCTAAGAAAACCAACGCGCAAGTTTTCAAAATTCGCTGGCGAAACCAGCCAACCGCAGCCACTTCGCACTGGAAGAAGGTGCCCAATTAATGTGCATTGGTCAATTCGAAAAAATCCTGCTCAAAACTCTTGACGGGTGCGAACAGGGTTGATCTAATTTGACAAATGAGGGTCTGTATGGTAAGATACTGGTCTGGATGGAGATAGTCCGGTGAAACCCCTTCTACTCCGTCCCAATTCGCCGATGCCCGTCACGAACGGGCATTTTTACGTCTATATAAAGGAGTTTAGTTATGCCAGTTATGCCAGTTCGTCCCCGCTTCGGTGGCCCGCTTCAAAATCCAGATTACTACCTAGCCGTGTCGGCCGTTTGCAACGTGCTCCGTGAGTACAGCACCATCGCCACGATGGCCGCTCACCTCACAGCACAGGGCTTCCGGTCGCCAAGTGGGCGGGAGTGGAACAAGAGCCGTCTCGTCTCTTTCCTCCGCAGCCGCCATTACAACCAATTCGCACAATAAAGGAACCAACCCATGAGTAAATCAGCAAAAGTAACGACCGATCTAACGCCAGTAGTAGAAGCTAATCCGGTACAAGCCGCCGAAGTACCATCAACTAACGAAGGCCAGCCGAAAGTAATTAGCCTAGTTGGGCCAAGCTATCGAATCTTGGCTCAAGTCGTCGCATTGGCTCGGCAAGGTTATACCTTTGACGCCAACGTTCCCGTCAATCTTTTTCCTGCAACCGGCCAGATTGATCTAACTCTTGTAATTGGCAATCCTGAGCAAGCAGACGCGGAAGAAGCAGCCAAAATAAAGGCCCATGCATTCGAAATTGAACGCTACCGAGCCGAACAACTTGAAAAAGCAGCAGCTAGCCAAAGTGCGGAGGAAATAGCACGTGTAGCCAAGCAAGCGGAAATTGCAGCCCAGATCGCAGAAACAGAGAAAACACTGCGTGCCTTGAAGCGTCAAGCCGACAAAGTAGCCGCCTAACACCCGCCTGTACCGCTACCCGGTATTCGGGTACGCACCAATCGGCCACCCCGGCCAAATCGTAATACCAAAACCAGACGCTAATAACAGTCGTTTCACCCGATTGGGTTCGTTACGTCCTTTTGCCGCGTCTGGAATAACTTCAAAGGAATAGAAATGAATACGAACGCACGAACGCGGCCCGGCCCGCAAACAATTCCGCATACCAGTCGTCAACGCATTACAGCACGCGACGGAGCTGTACTTGAACGGGCTTATCTATTTATGCCTGCTGCATCATGGGCTGATCTACAGAGCCTTTGCTATGCTTCGGGAAAATCAGGAAGCCAAGTAATTCAGCAACTAATTTCAATCGCCGCAACCGGCAAGCATAAGGACAAGTCAAATGAATCAAACCACGCCGCAAGTTAAGACATCACCAAAGAATGCAGTCAATAGTTACGCCACGTACCTATCGTCTCTTTCGCTTTGCGTAGACTACGCCGTACATCCGCCGCAAATGTTCTTTTCGAATACGAAGCAATGCGCTTCTATCGAAACCATTACGGCAAAGTGGCCCAAATGGGCAAAGGATAATAACGTCTTTATTGACGATTCGGAGCCATACGCCGAATTCAAGGCGAAGCTGCAAACCCGTGTCAAAGCCAAGCTTGCCGCCGTCTACGGCTGTGCATTTAAGCCTGTCAATGCACGGTTCTTCGATGCGCAAGAGGGCGTGTTGAAGGCCAACACGTTCGTGCCGTTCCTGCCTCCGCAAGCCCCTGACGCCCCGCAAGTGCTAACGGAATACTTCGAGCGACTGTTCCCGAACGAAGACGACCGCCGCCACGTTCGGCAATTCCTGGGCCATGCATTTCAGTTCCCGCTAGTCCGTCCAGCGCACGCGTTAATGATTACGGGCGTGCAAGGTAACGGTAAATCAACCCTGCCGATTTTACTGCGCAAAGCACTCGGCGATAGGCACGTTTTTGAAGATAACAGCTACAGCAGTGCATTCAAGGAATTCTCCGCCGACTTGCCCGATAATATGTTCGTGGTATTCGATGATGCAAAGGGCGACCGTAATACTCACAATCGCTTGAAATTGGAAATCACGCGTAGAAGCCAATCCGTCAACGTCAAATACCAGACGCACCCGGAACTCCGCGAAGTGTACGCCCGTGTAATCGTTTTAAGTAATAGCCGCACGCCGCTAGTAATGGACAACTGCCGTCGATTTTACGCTACCGAGTTTTCTACGCACACAAACATGCATAACCCGGAAGGCGATAAGGCAAACACGGACGCGTTCTTCTCTCGTTTCTTTGCATGGCTCCAAGAGCCGGAATCCGCCGCCCAGTTGCGTCAGTTCTTTTTGAGCATCGAACTTCAAGGGGATAAGCCGTTCAACGCGTTCAGCATTCCGCAAACGCCGACCTTGCTAGAAATGATTGACGCTGGGCGTAGTGCAACAGGTACACTGATTGAAGGGTATGTTGCAGATAAGCCCTGCTTCCACATGAATCAGCTATTCGCATACTTAAAAGGCAATAACGTTCAGCACCCAAGCCTAGACACTGTAACAAAGATTCTCAAGGCACTTGGGTATAACGACAAGCGACGGATTGTAGATGGATGCGGGCCAAAGCAGATTGACGTTTGGGTTCCACCAGCGCCACCGGGAAAGAAGAAGACTCGCCTTATCACAGCAGAAGAAGCAGCGGAAATCGCCACTGCCGTAACCTTCTAGAAACGATAATGCAAACAAAATGCAGCGATAATGCAGCGATAATGCAAACCCGCCAAACGCTAACAGCCAGTGTTCATGCGGGTCTTGAGAGGTTTGATCGCGATAATGCAGATAATGCAGAATTCAAAACAAGCTTCTACTTCTATGTAATGCACTATTTTCGAAGAAAGGTAACAACACATGGCCTATCAAACGCCTGAACAACTTGCGCAAGCAAAGCTATCCCCACTGGGCTTTACCCTCGTCAATCGTACTCTCATGCCGTACCAATTCAAAGACAAAGACGGCGTAGCCTTCAATGCAATGGCCGATTTCTACCATGCCGGGTTAGACCTATACGTGGAAATCAAATGCGACCACTTGAACGGCAAAACAAGCAAGGCAAACGCGGAGCGGGCATACAGCCGAATCGAACCCGATAAGCTCCGCCGGTATCCAACGTATTGCCAAACCCGGCACCAGTGGAATCACGCCGCACCGAAGCAAGCCATTGTGCAATCCACCATCGGCCCTGCACAATTTGCCATTGTCTTCACAAAAGAGCCTGACGCCGAGACACTAGGTCGGATCACCAAGCAGGGCATTCAAGCCTACAGTCTCGCCCAGTTCGCCAGCCTGATTGATCTACAGTTGGAATGCGTGGCCTAGTCAGTTTGTCCCAGAGCGTGCCCAGATCGCCGCCGTAAGGGTGGCCGCAGTGGTGCTAAGGTCTGCGCTTGGGATGCGACCTTCAAGCCCTTGCCGAACGACGAGGAACTGCGCAATCAGGTTGCCCTCGTTCTTTATCCGGTCCCGGTCTTGTGGGCCGGGGGCGATTGCCGCATCAATGTATTCGTTCACGCTTACGTTTGCCATATCACCACTCCGAGTTGAGGAATTGACAGTGTACCTTGACCGGCTACGCGAAACGCGTGTAAACCTCGTCGGCAGTCATTACGTCTCCCGCCATGGTCCCTTTGATCATTCGCACCCCAAGTTTTGTAAGCACAGCACTTTGCTTTGAATCAGAAACGCCCTCAGCAATCACATCCGCGCTCAGCTTAAATGCCAGTTTGCCGATTGCCTCAACTACGTACCGATCGTTCGCGTTTAGGATAATATCTTCTACGAGTTCAGCAGCGATCCACAGGGTGTTCAAAGGCGCAGTTTCGATACTTACCAAGTTAAAAGTCCCCATTCCAAAGGCTCTTAACCCGATCCGCAGGCCCGCCGCAGATAGCTTCTTCATAAGGTTGTGCATGCCCCGTGGCTCGACTGCAAGCTGGTCCTGCGAGAACCCGACCTCAATAATGCCCCCGTGCTCTTCCGCCAAATCCATTAACCTGTCTACCACTTCATCACCTAGTGTGACAGTGTCAGAGAGATCAATTGCGACAACCGGAATCCCGAATGACGCGTCACGCCATGCATCGAGGGTTTTCCACACCTCGGCAATTAGAGCTAGTTGAGATTCGGGGATGTTTTCTCGGGCAACTCGTCGATTCCACTGTGCCTCGACGTAAACAATCGCCCCCTCCATTGTCGAAATCGGGGCATATACGACACTCCTGGGAACGGAGTACGCATTCTGGGGAACCTCTTCGCGCATCTGAACTGTGAATGCTGATTCGAACGCAGTTTCCTTCTTACGGTAGTCACTGATGATGTCTAGAAGTACAGACATGTCCGGTTGCGGAGAGTGCGCATGAGTCTCCGTCTCAAGCGATTCCGCCGGAACTTCAGGGATCGAGGCCAATGCCGCCTCCAGCCGAGGCCACATTATTTCAAACTGTTCTGCTAAATGCGCATCGTCTAACTTCGCGTCTGGGATGGCTTTATTTATCGCGTCCAATATGCCATACACTCCATCTCGGTCCAATATCTTTGCCTGAAACTGCGCTACTGGACCGCTCAACGCCCCTAACTCCATGTCAAATACAAGCGGGCAAACGTGAGACGATTTCATGGACTTCGATAGTGCGCCTGCTTCAAACATCAACCATGGTTTGCTCATGTTTTCGGGCGTTACGCAAATGATCCCAAACTTGGATACATCCAGCGCGTCAGCGATATCTGATTGCCAACGCGCCCCAGCGGGCACGTCTACATCCGACATCCATGGCCGCACCGCTTGGATTACACGCGGGAGCCACGAGCGGAGGGCTTCTGCAATGTGCCTGCTTCGTACCCCGGACCAGCTTATAAAGACTTTCATACGGCCTTCTTTTAACGTTTAAAAGGTTCCGCCCAAATCGCTCGGCGGACATGGTTAGTCAGAGTACAGAACCACGTAGCTCTTGCCTAGTCGCGTTTGTTATGGATGCTAATGACTGTGTAGCAGACCATGCCCAGAGCAACCAAACTGCCAACCCACATCGCTCCGTACGGGTTCTTCTCAAACGCTTCTGGCAAGGCCGCCAGCGCCGCCAAACAACTCGATAACACGTCTGCATTCACCATCGCTGGCCTCCTCTGGTGGCAGCACACCGCCGCCGATTCAAGAATTATGGCAGTAAAAAAGCGTTTGTCTTATCCCTCTGTCAGCGTCCGCAGTCGCTCGTCCCATCGAATTTACCCACACCGCATGTTGTCAGCCTAGTAGTGAACGAGCGAACGCCGCCCAGTCTTCGATGTACAGTGATAGGTAGACCGCCATAGAAATGTCCAACGAGATGCAGTTGTCATCGGCCGGCGGGTTGCTCGTAGGGAACAACCACCATGTCGTTGAACACGTGGTCAATCAAGCGCATTCACAGAGCCTCCGCCGGCTACAAAGCCTCAGAAAAATTCGCTTTGTTTGGAGGGTTTGGCGCACGCAGTTGCAGCGAAATTAGCCAAAAGTTATCCGTGACGATGACAGTTGCGTAGCGCACGTTGCGTGTAAATGTCAGACAAATCCGTTTCCAGCATCACCATATCCCGGTCTGCCTGCTGCCAACCGTGCCCAGTTCGAAGCCGTCATCGCCACCCGCCGTGCCGAAGCAAGCCAAGCCAAAGCCTCGACTTTCATTGAAGCTCAATCGAAATTGAACACGGCTGAAACCGTCGGGTACACTTGACGGATCGTAACGTCATCTTTAGCCATGCAGACGCAAAGCCCACCGCCGCAGTTACCCAAGCAAACGGCTCTCGCAGCACCAGCAATAGCCGTAGCACAGCCAACTAAGATTGTCTCCGCGCCTCTAGGTACGTTGAGTATTACCTTGGCACCGCCACCTGCTCCGGTTACGCCGCTTTCGGAAACTCCCGCAGTTTGGGTGGGGGGCGCAACCCTGTTAGGCGTAGCTGCGACTATTGCTTTCGGGTGGCGCAAGATGAAGAAGGAACTTGCCTTCACAGCCGAACAGTCAACCATCGAGCGCAACCAGTCCCGTGATCAGGCAAGCTTGGATCGACAGTACCAGTCCGAGCAAGCCCATCAGGAGCGGATCACGAAGGCTCGCAGGGAAGTGTACTTGGAGGTCATCAGTGAGATGGTTAAGGCCCAAACGGCTTTAGTTCAGCTACCGACGCAAGATGTCCAAAAGCTTGATGTTGTAACCAGCTTCAACGGGCTTATCACGGCCGTATCGAAGGTTAGCATCCTTGGTGAGATGGAGACGGTAGTCATGAGTCGGGATTTGCTCAATGTAATCCACCAGTCGCTATTCAGGATGCTGGCTCGGCTCAATCCCATCCATGAGGTTCAGATGGAAGCCCAGTACAACGAGAAGAAGGTCGCCGAACATCAGGCTGCAATAGACCGGCTGATCTCCGAAGGAGAATCCATCTTGGAGACGTCAAAAGGCCCAGATGAGCTAAAACGGGTGCAAAACGCCCTGCAATCCCGTCAAGCTGAGATAGAAAAGTACGGCAAAGCGGCGATAGCAGCAAAACTGGAGCTTATCTCGAAGCATAGAGCATACGGCGAGGAAGTGTTGGCTAAGACCTTAACAATTCGATTAAAGGTTGACGAATTGGTAGTCGCGATACGCACTGAACTGTCCCTGCCGACTTCGCTAAAACAACTGCACACCACCACTAGGGAAATGCACGGCCTATCGCTAACGGCATTGAAGGAGTTGCAGGCAACCTTGGAAAATGATCGTAATGCGAACTCATCGACCTAACACACTACATAGGCTGGGGCGTGCAGCGAAGGTGCGCTATTCAGTCCTGGAATAGTTAGATCGTACACGCGAACTTTGCGCAGTCAGTTTTGTGAAGATTGGGCGGCAGTCGAAGCCTCCAGTGACTTTATCCGAGTCTGTAAGCCTCCAAAGCAAGCAGCTAACGCATCTGCGTCCGTCTTGGATAAAGACGCAGAAAACGATACCACCTGATCCACATGCTCTTTCTTGTAGCGCACGGCAAACTGAACTTGCTTTCCGGTCGCCATATCGGTAATCGCCGTGAAGGCAGCGGAAAAGTCCGTACTACCGAGGATAAAACCTTCGGTTTCAGCCGGAATAAATTGTGCGGGTTTCAGCGGTACTCCCTGATCTGAAGCCGCAAACCAGAACGAGACAGGAGCAGGAAGCACTGCCTTTAGATCACTCGCCGACTTACTGAGGAATGCAGTGCTTCGATACTTGCCTGCCTTAATCATCCCCTGGAGCGAGTCCGGATATACATTCACGGAAAAATCATATGTGTGCCCGTCCTTCACACCGACCACAACCACTGCCCGCATCCCACAAGAACTGAAGCCCTTCGCGTCTCGTGCGATCTGAGGTTGAAGTTTCGCCATGTCGGCATTGACTACCGATTGGGCTTCTGCACGACTTGCTAAGAGCAAAGCCAGAAGTATGAGAAATCGCATTGGAAGCCTTGCAGAGGAAGCGGTTAAGTTTCTCAACGATATCAGACTGCTACGTGGAACGAAAGACCTACGTATTTCTGTCGGCCGAAGACTCTCTACTGAGCAACGACCTCGACTCTGAAATTGTCTAGCTTCAAGACCAAATTCCTCTTGTTGCGACCTCTATACGTCCGTATAATAACTGCAACAACACCCGAAAACGAAAGAAAACGCCATGACTGCCAAGCCTGCAATCGGTCTTCTCCGTGTCTCGACTAGCGAGCAAGGCAAGTCGGGCTTAGGCTTGGCTGCACAGGAAGCCGCTATCCGTGCCTTTGCTGCTGCCGAAGGCTTTGATCTGGTAGAAGTCGTGTCGGAAGTCGCAAGCGGCAAGCTGGGCATTGAAGAACGTACCGGCCTACGCTCCGCCCTTGCCAAAGCAAAGAAGTTGAAATGCCCCGTGATTGTTGCAAAGTTGGATCGTTTGAGCCGTGATGTGGCGTTCATCAGCGGGCTAATGAGCAAGGGCGTACCGTTCATAGTCGCAGAACTGGGCGTTGACGCCGATCCGTTCACATTACATTTGTTCGCGGCTTTGTCGGAGAAAGAACGCAAGATGATTGGTGCACGTACCAAAGCCGCTTTGCAGGCGTTGAAAGCTACCGGCGTCATGCTAGGCAACCGTACCAACCTCGCAGACGCTCAAGCCAAAGGTCAAGCCGCTAACGCTACCCGTGCTGCCGAGTTCGCTGTAAAGGTACTGCCGACCATCATGCAAATGCGTTCGCAGAAGATGACCCTTGACCAAGTAGCCGAAGAACTGAACGCCCGCAACGTGCCTACCCTGAACGGGGCAACGTGGCATAAGTCCACCGTCTCGCGTCTGCTCAAATCGGCCCCGTAAGCGCCTCTACAAGCCCCGCCACGGGGCGAACGGCTCAGCCGTGCGGGAAATTTCCTATTTTGGCACGCCTAGCGGCCTTCCTACAGGCCCGCCAAAGTTGATTAGATGGCCCGTTCAACCTCGCTCATATCTTGGCGCGTAGTGCGGACCGTCTGACTGCCGCCGCCAGCCCTTCAGAAGCCCGTTCAACCTCGCAGATATTATTCTCCTCCGCTGTAGCAATCGCTCGCCCAAGCACTTTTCCCGAAATTTTTTGTAGGTTTTTTTCGGCTGCACGCTTTTTCGGCCCGTGTGCAAGCTCAACAGGTGCACACCATTTGCACACGAACCGCCTGAAAGTCGCATGGATACTACACTTTACGTCCAGTCCATCATCGGAGCAACCGACAGGCGGCGCCCGCCTGGAGCAGGCAGGGAAGTTGTTTCGAGCGTCATGGTGCGAAGAAGAGTCGGGGCGGCGGCTTGGGGCGCCGCGCTTGCGGGAGCGGTATTGTACCGCAGCAGCATGATGAGGTGCCTGGGGGCGCGGGGTTACGTGGACATGCCATCAGCCTCGCGTTGGGTCGACGAGACTTTCGACACCACCGTGCCACATTGACGACACAAAGTTGGCGCAGTTCCAGGAACTGCGCCACAACGACGCCATTTTTCTGCGCTTATCGATCAGCGCGTCGAATCCACCTTCACCCCGACCTGGTAATCAATCCCCCGGCTGCGAATGAACTGCATGCGCAGCTCGTGATTCCCATCCTTCGGATCGAGCGAGCAGCACACCGTCGCCACGTCGGTGCAGCCGTACGGCTCGGTGCGCAGCTTGTCGAAGACCAGGCGGTCTTCGCCGTCGCCCGATGCGAAGGGGGAGCATGACCAGAGGTGGACGAGGTGCAGCAGCTCCATCTTGTTGATGGCCAACCCGGTCGGCCGCACGAAGCCGCCGAATTTTTGGGCGTAGATGCCGCGTCCGACGCCGACGCTCTCGATCTCGTCCACGCACAATTCCTGGGCCGTGTTGCCATCCGCATAAATCGAATAGGTGTATGCCCACTTCTTGCCCTCGATGGCGTGCAGGATGCGCGCGCAGTGGTTTTCCTTGAACCAGTCATCGTCGTCGAGGTAGGTGACAATTTCGCTGTCGGCCAGCAGGGTCAGCACCGAGCGCAGCGAACCGCCGTAGTGGGACGTATGTACCCCGCCGTGGCGGCGTGAGGTCGAATAGCCGGGATTGATGATGCTGATCGTCACATGCGGCGGGCGCTCCGGCGCCAGGATCGCCATCAGTTCGTCGAGCTGGCGATGCGGGTCGCAATCGACGCCGATCAGCAGGTGGATGTGCTGCGGGTCGCCGTCGAACTGCTGGAGATACACGGACCTGACCGCACGCACCATCGAAGCACGGCAAGTAGTCAGGAGCACGACGGCAATCGCGTGGGAAGTCGAGGTCATGGGTCGAAGGAAGATAAAAGTAGGGGCAGCGGAGATGTATATGGGATTTTACAGCGCTTCACGGGGCGGAGCTTACCAAATAGGAACATTAAATATTTCCATGCGGCATTTAATGGATGCTTGAAAACGGTCGCCCTCCTCCTTTGAGAGCAGATGAGCTGCTCCTTGCAACCTAACGAACGGATTTCCATATGCTGAGCCTTCATACCAATAACGCCGCGCTGTCCGCGCAAAGTTCGCTGAGCCGCACGCAAAGCTCGCTGTCGACCTCGATGACGCGCCTGTCGACGGGCTTTCGTATCAATTCGGCCATGGACGATGCCGCCGGCCTGCAGATCGCGACCCGCCTGAAAGCGCAGACCAGCGGCATGGCGGTGGCCATGCGCAACACCCAGAATTCGGTGTCGATGCTGCAAACCGCCGAAGGCGCGCTCGACGAAGTCACCAATGTTCTGGTACGCATGAAAGACCTGGCGACCCAGGCCGCCGACGGCTCCTCGAGCGCAGCCGACCGTGGCGCGATGCAGTCGGAATACGACGCCCTGGCGAGCGAACTGAGCAACATCATCGGCAATACCTCGTTCGGCGGCTCCAAGCTGATGAACAAGAAAGCCACGGCTGCCGAAATCACCGCCGCTGCTACTGCCGCGACCAACGCGAACACCGCGACCACCGCCCCCAACGCCACCTTCACCTCGACGCAGACTGCATACACGACGGCGCAAGGTACCTACAATACCACCCCGACCGACGCCAACAAGGCGGCGATGGAAACCGCCAAGACCGCGTTCGACAATGCGACGAAAGCCAAGACCGACGCCGACAACCTGAAGAACATCACCGCCGCCTATTCGACCGCCGCCGCCGCGTCGGCAGCGAGCACCGACGGCTCGCTGTCGGCTGCGATCAACTTCCAGATCGGCGCTTCGTCGGGCGAGACGATGTCGCTCGACCTGACGACCGACCTCGGCGCCGTGCACACGGCCTTGCGTGGCGTCAGCGCCAACTACAATTCGTTTGGCGCGGCCGTCTCCGGTACCAGCACCGAACTGACGAATAGCGCCTCGGCCACGATCGACAAGCTGCAGACGGCGATCGACGCCGTCAGCACCGTGCGTTCGGGCGTGGGCGCCGCCGCCAACCGCCTGGATCACGTGTATAACAACCTGTCGAACGTGAGCACCAACACGCAAAACGCCACCGGCCGCATCATGGACGTCGATTTCGCCACCGAAAGCGCGAAGATGACCTCGAACCAGATGCTGATGCAGGCCGGCACCGCCATGCTCAAGCAGTCGAACAGCATGTCGTCGATGGTCATGTCGCTGCTGCAGTAATCGTTCCATCCGGCTTGCCGGGACCAAAAGGCCAGCTTTGCAGCTGGTCTTTTTTTTTCTAAAATAATTTCCGTACGGCACTTAATGAAGCGGACGCAGTGGTCGCCTTGTATTGATGAGCGCATGCTGCGCGACCATTCACCCCAACGGAGTTCCCCATGCTGAGCCTTCACACCAACAACGCCGCCCTGTCCGCGCAAAATTCGCTGAGCCGTACCCAGACCTCGCTGTCGACCTCGATGACCCGCCTGTCGACCGGCTACCGCATCAATTCGGCGATGGACGACGCCGCCGGCCTGCAGATCGCCACCCGCCTGAAAGCCCAGACCAGCGGCATGTCGGTCGCCATGCGCAACACCCAGAATTCGGTCTCGATGCTGCAGACCGCCGAAGGCGCGCTCGACGAAGTGACCAACATCCTGACCCGCATGAAGGACCTGGCGACCCAGTCGGCCGACGGTTCCTCGTCGGGCGCCGACCGCACCGCGATGCAATCGGAATACGACGCGCTGACCGATGAGCTGACCAACATCGTCAGCAACACCAGCTTCGGCGGCAATACGCTGCTGAGCACCAAGGCCGACAGCAAGCTCAACGCTGCTATCGACTTCCAGATCGGCGCTTCGTCCGGCGAAAAGATGACCTTCAACGCCACCGTGGCGCTGGGCGACATGCACACCAAGCTGGGCGCGACCAACACGGTCCACACCTACAACTCGACCGGCGCCGCCGCCACCGGCACCGGCACCGCCGTCGCCACCTCGACCGCCGCCAACACCGCCATCGGCAACCTGTCGAGCGCCATCGACGCCGTCGCCACCGTGCGTTCGTCGCTGGGCGCCGCCGCCAACCGCCTCGACCACGTCTACAACAACCTGTCGAACGTGAGCACCAACACGCAAAACGCCACCGGCCGCATCATGGACGTCGACTTCGCCACCGAAAGCGCGAAGATGACCTCGAACCAGATGCTGATGCAGGCCGGCACCGCCATGCTCAAGCAGTCGAACAGCATGTCGTCGATGGTCATGTCGCTGCTGCAGTAATCGTCCAGCCGGTTTGCCGGAACAAGAAGACCAGCTTCGTGGCTGGTCTTTTTTTTTCTTCAAACAAATTCAAAATTATTTCCATACGGCACTTAACGGATCGGCGGCAGCAGTCGCCTTGTTCTGTTGAGCGCATGCTGCGCAACCAATTAACCCAACGGAGTACACCATGCTGAGCCTTCACACCAACAACGCTGCCCTGTCCGCACAAAATTCGCTGAGCCGTACCCAGACCTCGCTGTCGACCTCGATGACCCGCCTGTCGACCGGCTACCGCATCAATTCGGCCATGGACGACGCCGCTGGCCTGCAGATCGCTACCCGCCTGAAGGCCCAGACCAGCGGCATGTCGGTCGCCATGCGCAACACCCAGAATTCCGTGTCGATGCTGCAGACCGCCGAAGGCGCGCTCGACGAGGTGACCAACATCCTGACCCGCATGAAAGACCTGGCAACCCAGGCTTCGGACGGCTCGTCGTCGGACAGCGACCGCACCGCCATGCAGGGCGAATACACCGCGCTGACCGACGAACTGTCGAACATCGTCAAGAACACCGGCTTCGGCGGCACCACGCTGCTGAACAACTCGACCGGCAAGCTGAAGGCATCGGTCGACTTCCAGATCGGCGCCAGCAGCGGCGAAAAAATGTCGCTCGACATGAGCGCTACGCTCAACACGATGCACAAGAATATCTACGCGGCTGCCGGTTCGTTCAGCGGCGGTGCGATCGACGTCGACGCGGCCGGCGCTGCTGCGACCTGGACCAAGGGCGGCCACGGCGGCAAGGAACTGACCGCGACCCTGGCCGGCGATACCGGCGGCGTCAAGACCGGCGCCGCCAACGCGAACGCCACCATCGACCGCCTGCAGACCGCGATCGACAGCGTCAGCACCGCGCGCTCGTCGCTGGGCGCCGCCGCCAACCGCCTGGACCATGTCTACAACAACCTGTCGAACGTCAGCACCAACACGCAAAACGCCACCGGCCGCATCATGGACGTCGACTTCGCCACCGAAAGCGCGAAGATGACCTCCAACCAGATGCTGATGCAAGCCGGCACCGCCATGCTCAAGCAGTCGAACAGCATGTCGTCGATGGTCATGTCGCTGCTGCAGTAATCGCGGCTGGCGCCGGCTGAACCAGGCCGGTTGCACTATCATTGGCCAGCCCACTTCCGGCTGGCCTTTTTTTATCTGGACCGCGCCATGAACCCGCTTTCGCTCTCTGCCCCCCTGCTGCCTCCCATCACGCCCGCGCTGCAGGCGCATGCCGTCGCCGCCATCGCACCGATCGCCTTTTCCGCGGCCCAGGCCGAGCTGCCGCTGCCGTTCTCGAACGCGCAGCCGCAGGCCAATCCGCCGGCCGCCGCTGCCGCGCAGCAGGACGGCGCCGCGATGCGCCCCGACCAGGTGTTCATGACGCGCCAGATGGTCTTTGCGCAGGCCGACGGCCGTACGCTGGCCGGCAACTGGCGCGCGATGGTCGGCACCTATGGCGCGACCCTGGTCGAACGCGAACTGCGCACGCGCGCCGGCGCCCTGCCCCCATTGCTGCTGCTCGCCGGCCAGGAAGGACGCGCACCCGCTCGTCCGGTCGACGGCCAGCTGCCAGCCGACGCATGGCGCTTCACGGTGCACGCGGGCAGCGCCCAGGCGCAGCATCTGCAGGTGGTGCGCAAGGGCGCCGATGGCGGTGGCGGGCGCCGGCGCCGACCCCGGGCAGCGCTGCGGCTGGAACTGGCGCTGGCCGACGGCACCCACGTCGCGCTGCAGGTCGAGCCGGCGCCGGGCGGCGTGGCGATCGAGCTGGCGGCGCCGGATGCGTATGTATCGGCACGCCTGCGCGCGCTGCAGCCGGCGCTCGATGCGGCGGTGGCACGTGCCGGCCTGGTCGTGGTGCGCTGGAGTTTCAAGGCGGGGATTGCGCCGCCGGGGTCGGCGCATGCGCTGCTGGCGGCGGAAGATGCGGCGCAGGTGTTGACCTTGCCGGTGTTTCAGGCGGTGGCGGAGCTGGCCTTGATGCTGCCGGCGCAGGGGTGAAATATTCTTTCACCAAGGGTATTTTGGTGAAAGAATATTTCATCATGCAGGCCAAGCGTTGCGTCGTTGGTGTGCGACGGTACGACCGCGTGGGCAAAGTGCCCACCCTACGGTGCGCCACCGACCGTAGCAAGTTCATGGAACCGTTGCATAACGTAGGGTGGGCACTCGCCCACGCGGTACGACGCATGCAAATCGAAACCTACCCCACCGTCCCCACGATCGACACTTCCCGGTTCTCGGGAATCTCGTTATACGACAACACGTTCAACCCCGGCGCGAACAGCTTGGCGTAGCGCGCCAGCAGCGGCCGTACCTGCGGCAGCACCAGCAGCAGCGGCGGCGTGTGCTGCCCCTTCATCTGCTCGCGCGCGACCGGCATGTTGATCTGCAGCTGCGACAGCAGTTGCGGATCGATCGGGTAGTTGTCCAGCGCGACCTTGCCGCCGCCGCTCTGGCGCGCCTGGTTCAGGGAACCGAGCAGCATGTTCTCGAGTTCGGCCGACAAATTAAAGGCCGGCATGTCCTTCTTCTTGCCGAACATGGTCGACACGATCTGGCGGCGCAGCGCGCAGCGCACTTCGGCTGCCAGCAGGATCGGATCCTTGGTGGTCTCGGAAGCGTCGAGCAGCGTGGTGCCGATGACGACGATGTCCTTGAGCGACACGCCTTCCGCCAATAACACGCGCAATACGCGCAGTAATTGGGTGTGGTTCAGCGCCTTTTCCAGCGCGCCGGCCAGCTTCGGCGACAAGGCGGTCAGGCGCTCCATCAGCGCCGGCACGTCCTCGTGGCGGAACAGTTCGTGCAGGTGGTCGCGGATCACCTTCGAGCAGTGGGTCGCGATCACGCTCGGCACTTCGACCACCTGGTAGCCCAGGCCCAGCGCATGGCCCTTCTGGTCGGGCGTGATCCAGGTCACGGCCATGCCGAAAGCAGGTTCCAGCCCGGGGATGCCATCGAGTTCGCCGTACACGTTCGGCGACGGGATCGCCATCAGGTGCTCGGGATGCACTTCGCCCTCGGCCACCACCACGCCCGACAGGCTGACCGAGTACTGCGACGGGCGCAAGGCGAGATCGTCGCGCACGCCGATGGCGGGCAGCAGCACGCCCATCGATTCGGACAGGCTCTGGCGGATGCCCTTGATGCGCTTGGTGAGCTGCTCGCCCTGCGCCTTGTCAACCATGTTCACCAGCTTGTAACCGACGGCCACTGAAATCGGCTGCACCACCGGCAGCTGTTCCCAGTCGAGTTCCGGCGCGCGGTCGTCGCGCAGCGCCGCTTCGATGGCGGCCACGCCGCCCGTATCGGCCGGCTGCACGCGGGTGTGCAGGCGGTAGCCGGCATAACCGAGCGCCGCCGCGAATACGGCAAAGGTGAAGAAGGGCATGCCCGGGATCAGGGCCAGGATGACCATCACGCCGGCGGCGGCGAACAGTGTCGGCGGCTGCGCCAGCAGCTGGTTGCCGACCTGTTTATCCAGGTCGCCCGCTTCGCCGATGCGCGTGACCAGGATCGCGGCCGCGGCAGAGAGCAGCAGCGCCGGGATCTGGCCCACCAGGCCGTCGCCGATGGTCAGCAGCGCATACACGCGGAACGAGTCCGCCAGCGGCAGGTCGTACATCAGCGCGCCGATGGCGATACCGCCGATCAGGTTGATGATCAGGATCAGGATCGAAGCGACGGCGTCGCCGCGCACGAACTTGGAGGCGCCATCCATCGCGCCATAAAAGTCGGCTTCGGCGGCGACGTCTTTCCTGCGCTGGGTCGCCTTTTCCTGGTTGATCAGGCCCGCGTTCAGGTCGGCGTCGATCGCCATCTGCTTGCCCGGCAGCGCGTCGAGCGTGAAGCGAGCGGACACTTCCGAGATCCGTTCGGAACCCTTGGTGACGACGACGAAGTTAATGATCATCAGGATGATGAACACCACCAGGCCGACCACGAAATTACCGCCGATGACGACGTTGCCGAAGGATTCGAT